>ENA-OQER01000310-OQER01000310.1-human-gut-metagenome-genome-assembly--contig:-NODE-310-length-27501-cov-12.135822_pt1 | contig 27501 bp, 29 predicted proteins | sample MGYA00242797_ERZ504639 | MGnify/ENA primary metagenome ERZ504639 (study PRJEB26092, sample SAMD00036306) | human gut metagenome | host: Homo sapiens | study: EMG produced TPA metagenomics assembly of...
AATCGACAAGGCGCCCTGTAAGGGCAAAAGCTTTATGTATTGCCAGGAGCTTTAAAAGCTTTTGCCCTTACAGGGCGATAGGCTAACGTCTGGAATAACCCAGGGCGATGCCCTGGGCTAAGAGCTTCTGCCCTTTCAGGGCGTGTGGCGCTTTGTCCTTTCAGGGCGTTTGGAGCTTACTTGCGAAAGTTTACAAAAAAAAGTAAAGGTACATGTCACAAAGAATCATGATGGGCGTTGCATGATATTGGCAGCAGCAACAGGCAAGGCAGAGAGTATTTCGGTGGATAGCAGTAAGGTGTACGACATAGACGAGGTGGTCGTCGTGTCGCAACCCAAGGAGGCTTTCCGCCTGCGTCAGCAACCACTAAGCAGCACTTCTTTCGGAAACTTCGAGATGAACAGGTTGGGAGTCCGCGACCTGCGCGAGCTGTCGTCGTATATCCCCAACTTCGTAATGCCCAACTATGGCAGCCGTCTCTCGTCGGCAGTCTATGTGAGAGGCATAGGCAGCCGTGTGAACAGTCCTGCCATCGGTGTGTATGTGGACGGAATACCCGTGATGAGCAAGTCGGCTTTCAATCTGCACACCTATCAACTGAGTCGTGTGGACGTGCTGCGAGGTCCGCAGGGCACACTCTACGGACAGAATACCGAGGGCGGACTGGTGAGACTCTATTCGCGCAATGCCTTCGACTATCAGGGCACCGACGTGAGGATAGGCTATGGCAGCCGTCGTTACAGCAATCTTGAGGCTTCGCACTATCAGCGCTTAGGAGAGGACGTAGCCTGATGGTGGGCGGATTCTACAATGCGCAGACAGGCTTCTTCCGCAATACCACCACGGGCGAGAGGGCTGACGACTACCAGGAGGCTGGCGGAAAGCTGATGCTGACCGGCAGACTGCATTCGGATGGAAGGTGAATGTGACGGCCGACTATCAGTATGTAGACCAGAGTGCCTTCCCCTATGGATCGCTCGACCTGAATACGGGCAAGGCAGAGCAGCCAACATCGACCTTCCCAGGCAGCTATCGTCGCAACAATCTCATCACCGGACTCACGCTGAGCTACGATGCCAACACCTTCTCGCTGGCATCCACCACGAGCTATCAGTATCTGAAAGACCACATGTACATGGACCAGGACTATCTGGAGGCTGACTATATGCGCATGATGCAGGACCAGTTGCAGAACGCCATGACACAGGAGTTCTCGCTGAAGAGCCGCAAACCCGTAGGAGGCGTGTGGCACTGGGCTGCGGGAGCCTTCTTCTCGGCACAATGGCTGAAGACCAACGGCCCCGTGTTCTTCGACTCTGCCATGACCACTCCCATAGGCAATGCCATACAGCAGCAGATGTATGGCGCCATGTTGCAGTCTATGGCCCAGCGCATGATGCGTCCCGGCATGACCCATGAACAGGCCCTCGCCCTGGCTGCACAGATGATAGAGCGGGCTGGAGGCGTGAGCATGAACGTGGAGATGGGAGCACCCGGAACCTACCATACACCCCAGTACAACATCGGCTTCTATCATGAGAGCAACATCTACATCACCCCACGACTGGTACTCACCCTCGGTGCCCGCTACGACTATATGCTCACCAAGATACACTATGAGAGCATGGCATACATGAAGATGAATGCAACGTGATGGCACAAAGGCCGAGAACACACTGCGCTCGATGCTCGACGGCAAGGCACACGATGGCTTCGAGCAGCTGCTGCCCAAGCTGGGACTGAGCTACCGCTTAGGCTCAAAGGGCAGCAACGTGTATGCCACACTGAGCAAAGGCTATCGCGCAGGAGGCTACAACATACAGATGTTCAGCGATATCCTGCAGACCGAACTCAACGCCAACCGCCAGCAGGCCATGAGAGGAAGCTACGACGTGCCTCATACACCGGAAGACTATGACAACGTGAACCACACCATCGCCTACAAGCCGAGACCTCGTGGAACTATGAGGCGGGAACGCATCTCAACCTCATGGACGGACAGTTGCATGTGGATGTGAGCACCTACTATATGAAGGTGAGAAACCAGCAACTGTCGGTGATGGCGGGCAACTATGGTTTCGGACGAATGATGGTGAATGCCGGCAAGAGCCATACCTGCGGACTGGAGCTGTCGGCCAAGGGACAGGTCGTGGACGGACACTTGGACTGGATGCTGTCGTATGGCTATACCCGTGCCGTGTTCGACGAGTATGTGGACGGTGAGGGAGATGAGGCTGTGAGCTACGAGGACAAGTACGTGCCCTATGTGCCACAGCACACCCTGGCAGCCTCGGCCGACTATCGCTTCGACGTGGAAAAGCCTTGGCTGAGAAATGTTACCCTCGGTGCCAACGTCAACGCACAGGGCAAGACCTACTGGGACAACGCCAACACCTATGCGCAGAAGTTCTATGCCGTGGCAGGTGCACATATCGATGCCGACATGGGTAAGGTGGTGGTGAGCCTGTGGGGACGCAACCTGAGCAACACCCGCTACAACACCTTCGCCGTGGACAATGCTGCCACAGGCACCAAGCAGTACTTTGCCCAGAGAGGCAATCCCATACAGTGTGGAGTGGATGTAAGAATGCATTTTTAGAAAAAAAGTGCAATAAGAAAGTAACATTTTATACATAAATATTCCATAATCGCAAATTTTGTATTACCTTTGCACCGGAATTTTGATTCTTACATACATTAACATAAAATTTTATGGGAGGCATTTTCGGGACAATATCCAAGAAAAGCTGTGTCGCAGACCTGTTCTACGGCACCGATTACAATTCACATCTCGGCACACGTCGAGGCGGTTTGGCAACATTCAGCAAGGAGAAGGGATTCGTAAGGTCCATCCACAACCTGGAGAGTTCTTACTTCCGCACCAAGTTTGAGCCATCACTCGACAAGTTCGAAGGCAGCACATCGGGTATCGGAGTCATCAGCGATACTGATGCCCAGCCACTCATCATGAACTCGCATCTTGGCAGATTCGCCATCTGTACGGTGGCAAAGATTCTGAATATAGAGGAACTTACCAAGGACCTGCTCGACAAGAACATGCACTTCGCTGAAATGTCGTCGGGCAAGACCAACCTACGGAGCTCATTGCCTTGCTCATTATTCAAGGCAAGACCTTCAAAGAGGGTATCGAAAATGTATATCACCACATCAAGGGCTCATGCACCATGCTCATCCTGACCGAGGACGGCATTATCTGTGCACGCGACAGCTGGGGACGCACACCTATTATAATAGGTAAGAAGGACGGCGCCTATGCGGCTTCGAGCGAGTCGACCTCGTTTCCTAATCTCGACTTCGAGGTGGAGTATAATGTAGGTCCGGGCGAGATCGTCAAGATCAAAGCCGACGGCATGGAGCAGATACGTCCTGCCAACAAGCGCATGCAGGTTTGCTCATTCCTCTGGGTGTACTATGGTTTCCCTACATCTACCTACGAGGGCAGAAACGTGGAGGAAGTGCGCTTCAAGAATGGTTTCAACATGGCTAAGACCGACGGAGTGGAGGTGGACTGCTGCAGCGGTATCCCCGACTCGGGTACAGGTATGGCGATGGGTTATGCTGCCGGCAAGCAAGTGCCTTACCAGCGTTGCATCGCCAAGTACACTCCCACCTGGCCACGTTCGTTCACACCTTCCAACCAGGCCATGCGCTCGTTGGTGGCCAAGATGAAACTCATCCCCAACAAGGATATGCTGAAAGGCAAGCGAGTGCTGTTCTGCGACGACAGTATCGTGCGAGGCACCCAGTTGCGCGACAATGTGAAGGTGCTCTTCGAACAGGCAGGACTCAAGGAGTGCCACATGCGTATTGCCTGTCCTCCATTGGTTTACGGTTGTCCGTTCATCAACTTCACCTCCTCCAAGAGCGACATGGAGCTGATCACACGCCGCATCATCGAGAAGTTTGAGGGCGATGCGAATAAGAACCTTGACAAATATGCCACCACAGGCTCACCTGAATATGAGCGAATGGTGGCAGAGATAGCCCGACAGTTGGGATTGACCACTTTGAAGTTCAATACCATCGAGCAGCTCATAGAGGCTATCGGACTGCCCAAGTGCCAAGTGTGCACCCATTGTTTTGATGGAAGCAGCAAGCACTCTCTCGAGCAGTTGGCTGACGAAGAGGAAGCTTAACAGAGCAAGAGAAAGAAGTCAGACAGAGCAAGAGAAAGAAGTCAGACAGAGCCCCAAGCGAAGGCTTGGTAGGCTATGAAATATAAATCGGAGTCGGTTAAGCGAAGGCTTAACTGGCTCCGAATGTTTTTTTACTGTGTGTCAGGAGAAGGCTTGGTAGGCTCTGAAGTGGGAGCTTAGTTGAGGAAACCCAGCAAAGCTCCTGCGGCTACGGCCGAACCGATGACACCCGCCACGTTAGGCCCCATGGCATGCATGAGCAGGAAGTTGTGTCGGTCGTATTCCAAACCCAGGTTGTTGGAGATACGGGCGCTCATAGGTACGGCGCTCACTCCGGCATTTCCTATCAGTGGGTTGATCTTCTTGCCCTTTGGCAAGAATACATTCATCAGTTGACAAACAGTATTCCGCTGGCTGAGGCGATGATGAACGCCAAGGCTCCGAGGCAAAGATCTTTACCGTGTTGAGGGTAAGGAACTCTGAAGCCTGGGTGGAGCAGCCTACGGTAAGTCCTAAGAGCATCACTATCACGTCGTTGAGGCTGCTGCCTGCAGTCTTGGCCAGGCGTGTGGTCTTGCCACTCTCTTTCAGCAGATTGCCAAAGAAGAGCATTCCCAACAGCGGCAGACCGCTGGGCACGATGAAGGTGGTGAGCAGCAAGCCGATGATGGGGAAGAGTATCTTCTCGGTCTGACTCACCTGTCGGGCTGGCTTCATCTTGATGACACGCTCGTTCTTCGTGGTGAGCAGTCGCATCAGCGGGGGCTGGATGACAGGTACCAGTGCCATATAGGAATAGGCGCACACGGCGATGGCTCCCATGAGGTTAGGACTGAGCTTGCTCGACAGGAAGATGGCTGTAGGGCCGTCGGCACCTCCGATGATGGCGATGCCTGCTGCCTGGTTGGGCTCGAAGCCTAAAGCCAAGGCTATCATGTAGCTCCGAAGATGCCAAACTGGGCTGCGGCTCCGATGAGAATCAACTTCGGATTGGAAATCAATGCCGAGAAGTCGGTCATGGCTCCGATGCCGAGGAAGACGAGTGGGGATACCAGCCTTGTCGCACACCCTGATAGAAGATGTTGAGCACCGAGTTGTCTTCGTAGAGACCTATCTCCAGTCCGGCATCGGTGCGGAAGGGGATGTTGCCCAGGATGATGCCGAGACCTATGGGCACCAGCAGCAGCGGCTCGAAGTCTTTCTTGATGGCGAGCCAGATGCAGACGATTCCCACCAATATCATGATGAGGTTTCCTGCCGTGGCATTGGCAAAGCCTGTATAGGTCAGGAACTCCTGAAAATTCTGTATGATGAAATCCATAATAGTTGTTCGTTAAGTTGGAGTTTTATGTTGATGGATTCTTGGCAAGAGTAATGCTCTCTGGGGTTAAGCAATCGTTACCAAGGTGTCGCCTTCCATGACAGCATCGCCCTTGTTGACATTGATGCTTGCGACGGTGCCCGAAGTCTCAGCCTCGATGTTGTTTTGCATCTTCATGGCTTCGAGAATCACTACGGTATCTCCTGCGCTCACCTTGTCGCCCACTTTTACTTTAATGTTGTTGATGGTGCCAGGCAGTGGAGCTACCACAGGCTTGCCACCAGCGCTTGCTGAGGCTTTCTTGCTGGCAGCAGCTTCGGCATTTGCAGAGGAGGCAGAACTGCCTGTTGGGGTAGTCTTGGCACTGTCGGCAGACGATACTCCGCCCTTGTCATCAGTAGCCTCATTCGCTATGCGGAACTTCTGCTTGCCAGCCTTGACAGGTTGCTTCATCTCCACTTCGAAGGGGATGCCGTTGACGGTTACATTGGCGATATTGCCTTCTATATCTTGTATCTCTACTTCGTAGTCTACGCCTTTTACTTTATATTGGTATTTTGCCATAGTTTTATTCTTTAATATTTTTATTTTGTATCAGTAAAGCTGTTGATTTTTTTACTCTTCGTTCTTCACCCTTCGTTCTTTACTCTTCACTTATTATTGAATCTCGGTTCGTTCCATCTCGTCTGCTTGGGCTTAATGGTGATGATGCCCGGTTCGATGTCGTGCACATCCTCCAAGTATTCTTTGAGAGCCAGCGAGATGACAGCCATATAGATTTCCTTGTCGATGCCCTTGGTGGTTAGGCCTTCCTTCAGCATCACGTTGGTCTTATGACCGATCTCTGTGGTCAGCTCGATGGTCTTCTTGCCCGTCTTATATAATAAGGTGGCGTGTTTCTCTGTGGCACGTGCGATGCGCTGCTTGTGCTTCATATAGGCACCGAAGAGCCAAAAGAAGACGAAGAGCAGGGCCAGACAGGAGAAGACAATGCCCATGGAAAGGGCTGCAATGCCGAAGCCATGAGGGTCTGTCGTCTTGAGAATCTGTGGCTTGCTGAGTCCTGTGTCTTGTGGAAGATAGCCAGGAGTGACATCCTTGGCTGCGCAAACCTTCCAGCTGCTGAGGTCTTTTCTGAGGCATATGACTGGTCGGCTGCCATCCAGGGAATGCTGACAGAGTCTATCAGGTCACAGCATTGCCGTCGTAAAGAGCTATCCAGTTGTTCTTCTCGTGGAAAGCATCTGCTATTTCCTTGAGAGGCACCAGTCCGAGTTTCAAATGGAAAGGACCATTGCCCTCGCTCAGCCATCTGAAGTGTCCCTTGCCCTTGGGAAAACAGTCGGGACACGTCTTCTCTGAGTCTTCCTGCCAGAGGTATCGGTCGTAGATGATCACGCTTTTCTTGCCAGCAAGGGTTGTGCGCGGCTCATTGTTGGGTAGGGGAGACATGAGTTTGCGACGTTCCTCGGGCGACATGTTCTTGTCGAGCACACGTCGGTCGGTGGTAAGGAACATGCCACGGATATTATAAGTCGTAAACGAGGTGTTTGACAGTTCCACCCATGCTTTGTGGGCACCATACTCGTCGACGATACTGGCTTGGTTGTTGGGCATCAACTCCGTTATGCGGATGCTTTTAGCTCCTTGTGCCCAAGTGGACAAGGTGGCAGTGACCAACAGGCTTAATAGGATTCCAAATTTCTTCATAGGCTTTCTCTCTTTTTGAAGGTTGGTGTATCAATAGGTATTCTTACAGCCTCAAAGTTACAAAGATTTTTGGAATAAGTAACAAAAAAGGTGCACATTTTTTTTTTAAATGTGCACCTCTTTTATAATTTATAAATTTTCGTTTATAAAAATTCAAATATAGTAAGTGAACTTTCTGCTGTCGGAGAGTCTTTGCTTAGCAAATGATTCGCTATGCTCCGCAGAAGAAAAGTACCACTATCTGGGCTGAGAAGATTCTGAGGAACATACTCAGCGGATAAACGGTAGAGTAACCCACGGCAGGAGCCTCCTTAGAGCAGGAAGCGTTGGCATAAGCCAGGGCTGGTGGGTCGGTATAGGTTCCGGCTATCATACCCATGATGGTGAAATAGTTGAACTTGTACTTCAGTCGGGCTATGGTGCCCACGATAAGGATAGGAATGATGGTGATAAGGAAACCTGTGTACACATACTTGATACCGTCGCCTTGTACCACAGTGTCCCAGAAACCGGCACCAGCTTGATGCCCACACTCGCAAGGAACAGCACAAGACCTATCTCTCGCAGCATCATGTTGGCAGAGTGGTGGTATAGGTAACCAGTTTGAAGTGATAACCGAAACGGCCAATGAGGATGGCGATGATCAGCGGACCGCCAGCAATACCCAACTTCAGCGGAACAGGCATTCCTGGAACAGCGAAAGGCAGACTGCCGAAGATGATACCAATCATGATACCTACGAAGATGGTGGCGATGTTAGGCGCATCGAGTCGCTTCACAGAGTTACCCATCATTTCAGCCACACGGTTTACATTCTCCTCGGGACCTACAACGAGAATCTTGTCGCCCACGTGGAAGTGGTGGTTGCGGCCGGCAAAGATGTCCATTCCCTGGCGTGAGATACGGGTGACGTTGACGCCATACACACTCGAGAAGTGCATCTTGCCCAGAGTCTTACCATTCATCTCAGGACGTGTAACGACAATGCGGCGCGACACGAAGTGCTGAACCTCATCTTTCTCGCGATCCCATTCGGCCTCTATCTCAGGACCGATGAAGGCCTTGATGGCTTCGGCGTCAGCCTCGGCGCATACAACGAGCAGTTCGTCGCCCACCTCGAAGGTCGTCTGGCTGTTAGGAATGCTCACCTCGCCATTGTGGAGCAGTCGTGAGCATACGATGTCGCGGTTCAGGAACTCGGAAACCTGTCGGAGAGTGCGTCCTGCGATATAGGTATTCTCCACACGAAGGTGCATGTTGTGCGCCTTAGCATGTGGGTTGGCTGCGTCTTCTTCGTTTAGTTTCTCCTCCTCATCCGCGGTGTTCACCTTGCAGATGTACTTGATGAGAATGGTGGCACCGATGATGCCTACCACACCGAGTGGATAAGCGCAGGCATAACCGTTGGCAATACTTGGGGCACCATTGGGGAAGACGCTGAGCAGCGCTTCGTTGGCGGCACCAAGACCTGGCGTATTGGTGACGGCTCCATAGAGTGTACCCACCATCATTGGCAAGTTGTTGGGGTTACTGGTGTCGAAGAAGAGATAATAGCATGCGAACATCACACAGACATTGAGGAATATCGCAGCCGTCGACAACAGGTTGAGCGTCACACCGCCTTTCTTGAAGCTTTCGAAGAAGCCCGGACCTACCTGCAAACCGATCATAAAGACAAAGAGAATGAGTCCGAAGTCTTGTATGAAGGTCAGTATGTCCTTGGGTGCAGTGAAGCCTACATGTCCTGCCAGGATGCCGGCAAAGAGCACGAAGGTAACGCCAAGTGAAATGCCACCAATCTTAATCTTGCCCAAATACACGCCCACTGCTATGACAATGGCATAGAGTAGGGCGATGTGAGCCACCGATTCGGTGTTCGTAAAAAGGTTGATAATCCAATCCATTAATCTGTCTTCTAAATGAAAATATGTTTATTTTAGGATTTTTAGTTGGGGTGAATAAAAATGGAAAAATCGGGGACACGTATAAAGGGTGTCCCCGACTTGAAAGTGTTTGATATATTGTAACCTATTGAATCCAATAAATCAATACTTCGTCACAACAAAACAAGATAGATATTTTTTTGTTCATCCATCAAGAATTGTATGTGTACGAATCTCCATTCTGATGAATTACTTCTCAATAGCAGCTACGCCTGGCAATACCTTGCCCTCGATAGCCTCGAGCAGAGCGCCACCACCTGTAGAGATGTAAGAAACCTGGTCAGCCAAACCGAACTTGTTGATACAAGCTACAGAGTCACCACCACCGATGAGTGAGAATGCACCCTCCTTAGTAGCTTCAGCGATTGCCTCAGCGATTGCCTTAGAACCACCAGCGAAGTTGTCGAACTCGAATACACCGGCAGGACCGTTCCAGAGGATAGTCTTAGCACCCTTGATGGCAGCAGCGAAAGCCTTGCGAGTGTCAGGACCAGCGTCCATACCCTCCCAGCCGTCAGGGATATTGTTAGATGGGCAAACCTGTGTGTTGCAGTCGTTCTTGAAAGCATCACCGCAGATAGAGTCTGTGCCGAGTACGAGGTTTACACCGTTCTCCTTAGCCTTCTTGATTACGTCGAGAGCTACATCGAGCTTATCGTCCTCGCAGATTGACAAACCAATCTTGCCGCCGAGAGCCTTAGAGAATGTGTATGTCATACCACCACAGAGGATCAGGTTGTCAACCTTTGTCAAGAGGTTCTCGATGATACCGATCTTGGTAGAAACCTTAGAACCACCCATGATAGCTGTGAATGGGCGCTTAATGTTGCCGAGTACAGCGTCAACAGCCTTTACCTCTTTCTCCATCAAGAAACCGAGCATTTTGTGGTCCTTGTCGAAGCTGTCGGCGATGACAGCAGTAGAAGCGTGCTTGCGGTGAGCAGTACCGAAGGCATCCATTACATATACATCAGCATAAGAAGCCAACTTGGCAGCGAACTTCTTCTGACGTTCCTTCATCTCAGCCTTGGCAGCATCGTACTCAGGAGTACCCTTCTCAACGCCTACTGGCTTGCCTTCCTCTTCAGGATAGAAGCGAAGGTTCTCGAGCAGGAGAGCCTCACCTGGCTTCAGCGCAGCAGCCTCTGCATCAGCATTGCCGCAATCTTTAGCAAACTTCACCTCAACGCCGAGAGCGTCGGATACGTTCTTTACAATCTGTGAAAGAGAAAGCTCTGGCTTAACTTTGCCCTTTGGCTTACCCATATGGCTCATCATGATGAGAGCACCACCATCGGCCAGCACCTTCTTCAATGTAGGAAGGGCACCGCGGATACGAGTGTCGTCTGTTACATTACCATTTTCATCCAATGGCACGTTGAAATCAACGCGTACGATTGCCTTGTGACCGGCAAAGTTAAAATCTTCGATTTTCATTTTACCTAACGTTTTTATTATTAGTTATTTAATTTCTCTCTATATTACTCTATATTATGAATAGAATGTTCTTTGTTGTAATCTGTCTCGTTCGTTCTGTCTGTTTATTGTTCTCCATGACAATGATGAACAGGACTTGTGTTTTAGACTTTGTGCCAACTGTCGTGGGTGCTGCCTTTTTGGCGTTTTACTCATTTGAAGTCGACTCTGCTGAAACTGTAGGCAAAGGTATGAAAAATAACTGAATGTTGCAAATTTTGGTGTTCTTTTAAGGATTTTTTTTATCGAAGAGGCTGGTAATGTAATATCGGCTTTGCAAAATGTAACCTTTTGATGTGAAAGTGTGGCGAATATTTGGCGAAAGTGAAAAAATAATGTACCTTTGTCCTTGATTTTAATACTCATCAGAATATGGCAAAAGACAAGATAGCTTATGTTTGCAGCAACTGTGGTCAGGAGTCGTCGAAATGGATAGGCAAGTGCCCGAGTTGTGGACAATGGAATACGTTCAAGGAGATTCGTATAGCCAATGATACGGGCTCCCAGGCTGCCCGCAACGCTGGCATGAGCATGCGTCATGGAGGTGCTGCCACGATGTTTGGCGGCAATCATAGCGATGGGGGAGCAAGGCCTGTATGTCTGCGCGATATTTCTGCTCATGATGAGCCGCGCATTGATATGCACGATGGTGAGCTGAACCGTGTGCTGGGTGGAGGACTGGTTCCTGGCAGTATCACGCTCCTGGGCGGTGAGCCGGGTATCGGAAAGAGTACACTCACACTTCAGACCATTCTTCATCTGCCCGACATGAAAGTGATGTATGTGAGCGGCGAGGAGAGTGCCCATCAGATTAAACTGCGTGCTGACCGACTGGCTTCTGCATCGGTGGGCGATGAGAGTGCTGATGGCAGGGCCTCGCTCGACAATGTGTCTATTCTTTGCGAGACATCGTTGGAGAAAATCTTCACGCATATACAGGAACAGGCTCCCGGACTGGTGGTAATAGACTCCATACAGACGATTGCCACCGACGAGGTGGAGAGCTCGCCAGGCAGTATCTCCCAGGTGCGTGAGTGCGCAGCTGCCTTGTTGAGGTTTGCCAAGACCAGCGGCATTCCTGTCATCCTTATCGGACATATAAATAAGGAGGGAACCTTGGCCGGACCGAAGATACTGGAACATATTGTCGACACGGTGGTTCAGTTTGAGGGCGACCAGCATTATATGTATCGCATCCTGCGCAGTATCAAAAACCGATTCGGAAGTACCTCAGAGTTAGGTATCTACGAGATGCAGCAGGGTGGACTCCGACAGGTGAGCAATCCTTCGGAGCTCTTGCTTACCGACGATCATGACGGTTTGTCGGGAGTGGCAATCAGCAGTGCCATCGAGGGTGTCCGTCCTTTCCTGGTCGAGACGCAGGCGCTTGTATCTACCGCTGCCTATGGCACACCACAGCGCTCGGCTACGGGCTTCGACCAGCGTCGGCTCAACATGCTCTTGGCTGTGCTCGAGAAGAGGGTAGGCTTCAAACTGATGCAGAAGGACGTGTTCCTGAACATAGCAGGCGGACTGCGTGTCACAGACCTGGCGATGGATCTCAGTGTGATAGCCGCCGTATTGAGCAGTAATGTGGACACGCCTATCGAGGCTGGCTGGTGTATGGCTGGCGAAGTAGGTTTGAGTGGTGAGGTTCGTCCGGTGAGCCGCATCGAGCAGCGCATCGCCGAAGCCGAGAAGTTGGGCTTTCATGACATCATCATTCCCCGTTACAACTATCATTCGCTCGACAGGTCGAAGTACAGCATCACCATCCATCCTGTGAGGAAGGTGGAAGAGGCGCTCCGCTGTCTGTTCGGATAAGTGTGCACGCAGATTTTGTGGAGTACGCAGATTTTGCTAATATTGGATTGCAATATGATTTTATAAATAATAAATTCAAATACAAAATGAAGGATTCTGTAATCATTGTGAGCGGTGGTATGGACAGTATCACGCTGCTCTACGATAAAAAAAACGAGATTGCCTTGGGTATCAGTTTCAACTATGGCAGCAACCATAACGAGCGTGAGATTCCTTATGCCAAGATGCACTGTGAGCGTTTGGGCATCAAGCACATCACCATCGACTTGGGTTTCATGCATCAGTATTTCAAGAGCTCGCTCTTAGAAGGCGCCGATGCTATTCCAGAAGGACATTATGCCGACGAGAACATGAAGTCGACGGTGGTGCCTTTCCGCAACGGCATCATGCTGAGCATTGCCATCGGCATAGCTGAGAGCAACAACCTGAAGAAGGTGTTGATAGCCAATCATGGAGCGATCACACTATTTATCCCACTGCCGTCCGGAGTTTATCTCTGCCATCGACCGGGCTGCCCAGGCAGGAACCTTTGTCGATGTGCACGTGTCAGCTCCTTATACCAACATCACCAAGGCGGACATTGCTCGTATAGGCAAGCGATTGGGAATAGACTACTCTGAGACCTGGAGTTGCTATAAGGGTGGCGAGAAGCATTGCGGAAAGTGCGGTACGTGTGTAGAGCGCAAGGAGCTCTTGCCGAAGCCGGTATCGAGATAAGACCGAGTATCTGGAATAAAAAATGAAGTTAGCTTCCATGACGAGTGAAGCTAACTTCATTTTGTTTTTATATCCTTTTGTTTTTATATCCCTTTTTGTTTGCCTTGCCTTTTAAGCAGAGTGAGGATAGAGAGATTTATCAGTCTTTCGATACAGCCTGCAGGCGTGCGATGTATTTGCCCAGGATGTCGAACTCGATGTTGACAATGGTTCCCACTTCTATGTTGCAGAAGTTGGTGTGGTCGTGAGTATAGGGAATGATAGCCACGGTGAAGGTGTTGTCGGTAGGCTCACAGACAGTGAGCGACACACCATTGACAGTGACCGAACCCTTGTCGACAGTGAAGTAGCCCTTGCGAGCCATCTCGCGGTCGAGTCTGTATTCGAAAGTATAGTAGGTGGACCCATCAGCATCACGTTTATTAATACAGGTGGCAGTCTGGTCTACGTGTCCCTGTACGATGTGTCCGTCGAGCCTGCCGTTGAGCATCATAGAACGTTCCACATTCACCTTGTCTCCCTCTTTCAGCAGTCCGAGGTTGGAACGGTCGAGTGTTTCCTTCATGGCAGTAACTGTATAGGTGTTGCTTCTAAAGCCACGACTGTGAGGCATACTCCATTGTGCGCCACACTCTGGTCGATACTCAACTCGCCAGCAAACGGGCATTCCAGTGTAAGGTCGATATTCTCCTTGTCCCTTTTCACAGCCACGACAGTAGCCATGTTTTCTATGATTCCGCTAAACATGATGTGATATTCGTATGAATTAAAATGTTGATGAATGTTTTCTATGATGTTGAATATTGTTCAAAGAATGATGAGAGTATTCAATGACAAAGTTCTAAGAATAAAAGAAAAGGGTCGCCCGATGATGTGATGAAACTCCGAACTTAGCAATAAGTTTGAGAGCCCCCCGCTTTTGTAATCCACCGGCTTTGCAGCTTCACCGAACGAAGTCCGGCTTATTGTGGCCCGCCATAGGCAAGAGAAGTCTTCTCGGTTTCATAATTTGTAATGTGATGAGTATCCCAATCTAACCGAAACGACCCTTATGTATTTGCAAAGATACTGCTTTCTTCTGATGCACCAAATTTTTTGGCATTTTTTTACAGCATTCTTTCTGCTTGTTCTTCTTTTTTTTACAGCATTCCCTTCGATGAAGCAGTTCGAAGTGATAGATATCTCGCTTCACTGCCATCTTGAGTGATCGTGCGAGTGCCTTGAAGATACCTTCTATCTTGTGGTGTTCGTTCTCGCCTTCTGCCTTGATGTTGAGGTTCATCTTGGCAGCATCGCTCAGACTCTTGAAGAAGTGCTTGAACATCTCGGTGGGCATTTCGCCTACTTTCTCGCGATGGAACTTAGCGTCCCAAACGAGCCAGGGGCGTCCACCAAAGTCGAGAGCCACCTGGCACAGGCAGTCGTCCATAGGCAGGCAGTAGCCATATCTCTCGATGCCTCTCTTGTTGCCCAATGCCTGAAGCAGACATTCGCCCAGTGCGATGCCTGTATCTTCGATGGTGTGGTGCTCATCCACGTAGAGGTCACCCTTGGTGTGGATGGTGAGGTCCATCATTCCGTGCTTTCCTATCTGCTCCAACATGTGGTCGAAGAAGCCCAGTCCTGTGGAGATGTCGCAGTGGCCCGAACCGTCGAGGTTCACCTTAATATATATGTCAGTCTCCTTGGTGGTGCGTTTTACCTCGGCGATGCGGTCGCCGGCAAAGAGAATTTCGGCTATCTTGTCCCAGTCCATGCCGTCTTTGCCCAGTATCAGACTCTTGCATCCCAGGTTCTCGGCCAGTTGAGCGTCGGTTTCACGGTCGCCGATGACATAGCTGTTGGCTAAGTCGTATTCTGGATTGTCAATATAGTGGGTCAGCATGCCGGTGCCAGGCTTTCTCATGGGCGAGTTGTCCTCGGGGAAATGGCGGTCTATCAGCTGCTCCTCGAAGTGGATTCCCTCACTTTCCAGTGTCTGGATGATGAAGTTGTGCACAGGCCAGAAAGTGTTTTCCGGGAAGGAGTCGGTGCCTAATCCGTCCTGGTTGCTCACCATGACGAGCTGATAGTCTGTGTGTTGGGCAATGAAACTGAGGTTTCTCATCACGCCCTTGGTGAAGACAAGCTTCTCGAAGCTGTCAATCTGTTCATCTTCCGCTCCTGAATCAAGGTTCCGTCGCGGTCGATGAATAGCAGTCTGGTTTGTTTCATGTCTATGTCTTTTTTATGTTGAATGATTTTTAGCATTTAGCATTTAGCATTTCAGTTTTCTTCATTTCGTCGTTCTCTATACTGCCATAGAGATAGATGTACGAGATAAACAACCAGTGCAGGATGTATGCGAAGACGAACAGCAGGAGAGCTGTCACGACGATGAAGAGGAAGGTGAAATAGGAGGGCGTTCCTATCGGGTCGCCTTCGAGAGTGCCCATCTGTGCCGATATCTGTGCGCCTATCAGGATGGCGAGAGGAATGTAGATAAGGATACCTGCCACCAGGATGACAAGACAGCCCAGGAAACCCATCTTGAAGATGGAACCCATGTGGCGGAATCCGCACTTGAATGATTTCCAGGGGCGTAATTTCTCACCCTTTTCCTGCAACATGTATTTGGGAGTGAGATAGGCGAAAGGCAGACTCACCGCCATGCAGAGGCGGTGGCAGCGACGATGGCGAGTGCAAAGAGCACGATGATGAGGAGCGAGGGCGAGCCTGCTGCCGAATCTGCCGTAGCAGCCGAGCCTGAGGCTGTGAGAAATGCCGTAAGGTAAAAGCAAGTTAGGGCAAACGTTGCGGCGAATGTGACGACGAAACTGACGACAGCCGAAGCGAGATAAATCGTAGTAAACCGCTTCATCATTCTGCCAAAAGGCTTGTCGGTCAGCCAGCGCCATGCTGCTGCTCCCATGAGGAAAGCCGCCACGATGACACCCAAGTAAACGACCGTCTGCAGGCAGAACGACAGCATCATGTTTTCCTCGCCCCAGTCGTGAAGCATCTTGTTGGGTGTGCGCAGGTAAACCATGAATGCCACCATGAATGCATAGATCATAAAAGCCCACCATGTACTTTTTAGCAGGTTCTTCACATTGCCAGTCATCAGACTGTAAGCTTCTTTCATGCAGGCAGTTACACTGCGATGCTTTATCAAATCATTTATCTTCATAGTTTCATTGAATGCTTAGTGTTTAATGTTTAATGTTTAGTGTTTAATTGTGGGATAACAACCTTTCTGCACATAAAACACTAAACATTATTTCATCTCCTTCCTTGTCTTCTGAATTCCGAGCAGGTGATGGCCGTGGCTATTGCTACGTTCAGACTGTCGGCAGTAGGTCTTTCTGGAGGGAAGTTGGGGATGAGCAGCCTGCGGTTCACCCTCTGGGTGAGTTCGGGCGAGATGCCTTTTCCCTCGTTTCCCATGACGATGAATCCACGGTTGTCGAGCTGTTGTGCATAGATGTCCTCACCGTCGAGCTGGGTACCGTAGACAGGCACGTCGGCAGGCAGCGAGGCGAACAGCGCCATCAGGTCGCCATACAGGACCTTCACTCTGGCGATGCTTCCCATCGTGCTTGCACCACCTTGGGATTATACACATCGGCAGTTTCGGGCGAACAGTATATGTTCTCTATGCCAAACCAGTCGGCGATGCGGATGATGGTTCCAGGTTGCCCGGGTCCTGCACTCCGTCGAGGGCAAGGTTCAGACAGTTGAAGTCGACGTTGGCAGAAGCGAAGTCTCTGTTGTCCCTTTGGTCAAAGACGGCGAGCACCTGTTGCGGATGCTGCAGGAAGCTCACCTTTCTGAGTTCCTCCTCGCTTACCGTGACCACTTCCGTCCTTGGGTCAATGCTTTTGTCTTTGAGCCATTCTTCGGTAGCCACAATAAGCGATGCAGGCTGCAGTACTAAGAGGTCGTCCACCACCTTGTGTCCTTCAGCCACGAACTTACCTTCCTTGTTGCGGTTTTTCTTCAGTTCGAGCGACTTGATATATTTTATCTTGTTCTTGCTGATCATCGTTGTATTTCTTTCTCCTGAATTTTTGGGAGTTTCTTCTTTTTATCCTTTGGGCCGCATGGTGATTTTTTCAAAGGCGAATCTCAGCCCTCTCTCACCATAGCTCACCTTTCCACAAAGGCAGAATCCCATAGACGAGAGCAGGCTCACCATGGGCAGGTTGTCGTAGTTGGTGTCCACCTTGATGCTGGGCACGTGCTCCACTTCGCACAGGCTGCACACCTTGTTGATGAAAATGCGTGCGTATCCCTCTCTCTGCAGTTTGGGCAGGGTTGCGAACCGGTGTATGACGTAATAGTTGCTGTTGGTGAGCCATTTTCCTTCGAGAAACTCGTAGGCAGGTTCTCCGTTCAGCACCACCGCTCCGTAAACGGCTATCTGGTCGTTCACGGTGAGCACATAGCATTGCCGTTGTTGATGTCTGCCAGGATGTCCTTGTAGGCAGGATATTGCTCTGTCCACTGGTGACGTCCCGACTTGATCATCTGTTCTCTGGCTTCGTTGATGACCGTCCAGCAACCGTCAAAGTCTTTCATGAAAGCTGGTCTAAAATCAATCTTCATGCTGTTTCTTTTTGTTGCGTATTATGTTGTGTTTAACTTCCGAACTTGCTGAAGTTCAGTTGCGTATTTATGTAATTTTTCTGCTGTGTGTCGACTTAATCCACGAGGCATTTGTCCAATTCCTTGCAGATGGCCTCTTTCTGCAGATGCTGACCGATGAATACAATCTTGATCATTCTGTCGCCCACCTTGTCGTCCCATTCCTTTCTGAGCTGTTCCTCACGTGCCAGCAGCTCGTCGAGTTGGTCTTTAGGCATGGTGGCTATCCATTGTCCAGCCTGCTTCACGGTCTTCTGTCTTCCGGCCTGTTCGAACACGTAGCACATGTCTCTCTCGTCGGCAAAGTAGCAGATTCCCTTGGCTCTTACCACGTCGCGTGGCCATTTGCGTGCCACGAAGTCGTCGAAGAGTCCCAGGTCGAAAGGCTTGCGGCTGTAGTACACGAAGGTGCCGATGCCGTATTCCTCAGCCTCTCCCTCATCGTCGTGGTGATGATGGTGATGGTCGTGGTCGTGATGATGATGCTCGTGTTCTTCATGCTCGTGCTCATCGTCGTGGTCGTGATGATGATGCTCGTGCTCATCGTCATCATCGTGATCGTCGTGATCGTGATGATCTTCGTTGCGTTCTGCCTCAATCTCCTGGATCCATCCAGCCGATGTGGCCACGGTTTCCCAGTCAAACTTACGTGTGTTGACAATCTTGTCGAGGTCTACGTCGCCGTAGTTGCACTCGAAGATTTCAGCCTTTGGCTGTATGGCTTTGATGATGTGCTTCAGTTTGTCGAGGTCTTTGGGTTCCACCTCAGCAGCCTTGTTGAGCAGGATGATGTTGCAGAACTCTATCTGCTGGATGACGAGCGACGCCAGATCTTCCTCGTCGATGTTGTCCTTCATCAGGTCGTCGCCGCCTGCAAACTCGTCTTTCATTCTCAGAGCGTCCACAACGGTAACGATGCTGTCGAGTCTCAGCACTCCGTTCTTGACGTATTGTGGTCCGAGTGTAGGAATCGAGCAGATGGTCTGTGCAATAGGCGCAGGCTCGCAGATGCCGCTTGCCTCAATGACGATGTAGTCGAACTTCTGCATGTCGACGATTTCCTTGAGCTGTTCCACGAGGTCCATCTTCAGCGTACAGCAGATGCATCCGTTTTGCAGAGCCACGAGCGAGTCGTCTTTCTTTCCTACCACGCCTCCTTGTTCTATGAGGGCAGCATCGATGTTCACCTCGCCGATATCGTTGACGATGACTGCAAACTTGATGCCTTTCTGGTTAGCCAAAATCTTGTTGAGTAGTGTTGTCTTTCCACTGCCTAAATAGCCTGTAAGCAACAGGACTGGAATTTCTTTTCTACTGTTCATAGTTTTATTTATTTTACTCGAGTTTTACTTTCTGTAGTTGTCGAGTCCCTTATTCAGGAACTCAAGATATGCGTTGACGTCTTCCTTGAAGCTGAAAGCTGCGGTGAGCGGATTGCCGTCGTTGTCGACAGCCACGTAGAAGGGCTGAGCGTTGGCACCAAACTTGCTTGCCTGCAGATAGCTCCACTTGTCGCCGATGGTTCGCAGGGTGCGCTTCTCGCCGTTGAAAGTCACTTCCATAGGCTGTGGCAAAGGTGTCTTGTCGTCCACATAGAGCGAGATGAGCACGTAGTCTTTGGTCAGTTTGTCAGCCACGTTGGCGTCGGTCCATACCGAAGCTTCCATCTTGCGGCAGTTCACGCAGCCGAATCCTGTGAAGTCTATCAGCACGGGTTTGCCCTGAGCCTTGGCAGCAGCCATTCCCATCTCGTAGTCCTTGTAGGCAGGCTCTACGGTCTTAGTGTTCAGATTGAAGTCCTGTGTGTTGATAGGAGGAGCGAAGGCACTTACCGCCTTGCAGGGAGCGCCCCAGAGTCCTGGAATCATATACACGGCGAAGGCCAGCGAGCACAGACCCAGCATGATGCAGGGCACGGGCATAGGCTTGTCTATCTCGCCTCCGATGGCGTCCACCTGGAACTTCAACTTACCGATGAGGTAGAGACCCAGGGCGCCGAAGATGACTATCCAGAGCGACAGGAACACCTCGCGGTCCAAGATGTGCCAGCCGTAAGCCAGGTCGGCTACAGAGAGGAACTTCAGCGAGAACGCCAGTTCGACGAATCCCAGTACGATCTTGATGGTTTCCATCCATGAGCCAGACTTTGGAGCCGACTTAAGCCATGATGGGAAGAGTGCGAAGAGGGTGAAGGGCAGGGCGAGTGCCAGGCGAATCCCAGCATGCCCACGGTAGGAGCCAGCCAGTCGCCCGATGTCACCGTCTGAACCAACAGCAGTCCGATGATAGGTGCAGTGCACGAGAAAGACACCAGTACGAGTGTGAAGGCCATGAGGAAGATGGATATCAGTCCAGTGGTGCTCGATGCCTTGTTGTCTACGGCGTTGCCCCAGCGGTCGGGCAGTTTGATTTCAAACCATCCGAAGAATGAGAAGGCGAACACAGCCAAGAGTACGAAGAGAATGATGTTGAATACGGCACTTGTAGACAGGGCGTTGAGTGTGCTTGGACCTGCGATGGCTGTGACGGCGAGACCCAGAATCAGATAGATAACCACGATGCTGAGTCCGTAAGTGCAGGCATCGCGAACGCCCTTCTTCTTGTCGTTCTTGGCACGTTTCAGGAAGAAACTCACCGTCATGGGAATGATAGGCCAGATGCAAGGCATCACCAGCGCGAGGAGTCCGCCCACCAGTCCCATCAGGAAGATATAGATGAGTGAGTGGTTGGCTATGTCGTTGGCGCCTCCGAACGCCTGCAGCTCTTTCACTACGGGCTGCCACAGCGCCTTGGTGTCGAGCTGTTCGGCAGCTTGAGCCAGGGCTGCGCTGTCCAAGGTGTTCTGCTGTGCGGTGTCGGTCAAGGCAGCCTGCATCATGGCGATAGAGTCGGCTTTGGCCTTGGCTGCCATTGCAGCGTCCTGCTTGTTGTCGGTCTTGGCTTCCAGAGCAGCCTTGCTGTCTATGGCAGGCGCCTTGCCTGTGTGCTTGAAGTTGACCTCTGAAGGAGGAAGACAACTCTGGTCGTTGCAGGCTCCGTATTCCAGGTATGCGTCGATAACATACTGAGCAGCAGTGAATTTTACCTTCTGCACGAAAGTGGCGCTTCCTTCGAAGAAACGCAGCTTCATGCCGAACATATTGTCGTATTTCGACACCTCGTTGCCTCGTGCCTGCAGTTTGCCGACGAGTTCTACGCCTTCCATTTTGTTGACGTTGAAGGTTGCCGAGATAGGTCCGTCGCTTCCCAAACCTGTAGAGTAGACGTGCCATCCTGGTTGAATCTTTCCGCTGAATACAATCTCTGCAACTGCTGTCCCGTTAGTTTTCAACTGACTGGTGAATTTTACAGGGCTAAGCAGTTGTGCCTGTGCAATAACTGCGAACAGCAGTAATTGCAGCGTAAATAACATTTTTTTCATCCTAATCTTTATCTTTTTTATATTTGAGTGCAAAGTTACTAATTTTAATTGAAATAGTAACCATTTAGGGCGATTTTTTGTTATGAAGATAAAGGGGAAGAAGAGGCTGGAATATTTTATTTTTGTCAGGAATGCTTCTCAAATTCTTGACTTAAAAATTATTGGCTCGAATCAAATATCTCATTCAGAATAATTTTTGAGTTAGGATAGCCTTTGTTTTAACTCCATTGAATTCTCCTTGACTTCAGAGAATGCTCTCGTAAATCTTGTCGAATTCCTGTCTTAGCAGCGCTTTGTCCTCGATGATGTCGCGCAGCATTTTCAGTTCCTTCTCGTTGGGCGAGTTGGGAATCCAGAGTTTGATGTATCCATGTACTGAGTACTTCTCGTCCATGTGGTGGGCGAAGAGTTCCCATATTTGTTCCTTGTCTTTACCGGGATTGTTTTCCTTGGCATAGAGGATGGCACGGAGGAAGATCTCGTGGGTGTCGATGTCGCGGTCGGCTTCAGCCACGATTTTGCCGTAGATGCTTCTGGGCTGACGGCTTGACGAGGCCCTGTGGTCTTCCACCGCCTCTTTCATGATCTTTATCTGGTCTTGGGAGAACCATCGCTTCAGCCGGGCATCTGCCATGAGAATCTTTCCACTCGTGATGTGGTGGATAGCTCTCGGTCCGCTCATTCCCAGGTCGTGGTAGGCAGCCACGACATACACCATATTGATGTCGGCACCCGTGATGCGTGCTAACTCCAGAGAATTCTTGATCACCCTGTTAACGTGTCTGAGTCCGTGGCTTTCACCGAACTCTGTATATTTTGGCAGAATCTGTGTTTCCACAAACTCCATGATTTCCATACTTACTTGTTGTATCATTGCTTTTTCTCCTCATTATATTTCCAATGCGAATCCCAGGACGATGGTCAGGAAAACGATTTGTCCATAGATGAAAATATTGCGTGCCGTACTTCCCAACACCCTGTTGAGTTCCCTGCCGTGGTTGATGGCTTTCAGCTGCCGGTAGGTAGTATGGTGCATGGCTGCGTAGACGGCGTAGAGGGGGAGGGCGAAGGTAGAGGTGTCGCGCACTACGGCATCGTGGATTCCCATGCCCATCATGATGGCGAGGGGCACATACCCCAAGAGTAGATAGAGCCAGAGTGCACTCTTCTCGTCCCATCTGTCGATTAACTTGACGATGAGTGTGCGTTTGCCAGCCTCGCGGTCGTTGTCTCTGTCGCGGAAGTTGTTCACCACCAAGAGTGTGTCCACCACCAGTCCGCAGGCGATAGCGGCCATCACCACCTCAGTACTTACTGTCTTGTAGCCCTCGGGCATGATGACATAATAGGTGCAGCACACCGGTACGATGCCAAAGAACAGCAGCACCAGTATGTCGCCCATGCGTGGTAGCTGAAGGTTGTGGTGTAGAGGAAGCAGAACGCTACGCAGGCTACTCCCACCCATATCATGGCCATTCCTCCGTAGATGACGAGTGGCAGACCGATGGCGCATCCAAGGAGTGTGGTCACGATGATGCCCGTCTTCATGGCGCGTTCGGTGATCCATCCTTCGGCGCAGGCCCTCTTGGGGCCTAATCGTGTCTCGTCGTCATTTCCCCGTTTAAAGTCGAAGTAGTCGTTCACGAAGTTGGAGTCTATCTGCATCACCCATGCGAAGAGCAGACACAGTAGGGCTGGTATGTGCAGGATGTGAGGCTGTGCAGTATCGCCAACTGTTTCCATCAGATAGCAGTCGCGCATAGCGAGTGCGATGGCTATCAGTACGGGTACAGCCGCAGCCGACAGCGTTTTGGGGCGCGCTGCCAAAACCAGGCCTTTATCGAATTTGTTGCAATCATCAATTGAAGAAGTTCCAGCTAACACCGAATCGGAACACGCTGCCATTGAGCGGATAGTGGGGCACGAAGAAATAGTTCTTGTCGCCCGAACCCTTGTTGACGTGTGTCATCATTACGAAGAAACGTGTATGCTTGATGTGCACGTTGGCATAGACGTTGACGATGGGGTAGTTGCCCACTTTCACATTCTTGTCGCCATTGTCCTGTACTGTGTACTGACTAAGCGCAGGCGAATAGTCGGGGGCCTCATAGCTTGTGAAGTATCTCACGTCGGCACCCAGGTCGATGTTGAGCACCTTCACCACAGGGAATTTCAGATACAGGTTGCTGTACACGTTGAGCGCAGGCACGGGGATGACGTCCGTCTTGCTCGAGTGCTGATAGGTAATGACGTTCTCCCAGTTCAGTATTCCCCATCTCACGTCCTGGAACAGCTGGGCTGTCAGCAGGTTGACGGGGCTTCCGCTCTGCTTGGCCTGCACCGTTACTCCCGTACGTGCCGCCTGGTTGTTGTCCGTCACGTTGTAGCTCTGGCTCAGGTAGGCATAGTTCTTTATCTCGTCCACAGCCACTCTGAGCATCGTCTTTGTCTTGGCAAACTTCAGCGTTCCCATGATGCGTGTGTGGATAATCTTGTCGAGGTCGTTCTCCCACCAGAAGTGACGACCGTGATAGTTGCGGAAGTAGAACGAAGGAGTGATTCTGTGGAAGAAACCACTACCGATGACCGACAATGTGTCGCCGAGGAAGGGGATGTTCACGTCCACGTCGCCGTCGACCGCCAGTGTTCCTGCATCCTCGCCAGCCACACCGATTTCGGCTACGGCATTATAATGCAGCAGCTTGCCCTGTCGCTTGCTCAACTGTCCGCCCACACTCACCGAGTGCTCGTTGTATTTCATCACGCCGCCCTCGGTGTCAGGCAACTCGAAGTGGCGCAGGTCGTAGCTCACGAAAGCCTTCAGTCCCGCCTTAGCCCACTTGCTGAATCCCTCCAGCGTAGCCAGCGCCAGGGTGTTCTTCATCTCCCAGTGCTTGGTGTTGTCGTAGATGGAGTCGCCCTCGTATTTTCCCGCCGTGTAGTATTCGTTCAGATAGTAGTCGGCAGGTGTCTGATAGGCGATATAAGTACGGCTGTAGTTGTCGAACTTCAAGGTGTGTATAAAGCTTGTCACCGGCACGTATTCGTTTTTCATCCAGGCCGTGTCCTGAGCCGCCTTCTTCTCCTGTGCCATGATGCTGTCGGCGGCGCTCTTACCGTTCACGGCGATGCGCTCTGTCGGCTTGGCATCCTTCTTGTCGGCAGCAGGCTCGTCGCCCGCTATCTTTGCGTCGTCGGGTCGTCCGGCAAACTTAGGTGTCTTGCCGAAGGCATCCTCGTCGAACTTCTTGCCCTCCTGGCGAGCCTTTTTCCTTGCCTCCTCCTTGGCGTCCTCGGCGGCATTCTCCTTTTTCGAGGCCATGGCAAACTTCTTCGCCTTGATCTCCTCGTCGGTCATGCGCACCTTTCTGTTGAATCCCACATTGTACCTGTGGTTGAAGAACACGTGCACGCTGTTGTTCCTGTTCCAGTTCTGCTGCAGCACGGTAGGAATCTCGTTCTCGGCATAGGTGTCTTCGAAGAGTTCTGGGTGCTTGATGTAGTCGTCGTTGGTGATTCCGCCGTTCTCTGTCGCCTTTTGGTGCAGGGTAGAGAAGAGCAGGTGCGCCTGGTATCTGTCGCCTATGTACGATCCCCACATGGTGTACTTGAAGTGCGAGGTGCTCTGGCTGTCGTAGTAGCCACGTCCGTACTTATAGTCGAATCTGAATCCCATGCCCAGTCGTTTTCCCGCGTTGACGGCAAACATCGCCTTGAAGTCGTCCTCGCCGTTGGTACGGTTTCCGCAGCTGTTGAGCGTCACGTTGGTGATGGGCGAGTAGGTGTTGGTGAAGTGGAATTCGCTGACGGGCGTGCTGATGCAGTCGAAGGGCTGTGCGAAGATAAACTGCCCTTGGTCCAGCCGTCGGTCGATAAAGATACGGTTGATGCGGGGCGAGCCCAGATTGCCCAGCGAGTTGTATTCTCCCCTCAGTCCCGAGGTGAATGGGGTGTTCATGTACATGTGCTGCAGGGTGTCCACCTGTGCCTCCTGTCGGTCGCCGAATCGCTCGTCTATGGTCCACACCTTCAGTCCCTTGGGTATTTCCTTGTCCGACCCTAATGAGTCGGTTCTGACGTTCCTGTTGTTGACGGGTGCAAACATCGAGTCCTCGTTGTTGCTAAAATCGGTTTGTGCCACGACAGGCGATGTCGCAGCACAAAACAGAGTTATCGTAAGGATTACTTTACTTTTCTTCATCATTTTCTGAATAGTCGAATACATACTTCGGCGATTTTCACCACTACTCCTACGAGCAGAACTACGTAGGCAGGTGTGTGTGTGTCCATTGTGTACCACAGCGTGATGCCCACGATGACCAATAGGATGAAAGCCGTGTTCAGCTTGTTGCGCACTTTCAGGTTGGTCGGGTCGCTGTAGTCCAGTCGTTTATAGTGGTGGTGAGGTCTCACGGCGTAGGTTGTCTTCTCCTGAGCCTCTTGCTGTTGCTGCTCCTTGTTTTCGGCAGCATTGTTGTTATTTTGTTCTGTTGTCATATTGCGTTTGTTACTGTTCTATTCCCTCGAAATTTATTTCACCAGAGCTGCTATTTCGTTGAAAATCTGGTCTTTTCTGTCGATGGTCTTCTTGCGGAACTTACCGAAGATGCGTGCCAGGTCGTTCTTTTTCTTGGTCAGCGCCACCTTGTCGATGATCACCTCTTCGGCTGGCAGTTTGAATCCGGTCTGTCTTCCCTCCTCATAAATATAATTAATGTGGTTGATCGACAGGCTCACCTTTCCATCTGTTATCTTGGCGATGAGGTTATATTTGCATTCTGTTCTGTCGAGCGAGATGAAGGAGTTGCTGAACACGAGCATTCGTCCATCGTGTTTACGATGATGTGTTCGTCTTTGTTCACCAGCGCCATTCGGCTTGCCTTGCTCTCTTTGTCCTGAGTCAGGCCGCTCATGTAGTCGAACACCAGGTTGTAAAGCTGGGCTGCGCTCTTGCCGGGGGCTTTTATCTCTGTGTCAAACACGATTTTGCCCTGTTCGTCGAAGGTGATGGCGCCTTCCAGGTATTTGGGGTCTTCCTTCAGTTTCGCGCCGTTAACCTGAGCAGCAGGTTTAGGTGTCTCCTTCTTTGTTGCCGTAGGGATTACCCATCCCGAGCCCTGCGATGCTGTGGTGGCAGGAGCAGGAGTCGCTGTGGTTGCTGCAGGAGCCGCTGGGGCAGTGGTTGCCTCAGGAGCAGCTGTTGTTGCCGCAGCACCATTGGCTTCTGCGTTCAGTCTTGCCGCCTCTGCCTTCAGTCTTGCAGTCTCAGCCTCAGCTTCCTTTATCTGTTGCTGTATCTTTTCGGCCTTGGCTTTTGCTCCTCAGCCGCCTTTCTCTTAGCCTCTTCCTCTGCTTTTTTCTTGGCAGCTTCGGCAGCAGCCTTTTGTTTGGCAGCTTCCGCTTCCGCCTTCTTCTTGGCAGCTTCCGCTTCTGCTTGGCTTCCTCTACCGCCTTTTTGGCTTCCTCAAGCTTTTTCTGAGCCTCCTCCAACTGCTGTTGGGGTGTGAGAACACTTTGCGCTTGAACAGACATCAAGGGCAAAAATAAGAGTATGGAAATGATTAATTTTTTCATGATGGTTTCACCATAGGTTTGCGGAAGATGAGGGATTCAAACCCCCGATACCCGGAAAAGGGTATACCGGATTTCGAGTCCAGCGCATTCGGTCACTCTGCCAATCTTCCTTTTCTTTAAAAAACAATTGCAAAAGTAATACTTTTTTCTTATTCCACAAAGAAAATGAACATTTTTAACACTAATAACTTGAAAAACGAAAACGCGAAGTGAAAGCCATATGTCTTGAGGGAATATTTTCCCCAAGGAGTTAAGGGAAGTTAGAGGGAAGTTAAGAGAAGTTAAGGGACTAATGCCTTTGTGGACATGCCCCAAACTCCCATTCCAAAAGGGCTGTTGTCCCCTAACTTCCCGAACGACCAAAGGGAGTGATAACTTCTTTAACTTCTATAACTTCTGAACTTAAAAAGGTTAGTGTTTGATTTTGAAGATGACGAAGCAAATAGTTTTTTTTATTTTCCCAACTGGGGAATTTTTTTTCTCCAGTTAGGGAAGTGATTGAAGATGTCTTTTGGAATCATAATCAAATATTCGTAAACTGTCCTTTATTACGGCATGAATCAGCCACGAGGTTTTTCATCATACCGAATAATTCCTTCCAAATGAGGTCGGGATACATGAATTTGGCTCCACTGACGTGTGCTCCGAGAACAGGGAAAATCATCGGAACGATAGGTTCGTGCATGTCATTTGATGCCTGTGAGAGCAAAAGCGACACAATTTCCGTTCCT
>ENA-OQER01000311-OQER01000311.1-human-gut-metagenome-genome-assembly--contig:-NODE-311-length-27461-cov-2.407039_pt1 | contig 27461 bp, 36 predicted proteins | sample MGYA00242797_ERZ504639 | MGnify/ENA primary metagenome ERZ504639 (study PRJEB26092, sample SAMD00036306) | human gut metagenome | host: Homo sapiens | study: EMG produced TPA metagenomics assembly of...
TAGCATTTGATGCGTTAGATAATGGCATTCTCACTCCAGCCAGAGCCACCAACTCAGGGCTGGAAAGTAAAAAACCGACGCAAAGTCGGTTTTTTTACATCCGGATTCGGACAAGGCTTAATATGACGATGACCCAGTGAAAGTATATAAATCGTCATTGCGATATATACCGAAGTGCCCCCTCCGCCAGCTGAAGAAATCGCTAATTCTTGCAATGTTAGCCACTGGCTAATAGTATTGAGCTGTTAGATAAGAACTCTCTCACTCCAGCCAGAGCCACCAACTCAGGGCTGGAAAGTAAAAAACCGACGCAAAGTCGGTTTTTTTACGTCCTGATTCAGACCTCCTTTCAAATGAATAGCCAACTCAAAATTCACACCTATTACCTTCCTCTGCACTTACACATTCGTTAAGTCATATATGTTTTTGACTTATCCGCTTCGAAGAGAGACACTACCTGCAACAATCAGGAGCGCAATATGTCATTTCTGTTACCCATCCAATTGTTCAAAATTCTTGCTGATGAAACCCGTCTGGGCATCGTTTTACTGCTCAGCGAACTGGGAGAGTTATGCGTCTGCGATCTCTGCACTGCTCTCGACCAGTCGCAGCCCAAGATCTCCCGCCACCTGGCATTGCTGCGTGAAAGCGGGCTGTTGCTGGACCGCAAGCAAGGTAAGTGGGTTCATTACCGCTTATCACGCATATTCCAGCATGGGCGGCGAAAATTATTGATGAGGCCTGGCGATGTGAACAGGAAAAGGTTCAGGCGATTGTCCGCAACCTGGCTCGACAAAACTGTTCCGGGGACAGTAAGAACATTTGCAGTTAAAAATTAGCTAAACACATATGAATTTTCAGATGTGTTTTATCCGGGAGGCATTATGTTACTGGCAGGCGCTATCTTTGTCCTGACCATCGTATTGGTTATCTGGCAGCCGAAAGGTTTAGGCATCGGCTGGAGTGCAACGCTCGGCGCAGTACTGGCGTTAGTTACGGGCGTGGTCCATCCGGGTGATATTCCGGTGGTGTGGAATATCGTCTGGAACGCGACGGCTGCGTTTATCGCCGTCATTATCATCAGCCTGCTGCTGGATGAGTCCGGCTTTTTTGAATGGGCGGCGCTGCACGTCTCACGCTGGGTAATGGTCGTGGTCGCTTGCTGTTTACCTGGATTGTCCTGCTCGGTGCTGCCGTTGCCGCCCTGTTTGCCAATGATGGCGCGGCGCTTATTTTGACACCGATTGTCATCGCCATGCTGCTGGCTTTAGGTTCAGTAAAGGCACTACGCTGGCGTTCGTGATGGCGGCCGGATTCATTGCCGATACCGCCAGCCTGCCGCTTATTGTCTCCAACCTGGTGAATATCGTTTCCGCTGATTTCTTTGGCTCGGCTTTCGCGAATACGCCTCGGTGATGGTGCCGGTGGATATCGCCGCGATTGTTGCCACGCTGGTGATGTTACATCTCTATTTTCGCAAAGATATTCCGCAGAACTACGATATGGCGCTGCTGAAATCTCCCGCAGAAGCGATCAAAGATCCTGCTACGTTCAAAACTGGCTGGGTTGTTTTACTGCTTCTGCTGGTGGGATTTTTCGTCCTGGAACCGCTCGGCATTCCGGTGAGCGCCATTGCAGCTGTGGGCGCGCTGATATTATTTGTCGTCGCTAAACGCGGTCATGCGATTAATACGGGTAAAGTCCTGCGCGGTGCCCCCTGGCAGATTGTCATCTTCTCGCTCGGCATGTATCTGGTGGTTTATGGCCTGCGCAATGCCGGATTAACGGAATATCTTTCTGGCGTACTCAACGTGCTGGCGGATAACGGCCTGTGGGCCGCGACGCTCGGCACCGGATTCCTCACCGCCTTCCTCTCTTCTATTATGAACAATATGCCGACGGTACTGGTTGGCGCGTTGTCCATTGATGGCAGCACGGCATCTGGCGTTATCAAAGAAGCGATGGTTTATGCCAATGTGATTGGCTGCGATTTGGGACCGAAAATTACCCAATTGGTAGCCTGGCTACGCTACTCTGGCTGCACGTACTTTCGCAGAAGAATATGACTATCAGCTGGGGATATTACTTCCGTACAGGGATTATCATGACCCTGCCGGTGCTTTTTGTGACGCTGGCTGCGCTGGCGCTACGTCTCTCTTTCACTTTGTAATGAGATATTGATATGAGCAACATTACCATTTATCACAACCCGGCCTGCGGTACGTCGCGTAATACGCTGGAGATGATCCGCAACAGCGGTACAGAACCGACCATTATCTATTATCTGGAAACACCGCCAACGCGCGATGAGCTGGTCAAACTCATTGCCGATATGGGGATTTCCGTACGCGCGCTGTTGCGTAAAAACGTCGAGCCGTATGAGGAACTGGGCCTTGCAGAAGATAAATTTACTGACGATCGGTTAATCGACTTTATGCTTCAGCACCCGATTCTGATTAATCGCCCGATTGTGGTGACGCCGCTGGGAACTCGCCTGTGCCGCCCTTCAGAAGTGGTGCTGGAAATTCTGCCAGATGCGCAAAAAGGCGCATTCTCCAAGGAAGATGGCGAGAAAGTGGTTGATGAAGCGGGTAAGCGGTTGAAATAAAGCGGCGATATCCACTGCCCATAGTTGGTAAAGTGCGCTTTGTTTATGTCGGATGCGACGCTAACGCGTCTTATCCGACCTACAAAACCGTGCAAATTCAATATATGGCATGAAATATGTAGAGCGTAGCGCATCAGGCAATTTTGCTATTTACGCAGCACTCCTCGCGTAAGAATTCAATTATCGCTTCCAGCATTGCGTATTGCGAAACACACATCAGCGTCCGACTCTCACGGTTTTGTTTGACCAGTCCTACCGATACCAGTGCTGATATATGGTGGCTGAGTGTGGAGCCAGGTATCCCAAGCTGCTTTTGCAACTCACCGACCGGCAACCCTTGTTCCCCGGCTTTGACAAGATGTTTAAATATGAACAAACGGGTCGGGTGACCTAGCTCTTTCAGCGCTTTAGCGACTTCTTCCAACTGCATATGACACCCCTCTGTCTGGTTGATATTTCGATAATACCAGAAATATCTTGATCTGAATTTCATTTCGATTATTCTGGAAATATAGATTTATCCAATGGGGTTACGTATGAGTAGTTGGCTTGCGATGCTGCAAGATGCCGCAGAGATGTTTGTGTTTCTCGCCGTCGAGCTTTCGTTGCTGTTTATAGTGATTAGTGCCGGTGTCAGCCTGATAAGACAAAAGGTGCCAGACCATAAAATCCAGCAGATGATGGGGGCCAGAAAAGGGAGAGGCTATCTCCTGGCTGCTCTGTTGGGAGCCGTTACCCCGTTCTGTAGTTGCTCGACAATACCCATGTTACGTGGATTGTTGTCAGCGAAAGCCGGGTTTGGTCCGACTCTCACTTTTTTATTTGTTTCACCATTACTTAATCCCATTATCGTCGGACTAATGTGGATGACCTTTGGTTGGAAAGTCACCTTGTTGTACGCGATTATCGCAGCCGGCGTCTCCGTTCTTGCCAGTATTATCCTGGATTCTCTGGGGTTTGAACGTCATATCATTGCCAGTAAAAGCTCATCAGCAAATTGTTGTGCTCCAGCAAAAAACTTCGCCGGGAACGACATATACGCCCATAAAAGTGAGTTGTTGTAGTCCAGCGGCTAAAGCCATTGAGAACCCCGTAGTTACCTGTTGCAGTACCAAAGCTGTAGTAAGTATTAATCCCATAAAACTAGCCACCAAAGATGCGTTGCAACAGTTTAAAGATGTACTGCCATATCTTTTGTTAGGAGTATTAATAGGATCTTTTATTTATGGCTTTATTCCCTCAGCGTGGATTGCCGCTCATGCAGGAGCAGATAATCCCTTCGCCATCCCATTAAGCGCCGTTGTCGGTATTCCGCTGTATATCCGGCTGAGGCAGTTATCCCTCTGGCATCTGTTCTGATGACAAAAGGAATGGGTCTGGGAGCATTAATGGCATTAATCATCGGCAGTGCCGGCGCAAGCCTGACGGAAGTGATATTACTTAAATCAATGTTCAGAATGCCGATGATAGCTGCATTCCTGACGGTTATATTAGGTATGGCTATCTTGATGGGCTATTTGACTCAATTGCTATTTTAAATAGATGCCAGCAGTAAACTATAAGATGCATAGTTAGTGCCATATCCTTCTAAGTAGAAAATCATAGACAGGATAATCCTTAAAAATCACAAATGATTTAACTAATGCATTGAGAATGATGACGGCTCGGTCAACAAGTCATCAACAGACAATAACCACGTAATCATGCTTCTCTGACATTTTATCGGAGAAGCAATGACTCTTTGTCTCAGTACCCTCCTCCTTTTTAAAAGGCAGATTTCAGTCGCTAATACAACACATTTTTAAATACACTTTAACCTGGTTCATTATTACACATCTAAAACATCACAAAAATATTACTTCACACACTATCGGAGAACAAAATAACTTTTTTAAAATGAGCGCTTTTTGATAGTTGTTAACGTTTTCCTTTACGATACTATCACTGCCTTTTTTTATACACAAATATTACCGGGTGGAAATGAAAGGGAATTTAAAGGTAATTATATCAGGAAGATATAACGCATTATATTTATTGTGTGTAGAAGAAAATCCATTCCTGTTCTAATTATCCAATTTAAAAACCTTAGCATAAAACAGATGATGAATAAGGAATGTTATGTCAATTGACTTTACCCCAGGTATAATAAATACATATCACGGCGATATTTATAACTGCACAACAAATACCGATAATGTTAAAACGCCAGACACATCGAAGTGGCCTTGTGATAATTGGGAAGAACAACAACCCATTAATTCCACATTCTCTGGAGAAGGATACAACCCTGAACAATTTGATTTAGCGCAACAACAACTCCAACAAATTAATGCATGCCACACGAACACCACATATACAAATGCAGACTACTCAAAAGTTGTGGTTCAACTTGTAAGTCTTATTAATAACATTGAAACGATAAGTTCGACACCACTTACGCAACAGACACAATCAATACTTAATCAGATTCATAACATTAGATATGAAAAAAAAACAAAAGTGCTGAATGTCGAATCATTGTTGTCGCTAATCCTAAACCCGACAAGGCAATCATAACTAAAATTAGCGTAGAAGAGGGAATACCCATAACATTCAGTGTCCAAACCATGTTTTCAGATACTAATTTTATTGCTGAACAACGAGCTGACTTACCAACTAATATAAAAGATATTCAAAGCCTGTATCAAAAAATGACGAAGTTATATATTGAGCACAGTGAAAATAAAAACAGGATGAAAGTCTTTGCCGGAACCAACTTTATTGATTTCAATATGACAGGACAGAACCTGTCCGGGTTCGTTCTAACCTTGTCAAGGTTTTATTTCGAAGATCTACTTAATATAAATTTCACTGACGCAAATTTAGGTGACACTATTTTTTACATAAAGAACACCCTACCCCCAAATTATATAAAGATGGACAATATCTTGACAAACAAATCGAAGGTTTATTTTCAACATTATTAACCATTAATGACAACTTTTTACGAGCAAAAGCGGAAATTGCTTCGACAATAATTAAATTTTTAGAGGCTAGGATAACCAATCTTTCATACAATGACATATTAACATATCAGCAAGAATTCCAAAAACAATGTTATAAGCAAGTTAAAGCCTTTGCGACACTCTCTCGATACAATAAAATTCAAACATGGGCAGAAATGTCTGAATATCAGTTCGAAGTATTTCAATACGAGACGCTTAACCCCAAAAAAATGTCACACACGCCTTATTTAAAGAGGCCACTTCCTAATGAAAAAGATATAAATTATGGGGTGGAAATAGAAATACCATCTGGCAAAAGAATTCGCTTATCAAATCATTATCAGAATATAATACCATAATATTGATTATTAGCACTTTATAATTATTGAATAAAAATAGATTTTATGTAATTTTAAAACAAAGGGTTATATCATTGGGCGATGGATACTCATACCACGCCCCAAAATAACGGAATTGAACTAAACAGAAGGGATATAAACATCAGACAGGTTTACGTTACTATCAGGCATATCACCTCAGAATCAGATGAAAACTATAAAGAAATATCTATTATGGTTTTAATATTTGTTGATAAGGATAGTAACATGAACATGACAAAAGGTGCACTCATCCTCAGCCTTTCATTTTTGCTTGCCGCATGTAGTTCAATTCCGCAAAATATCAAAGGCAATAACCAACCTGATATTCAAAAAAAGTTTTGTTGCTGTTCATAACCAGCCGGGGTTATATGTTGGTCAACAAGCGCGCTTGGTGGGAAGGTTATCAACGTTATCAATGGCAAAACGGATACGTTGTTAGAAATCGCTGTATTACCGTTGGATAGCTATGCGAAGCCTGATATTGAAGCCAACTATCAGGGCCGACTGCTCGCCAGACAAAGCGGCTTCCTTGATCCAGTGAACTATCGTAATCACTTTGTTACCATCCTCGGTACCATTCAGGGTGAACAACCAGGCTTTATCAATAAAGTCCCGTATAACTTCCTGGAAGTGAATATGCAGGCATCCAGGTGTGGCATTTGAGAGAAGTGGTTAATACCACCTATAACCTGTGGGATTACGGCTATGGTGCATTCTGGCCGGAACCGGGCTGGGGTGCGCCTTACTACACCAATGCGGTGAGTCAGGTAACACCTGAGCTGGTCAAATAACACCACCGAAAGATGCAGATGCTTTCTCAGCATCTGCATCATGTATTACATAAAATTAATATACAGTAAGCTAACTATTATTATAAGCCTGTCCTGTTAATTACCTTTGGCAAACTGATTATAAAGTTAATGTCCGCACCAGGAGTCGGTTATGTTTCTTATAATTACCAGGGATACGATGTTCTTCACCGCGATGAAAAACATTCTGAGTAAAGGTAATGTCGTTCATATACAGAACGAAGAAGAGATCGACGTAATGTTGCATCAGAATGCCTTCGTCATTATTGATACATTAATGAATAATGTATTTCATTCTAATTTTCTCACTCAAATTGAACGATTAAAACCTGTCCATGTGATTATTTTCTCCCCCTTTAATATTAAACGCTGTCTGGGGAAAGTACCGGTGACCTTTGTTCCGCGGACTATCACTATCATTGATTTTGTCGCACTCATCAATGGCAGTTACTGCTCTGTGCCTGAAGCGAATGTGTCACTTTCGCGCAAGCAACATCAGGTTCTGAGCTGCATTGCGAATCAAATGACAACGGAAGATATTCTGGAGAAACTGAAAATATCGCTAAAAACGTTCTACTGCCATAAACACAATATCATGATGATCCTCAATCTTAAGCGGATCAATGAGCTGGTACGCCATCAGCATATTGATTATCTGGTGTGAATTTCAGGCTTACGGTGAGTCTGGCTACGCTGCCACACAGATTAGCTAATTGAAACGCCTTTCACCCCTGCCATACCTTTTAATAATCGCAACAGGTCTTCTATCGACGTTGTGGCATGAAGCTGGATATCAATGGCGACCACTTCATGATCTTCATTTTCCTGCAACGAAACTAAATCCGTTTTTATTTTTTGCTGCTTAAACCAGTCGAGCATTGATACCGTATTACCGTTCACTAATGTCAGCTGTAAATGGTAATTTTTGTTCATCAGGCGGAAGGTTAATTGATGGAAGACTTCCAGCACCAACAAGGTCATCACTGAACCATAAATACCCAGTTCGTACATACCGCTGCCAATAACCATACCTATGGCGGCGGTCACCCAGATATCCGCTGCCGTCGTCAGACCTACAATATTTTGGTTACGAACGAGAATGTTACCTGCACCGATAAACCCGACGCCCGTCACCACCTGAGCAGCAATACGGCTGGGGTCGAGTCCGACGTGATCTAAAGACAGCACGTCAGCAAAACCATATTTCGAAACAATCATAAACAGGCGCTTCCCATGCCAATTAATACATGTGTGCGTAACCCTGCTCCTTTGCCGCGCATTTGCCTTTCCATGCCAATAGCGCCACAGGCAATTGCCGCGAGTATAAGACGTATAATAAATTCTGCTGTCATATAAAAATGCAAAAAGGAGCAGCAAGATGGCTCAACTTGCTACTCCTTTTTACTTGTACCTCATTAATTCGGCAAGTCATTAGATGCTTGATTTTTGAAGGTATACAAATTTTTCTGCGGGTTTTTCTTACAGTATTCGATCACTTTAGGAATTTGAGTGAGATCGGTTTCATTTAAAGTAACGGTATCGCCACCTTTATATACTGTTTCTTCATGCAGCATCCACCATGCAACCGGGGTCATTGCTTTTGGATTCAGATCAATAAATTCCTGGCAGGTCATATCTTTAGCGGATTCATTGGCTGCCAGCGCAGATTGTGCGTTCACCAGTGACAAAGCCGCTACAGCGCCCATAAAAATAAACGCTTTACGGAGAGATGAAATATTCATTTTGTAACCCATTCAATATAGAGATTATATATGAACAGGAGGAATAGCTGCTTTTAAAGAAGATATTCCGGCCTGTTCAATATGCAAGGAAGTACGATGTAACGCATTCCCGGAATTACATATCTTTCTTAATTTTGTCCCATTCGCCTTTAACTTTATCTTTAAGTTGGCTTGTTTATCCTGAGTACAAGCCTGAACGATAGCTGGGGTTACGGTTGCAATACCCTGAACATCTAAAACCGCATCTTCTGGTTTATCTTTGTTGTTCAGCGCTTCAGCAAAACCAACTGCAGTTGGCTGGAAGGATTCGTCCACAGCCAGGAAATCTTCACAGGTCCAGGAGTTGACCGGTTTTTTGTTATCAGCTGCTTTTTGCGCATCCGCTGCATTGCTTACAACTGGCAGAAGAAGCAGACCACCAAGAATAACGCCTAATACTTTTTCATCGTAATATCCTCAACTATAAAGTGAAAGAGCCGTCACGAATCAATTTCGACACTGAGGTTATAACCTGGTTTTCTGTATATGTCATGTTGATAGAAAATATCAAAATCAGATATTTTTATTTCAATACAATGAGTTACAGATGCATCAGATACTGTAATTAGGAAATTTTTATTAAATCGACTGCATTCTTAGACGCGTTTTTGGCATAGATTGATAGCAGGGGATTTTCTTCTTAATTTTATAGGGTGGTTCTATGTTATATATAGATAAGGCAACAATTTTGAAGTTTGATCTGGAGATGCTTAAAAAACATCGCAGAGCAATCCAGTTTATTGCCGTGCTGTTGTTTATCGTCGGGTTGCTGTGTATCAGTTTCCCGTTCGTCTCTGGCGATATTTTAAGCACAGTAGTGGGTGCATTATTAATCTGCTCGGGCATTGCGCTTATTGTCGGGTTATTCAGCAACCGCAGTCATAATTTCTGGCCGGTATTATCCGGTTTCCTCGTCGCAGTCGCCTATTTATTGATCGGCTATTTCTTCATCCGCGCACCGGAGCTGGGCATTTTTGCCATTGCGGCATTTATTGCCGGTTTGTTCTGTGTTGCAGGGGTTATTCGCCTGATGAGTTGGTATCGTCAGCGTTCAATGAAAGGCAGCTGGCTACAGCTCGTTATTGGTGTGCTGGATATCGTCATTGCCTGGATATTCCTTGGTGCAACGCCGATGGTGTCTGTAACGCTGGTTTCCACACTGGTGGGAATTGAACTGATATTTAGCGCCGCCAGCCTGTTCAGCTTCGCCAGTTTGTTCGTTAAGCAGCAATAATTATCCCGGTTGTCACCCGGATCATAGTCACTTGATGTGACTATGATCCGATTAATACTCTCTCCGCTACGCAGCGTTGTAGATCAATTGCGCACTATCATTGAAATAATTACCTGCTAGTGATTATTTCAACCTACTGAATTTCATCTAATTTTTTTCACTCCATGGCAAATTAGCCATTTCAAACATTATCATGGCTGATATTTTCCGTAGTCAGGTTTAATGTTTTAAAAGTGCAGTGGGAAAGTGAACAAAGAGTTCCGTAAGCGTTGATGCTATGGGCGGTTAAATAAGTAATCCGGGTTCATTTTTTTGCAACTGGCATTGATTACATTGCATAAATATCCGTGTCTCCAGACGCTATATAAAAACCTGAAGACATGAATGCGTTATTTACTCAGGTAATTTCAATGCGTTAAAAGAAAGCTGGCAATCCAATTGCCAGCTTAAGTCGAAACAAGGAGACTCGATATTTAAATCGGATTACATTTTAACTTTAGTAATATTCTTCAGAGATCACAAACTGGTTATTGATAACTTATTCTTGGGCAGTAATCCGCAAACGTTAACTTTTTGTTACTGTTTGCAAACTGATAACAACCAGGAATCTTACTTAGGATCAATATATGGAGTGCGTGATGGATAAATCTGAAGTATTGATTAGTGTTAATAGACGTATTAGTTCACGAAGGGCAAAGTTCTTATAGGCGTTTACTATATTGAACAACGATTCGGACAAGGATGTAAATAATGAAAAGGATGACATGTTCGAAACGATAACGGCTAAGGAGCAAGTTATGATTTTTCTCATGACGAAAGATTCTTTTCTTTTACAGGGCTTTTGGCAGTTGAAAGATAATCACGAAATGATAAAAATCAATTCCCTGTCAGAGATCAAAAAAGTAGGCAATAAACCCTTCAAGGTTATCATTGATACCTATCACAATCATATCCTTGATGAAGAAGCGATTAAATTTCTGGAGAAATTAGATGCCGAGAGAATTATTGTTTTGGCACCTTATCACATCAGTAAACTAAAAGCTAAAGCGCCTATTTATTTTGTTAGCCGCAAAGAAAGTATCAAAAATCTTCTTGAGATTACTTATGGTAAACACTTGCCCCATAAGAATTCACAATTATGTTTTTCACATAATCAGTTCAAAATTATGCAACTGATTCTGAAAAAATAAAAATGAAAGCAATATCACGTCGACGCTCAATATTTCGCAACAAACATTAAAGATTCAGAAATTCAACATTATGTACAAGCTGAAACTAAGACGTATGAGCGACATCGTCACCCTGGGTATCACATCTTATTTTTAGTCAGGACATAAGCAACTGAAATTGATGGCTGGCATGACGAGGGATGCAGATGCTGATTTCATTACCCCCGGTGATTACTAAAGGAGAGGCTAAAACGACTTTATTCCCCTGGTATGTGTATCCACCAGTAGAACCCTTCGTTGCCCGAATGCTGGCAGGAACTGTTGGCAGAACGGCAACATTTTTTTTGTCGTTGACCTCACCATGTCGATCACTATACCTGTATCCCACCTTACTGGCTGACAACCCCACTATGCCGCTGGTCTGTAAATCCCTCATATCTCTCCTCGCGCGCAATTTAAAGAACCGTTATTTCTCAAGAATTTTCAGGGACTAAAATGAACAGAAGAAGAAAGCTGTTAATACCGTTGTTATTCTGCGGCGCGATGCTCACCGCCTGCGATGACAAATCGGCGGAAAACGCCGCCGCCATGACGCCTGAGGTCGGTGTCGTCACACTCTCCCCCGGTTCGGTCAATGTGTTGAGCGAATTGCCCGGTAGAACCGTTCCTTATGAAGTTGCCGAGATACGTCCCCAGGTGGGCGGTATTATCATTAAACGCAACTTTATCGAAGGCGATAAAGTGAACCAGGGCGATTCGCTGTATCAGATTGATCCTGCACCTTTACAGGCCGAGCTAAACTCCGCCAAAGGCTCGCTGGCGAAAGCGCTCTCTACCGCCAGCAATGCCCGCATCACCTTTAACCGCCAGGCATCGTTGCTGAAGACCAACTACGTTAGCCGTCAGGATTACGACACCGCGCGCACCCAGTTGAATGAAGCAGAAGCCAATGTCACCGTCGCCAAAGCGGCTGTTGAACAGGCGACGATCAATCTGCAATACGCGAATGTCACCTCGCCGATTACGGGCGTCAGCGGGAAATCGTCGGTGACCGTCGGCGCACTCGTTACCGCTAATCAGGCAGATTCGCTGGTTACCGTACAACGTCTGGACCCGATTTATGTCGATCTCACGCAGTCGGTGCAGGATTTCTTACGCATGAAAGAAGAGGTCGCCAGTGGGCAAATCAAACAGGTTCAGGGCAGTACGCCAGTACAGCTCAATCTGGAAAATGGTAAACGCTACAGCCAGACCGGCACGCTGAAATTCTCCGACCCGACGGTGGATGAAACCACGGGCTCCGTGACGTTACGGGCGATTTTCCCCAACCCAAATGGTGACTTGCTGCCTGGCATGTACGTCACGGCATTAGTGGATGAAGGTAGCCGCCAGAATGTATTACTGGTGCCGCAGGAAGGCGTCACCCACAACGCCCAGGGTAAAGCAACGGCGCTCATTCTGGATAAAGACGATGTTGTGCAGCTACGCGAAATTGAAGCCAGCAAAGCCATCGGCGACCAGTGGGTTGTCACCTCTGGCTTGCAGGCTGGCGATCGGGTGATCGTTTCCGGTTTGCAACGCATTCGTCCGGGTATCAAAGCACGAGCAATTTCCTCCAGCCAGGAAAACGCCAGCACCGAATCGAAACAATAACGTTGCAGGCTTAAGGGGACTTTCATGGCTAACTATTTTATTGATCGCCCGGTTTTTGCCTGGTACTTGCCATTATTATGATGCTTGCAGGTGGTCTGGCGATCATGAACTTACCGGTTGCGCAGTATCCGCAGATTGCGCCACCGACCATTACCGTCAGCGCTACCTACCCAGGTGCCGATGCGCAAACGTAGAAGACTCGGTCACTCAGGTGATTGAGCAAAATATGAATGGGCTTGATGGCCTGATGTACATGTCTTCAACCAGTGATGCGGCGGGTAATGCCTCTATCACTCTGACCTTCGAGACTGGGACATCTCCTGATATCGCACAGGTTCAGGTGCAAAATAAACTGCAACTCGCTATGCCTTCATTACCTGAAGCGGTGCAGCAGCAGGGGATTAGCGTTGATAAGTCGAGCAGTAATATTCTGATGGTAGCGGCGTTTATTTCTGATAACGGCAGCCTCAACCAGTACGATATCGCGGACTATGTAGCGTCTAATATCAAGACCCGCTAAGCCGTACCGCGGGCGTTGGTAGCGTACAGCTCTTTGGTTCCGAGTACGCCATGCGTATCTGGCTGGACCCGCAAAAACTCAATAAATACAATCTGGTACCTTCCGATGTTATTTCCCAGATTAAGGTGCAAAACAACCAGATTTCCGGTGGTCAACTGGGTGGCATGCCACAGGCGGCAGACCAGCAACTAAACGCCTCGATCATTGTGCAGACGCGTCTGCAAACGCCGGAAGAATTTGGCAAAATCCTGTTGAAGTTCAGCAAGATGGTTCGCAAGTGCTGCTGCGTGATGTCGCCCGCGTCGAACTTGGAGCGGAAGATTATTCCACCGTGGCGCGCTATAACGGCAAACCTGCTGCCGGGATCGCCATCAAACTGGCTACCGGAGCAAACGCCTGGATACCTCGCGGGCAGTCAAAGAGGAGCTGAACCGCTTATCAGCCTATTTCCCCGCAAGTCTGAAGACGGTTTATCCTTACGACACCACGCCGTTTATCGAAATTTCTATTCAGGAAGTTTTTAAAACACTGGTTGAGGCTATCATCCTCGTCTTCCTGGTCATGTATCTGTTTTTGCAGAATTTCCGTGCCACAATCATCCCGACGATTGCCGTACCGGTGGTTATTCTCGGGACGTTTGCGATCTTGTCGGCGGTCGGTTTCACCATCAACACGTTAACTATGTTCGGGATGGTGCTGGCGATAGGGTTACTGGTGGATGACGCCATCGTGGTGGTGGAGAACGTCGAGCGTGTCATTGCGGAAGATAAGCTACCACCGAAGGAAGCGACGCATAAATCGATGGGGCAGATCCAACGTGCGCTGGTCGGTATTGCTGTTGTTCTTTCCGCAGTGTTTATGCCGATGGCCTTTATGAGCGGCGCAACCGGGGAGATCTACCGCCAGTTCTCCATCACGCTGATCTCCTCCATGCTGCTTTCAGTATTTGTGGCAATGAGCCTGACCCCTGCCCTGTGCGCCACCATTCTGAAAGCCGCGCCGGAAGGCGGTCACAAACTAACGCCCTGTTCGCACGCTTCAACACGCTGTTTGAAAAATCAACTCAGCACTATACCGATAGCACCCGCTCGCTGTTGCGTTGTACCGGTCGCTACATGGTGGTCTACCTGCTGATTTGCGCCGGGATGGCGGTGCTGTTCCTGCGTACACCGACCTCTTTCTTACCAGAAGAGGATCAGGGGGTATTTATGACCACCGCGCAGTTACCTTCCGGTGCCACCATGGTTAACACCACGAAAGTGCTGCAACAGGTGACGGATTATTATCTTACAAAAGAGAAAGATAATGTTCAGTCGGTGTTTACCGTTGGCGGCTTTGGCTTCAGCGGCCAGGGGCAAAACAACGGCCTGGCGTTTATCAGTCTCAAGCCGTGGTCTGAACGTGTCGGTGAGGAAAACTCGGTTACCGCGATCATTCAGCGGGCAATGATTGCGTTAAGCAGTATCAATAAAGCCGTCGTCTTCCCGTTCAACTTACCCGCGGTGGCTGAACTGGGTACCGCGTCAGGTTTGATATGGAACTGCTGGACAACGGTAACCTGGGGCACGAAAAACTAACCCAGGCACGAAACGAGCTGTTATCACTGGCAGCGCAATCGCCTGACCAGGTCACCGGGGTACGCCCGAACGGCTGGAAGATACGCCGATGTTCAAAGTGAACGTCAACGCCGCGAAAGCTGAGGCAATGGGTGTGGCGCTGTCTGATATCAACCAGACAATTTCCACCGCCTTCGGCAGCAGCTACGTGAACGACTTCCTCAACCAGGGGCGGGTGAAAAAAGTGTATGTCCAGGCAGGCACGCCGTTCCGTATGTTGCCGGATAACATCAACCAATGGTATGTACGCAACGCCTCTGGCACGATGGCACCGCTTTCTGCCTACTCGTCTACCGAATGGACCTATGGTTCACCGCGATTGGAACGCTACAACGGCATCCCGTCAATGGAGATTTTAGGTGAAGCGGCGGCCGGGAAAAGTACCGGTGACGCTATGAAATTTATGGCAGACCTGGTCGCTAAACTTCCGGCAGGCGTCGGCTACTCATGGACCGGACTGTCGTATCAGGAAGCGTTATCCTCAAACCAGGCTCCTGCACTGTATGCCATTTCACTGGTCGTGGTGTTCCTCGCCCTCGCCGCACTCTATGAGAGCTGGTCAATTCCGTTCTCGGTGATGTTGGTTGTTCCGTTAGGCGTCGTTGGCGCATTACTGGCCACCGATCTGCGCGGCTTAAGTAATGACGTCTACTTCCAGGTTGGTTTGCTGACCACCATCGGGCTTTCCGCCAAGAACGCCATCCTGATTGTCGAATTTGCCGTTGAGATGATGCAGAAAGAAGGGAAAACGCCGATAGAGGCAATCATCGAAGCGGCGCGGATGCGTTTACGCCCAATCCTGATGACCTCTCTGGCCTTTATTCTCGGCGTGCTGCCGCTGGTTATCAGTCATGGTGCCGGTTCTGGCGCGCAAAACGCGGTAGGTACCGGCGTGATGGGCGGGATGTTTGCCGCAACAGTGCTGGCAATTTACTTCGTTCCGGTCTTTTTCGTTGTAGTGGAACATCTCTTTGCCCGCTTTAAAAAAGCGTAACGTGTAAATGAGAGTAAGGTTGAACGTGAAGGTTCAGCCTTACTCTTTCCTGCTAACCATTCACCACTCAACAACCAGCTAACCGTCAGGAATACCAGGCTTAGTACACAGCACTGAAAGTAGAAACCACTCCAGCCATTCGTCATCAATTTGAACAGCACAATACTGACCCACATTCCCGTAATCGTATGAATTGTCAGCTTAATAATCCCAAACATGCCGAGTCTTTTTCCTCCTGAAAATACCTATACCGCCTGGCAAACTGCGAAAGAGAACTAGCCGGTAGCCCGGCAGAAATCATCAGGGAAGAGTTTCACATGAAGCAGGTGTGAGATCCTGACCAATATTCAAATGCAAAATATGTCAGGAAAAGGTACCTGGCGAATGTTGCGCAAACTGATGTGGCGTTACACCATAATATTGTCGAAATGTGTTTATAAAGTACGACGTACTGCTATAGCCACATTTTTCTGCAATAGTATGCAGAGGAATTTGACGTAACTCGAGTAATCGTCTGGCCATCGACATCCTGGAAGCGAGTAATATTTTACTGAAACAGGTATTTTCATCCTGCAACTTTTTTTGATGAGACTCTCGCTGGTATACATTCTTTCCGCGATATCGCGCAGATACCAACGTTTGGCGATATCAAAGCTAATAAGGCGTTCAACTTTTCCTGAAACAGTGCTGATGCTATTGAAAAGTAAGGGGATCAGTTCTTTCTTATGAGAAAACATCGATAAACAGGAAAGGTAGAGCATATTGCTCAGTATCGGTGAATTTACCCCGGATTCATTGAAGCTATCAAAAATCGCCGTCACCAGCGGCATGGGGGGTGACTGGTTAATTAATAGACGGTCTTTGCTATGTAACCCTAAATTGCGTGGTAGCTGACGAATATTTTGTAAGTAATGGCAAACTGTCAGCTCATCGATATCCAGTCGTCGCGTATCCGGTGAACAAAACGCAAAATCGTCTGCCAAATTTTTCTCCAGCAGCACGATACTCTCGTTATGCAGCGATATTTTATGCTGTTCATGATAAATATCGAATGAACGACGAATGAGGATCACCGAGCAGACATGAGTCATGATTATCCCTTATATTTCATACTGCGATTATTTCAATTTCAGTATACTAATGAAATGTTGCCAGACTGTTTCTTAGCGAAAAAACTGCCAGATTGGTAGGACCAAAATTTATCCACAAAGTAGTTTTGCATAACAGTTAATTGATAATAAGTAAATGCAGCACGAATATATTTTCGCACTGCGTATAGCTTATGTTTATAAAAAAATGGCTGATCTTATTTCCAGTAAAAGTTATATTTAACTTACTGAGAGCACAAAGTTTCCCGTGCCAACAGGGAGTGTTATAACGGTTTATTAGTCTGGAGACGGCAGACTATCCTCTTCCCGGTCCCCTATGCCGGGTTTTTTTTATGTCTGAGTAAAATTCTATAATCTTATTCCTTCCGCAGAACGGTCAGTGCCGTAAAAATTTCCTTGCGCAACAATACTTGCCGCCGAGTCACGGTTCGGCAATCCCTGCGCCGATCGCTCCTGATACTCTGTGGGCGTCATCCCATAATAATTTCGAAAGACGTAAATGAAATACGACACGCTGTGATATCCACAGGACACTGCGACTCGCTTAATTGAAAAGCCATGTATAACAATAAGTTGCAAAGCACGTTGCATTCTACACTCAGTAAGCAACTGTGAATATGATGTCTCTTCTTCGCGCAATTTTTTCTTTAACAGGCTTGGACTCATCAACAGCTCGCTGGCGATTCGGGCTAGTGTCCACTCATGGGCGATATTATTATTGATAACCGTACAAACTCGTGTTCGCATGTTCGGTTGCAAAACGTTCAAAAGCAGCGGTATAAAGTGCTCATCCTCAAGAAAAACAGATAACAACGCAAAGATTAATGCTCTTTTACGTAGCATTTCTGCATAGCAAGATTCTTATTCTGCGATAGTTGCGCAACTTCCTGAAAAACAGGAATATCTCTGCTACAGTGATGAACGAGTAATGAAGAAATTTTTTTTATGTGCATGAAGATTTAATGCCTCCTCCTTGAGCATCGGCAGAAATAATGAAAGCGTATCCCTTGATACTAATACAAAATTTTCAACACACTTATCTACTCGAATTTGGCTTGCATCCGCAAAAACCAGGTCACCGCCATTAAAATAGCGATATTCACCATTAACCATGGTGAGAATATATTTATGTCTTGCGTACGCAATTAGACAATTCCCATGTAATGATTGCATAGTTGACTTAATATTACATAAACATATTACTGTTAATTAATGTAGCACGCCGCCCTCTTAAGTCAAATTGATTGATAAATAAATTTAAACGAAGCGGGAGAACAGGATGATAATGTGTGATGTTCTACGGGCAGGATGACTGGATTTATAATACAAAAACGTGTTTAAGAACGCAGTGAAATTAATAGCAAGCAAATAATCCCTTTTCGTGACATTAAAGGCAATCGCTACATTTAATAAACATTCATATAACATATATCTTATCAACACGATGAATAGACAGCAATATATTATTGCGATTAATAAGCAACCGAATGCCCAGCTGTTTTTTTAAAGGCTGGGCATTCGGTTTTTACAACGTTATGTTATCAGGTGTGTTTAAAGCTGTTCTGCTGGGCAATACCCTGCAGTTTCGGGTGATCGCTGAGATATTTCAGGGAGGCTTTGTAGTCTTCCAGCAACAGTTCAGCAAAGTCCATTTCGAAGCCGCGACGACACATAATGCGCATCACCACGATGTCGGTGGCTTCACCGCCGAGAGTGAAGGCCGGAACCTGCCAGCCGCGCAGACGCAGACGTTCAGAGAGGTCGTACAGGGTGTATCCCGGATCTTCACCATCTTTCAGTTTGAAGCAAACCGCCGGGATGCCTTCGTCCGGGCGACCCGTACAGATGAACTCATACGGCCCCAGTTTGGCGATTTCATCCGCCAGATAAGCGGCAACCTGGTAAGAGGCGTTCTGTACTTTGGTGTAGCCTTCACGACCGAGGCGCAGGAATTCATAGTACTGTGCAATTACCTGACCCGCCGGGCGGGAGAAGTTGATGGCGAAAGTACCAATTTGACCACCCAGGTAGTCAACGTTGAACACCAGTTCCTGCGGCAGCGCTTCTTCGTCACGCCAGATAACCCAGCCGCAGCCCAGCGGAGCCAGACCGAATTTATGGCCTGAAGCACTGATCGATTTCACACGCGGCAGGCGGAAGTCCCAGACGATATCCGGGGCGACGAACGGTGCCAGGAAGCCACCGCTGGCAGCGTCGATGTGCATGTCGATGTCGATACCGGTATCGGCCTGGAATTTATCCAGCGCATCGTGCAGCGGTTGTGGGAACTCATAGTTACCAGTGTAGGTCACGCCGAAAGTCGGCACCACGCCGATGGTGTTTTCGTCACAGGCTTCAATCATGCGTTTCGGGTCCATAAACAACTGACCGGGGCGCATAGGGATCTCACGCAGCTCCACATCCCAGTAGCGGGCGAATTTATGCCAGCAGATTTGTACCGGACCGCACACCAGGTTTGGTTTATCCGTTGGTTTGCCTGCAGCTTCCATACGCTTGCGCCAACGCCATTTCATCGCCATCCCGCCGAGCATACAGGCCTCGGAAGAACCAATGGTGTTGGTGCCAACGGCCTGACCATTTTTCGGCGCAGGCGCATGCCACAGATCGGCAACCATATTTACGCAACGCAGGTCGATGGCTGCGGATTGCGGATATTCTTCTTTGTCGATCCAGTTTTTATTGATCGACAAATCCATCAATTATGGACGTTTTCGTCGTCCCAGGTCTGGCAGAAAGTGGCCAGGTTCTGACGAGCGTTGCCATCAAGATATAATTCATCATTGATAATCTGGAATGCGACATCATCGCGCATTTCGTGCAGCGGAAATCGTTTTGACTCCGCGATAGTAGAAATGGCCTTTGCGCCAAAACGTGAATCGAGTAGTTCTGAGCGGAAATCCGTTAACAGCTTCTGGTCCATTTCGAACTCCTTAAATTTATTTGAAGGCAATAAAAAGTAGGATTTATCCGCAATGGAAGCAAGGCATTACAGGCTTAATTTAAATAACAAAATCCTAAGCAGAAAAACGACTTTTTATAATATAAACATTTAACATGATAATATTAAAAACAGACTTATTATCGTAATAAAAATCGCCCAAACATTCCTGTTCGGGCGATCAAATTAATTATTGTTTATCCTGCATATACGGCGTGTACACCCCGTTCAGACTGTGCAGGAAAGCTACGATATCATCCACATCCTCCTGCGGCAGCTCTTTGCCTACCTGATAGCGCAGCATCAGTTTCACCGCCCCGTCCAGCGTCGGCACGTCACCGCGATGGAAGTACGGTGCCGTTAAAGCAACGTTACGTAAACCGGGTACTTTCTGACGCAATTTATCACGCTCTTCTTTAGTCACATTCATACGACCAATATCCGCCGCCGTAATTTCCCCAAAGTTAAAGTCTTTTTTCAGCCCCAACGGTTCAAAGGAACGTCCGCCGAGAATAATACCACCATGACAAGTTGCACATTTATTATCTTTAAATAATTGATAGCCTTTTTTCTGTTGCGCCGTCAGCGCATTTTCATCTCCACGCAACCATTTATCAAATGGGGAATCCGGCGTAATTAATGTTTTCTCAAATTCAGCAATGGCATCAGTAATATTTTCGCCACTGAAACCTTGCGGATAAACTTCGAGGAACTGCGCTTTAAGCTGCGGATCTTTTTCCAGCTTAGCAATAATTTCGTCCCAGGATTTCGACGCCATTTCAATCGGGTTCAACGGCGGTCCACCTGCCTGATCCTGCAATGTTGCCGCACGACCATCCCAGAACTGCTCAACGTTAAATACTGAGTTAAATACCGTCGGCGCGTTAATCGGCCCAACTGCGCCACCAACACCAATCGATGTTTTTCTGCCATCGACGCCCCCCGCATTCAACGCATGGCAATGAGCGCATGAAATGGTGCTATCAGCCGATAAACGGGGATCGTGATACAGCGCAAAGCCCAACGCCACTTTTTTGCGCATCGGTAGGCAGTTTTTGCGGGATGGGCTGCACCGGTTCATTGCGATGCTCCGGAGCAGTATCATTGCTGGCGTAATATTCCGCGCGCTGTTTTGCAATCCAGGCCAGTATTTCCGCCCGCTCTTCATCACTCACCTTACCCGCCAGTGTAGCGCGGTATAACGCGTTGGTGGCATAGTTTCATACTGCATCACCCATTCAATCTTATTCAGATCGCTTTGCGAAACGGGTTTATCAGCCAGCAGTGCCGCACGCACGGCCTCGAGGTTAAAAGATTTATATCCAAGCTTAATGTCGTAATCCATCAACTGTTTTCGCGCCAGGAATATAATAATAGGCGGGTAATTCTGCCGAAGGTGTGTGGCAATAGTCGCATCCTTTTTCGCGGAGAAAGCCTAAAACCTTATTATTTTCACTGACAGCAGATGCCTGAACATCGGCCTGTTTACTGCGTTTATTATCGTGGTACCACACATAACCAGATAACCCTAAATAGCAAATCGCGACGCCAGCCAGGCCGATCGCGGTAATACGTGAGACCATTTTCATTATTCTTCCCTCACGGTGGTGAGTTATTGTGACCCAGAAAATTTTCCAGAATGCTGCAAACGTCTCTGCGAGACAAAGCCATCATAAAAAACAGGGAGATACGCTTTTTGATAGGAATCAATCAATTACATGAATATAAACTATCAATAAGATAGCCTGTGCCTATTACCCAGATCAGGAATGGCATATCATGATTGCGGCGAGAGCAGGATTGAATGTTCTGAAAATGAAAACAACACGAAATCCGTATTTTTATAAATTCCATGGATATTAGTGCGTTATATTTTTTGACAGGTTAATAAACGTGATCCACCGCACGCTTTGTCGCCCACCAGGCGGAGCGAATGACTACCCTTAAAGAAAAGCCCGATAATTAGCGACGAATTTCGGAGGTTGGATCCTTATGCTCAATCAGAAAATTCAAAACCCTAATCCAGACGACTGATGATCGAAGTCGATCTCTGCTATGAGCTGGACCCGTATGAATTAAAACTGGATGAGATGATCGAGGCAGAACCGGAACCCGAGATGATTGAAGGCTGCCCGCCTCTGATGCGCTGACGCCTGCCGATCGCTATCTCGAACTGTTCGAGCATGTTCAGTCGCGAAATTTCCCCGACAGTAAAACCTTTCCCGACTGCGCACCCAAAATGGACCCGCTGGATATTTTAATCCGCTACCGTAAAGTGCGCCGTCATCGTGATTTTGACTTGCGCAAGTTTGTTGAAAATCACTTCTGGCTGCCGGAGGTCTACTCCAGCGAGTATGTATCGGACCCGCAAAATTCCCTGAAAGAGCATATCGACCAGCTGTGGCCGGTGCTAACCCGCGAACCACAGGATCACATTCCGTGGTCTTCTCTGCTGGCGCTACCGCAGTCATATATTGTCCCGGGCGGCCGTTTTAGCGAAACCTACTATTGGGATTCCTATTTCACCATGCTGGGGCTGGCGGAAAGTGGTCGGGAAGATTTGCTGAAATGCATGGCCGATAACTTCGCCTGGATGATCGAAAACTATGGTCACATCCCCAACGGCAACCGCACCTATTATTTGAGCCGATCGCAACCACCGGTTTTGCGCTGATGGTGGAGTTGTTTGAAGAAGATGGTGTACGCGGTGCGCGCCGCTATCTCGACCACCTTAAAATGGAATATGCCTTCTGGATGGACGGTGCAGAATCGTTGATCCCTAATCAGGCCTATCGCCATGTTGTGCGGATGCCGGACGGATCGCTGCTCAACCGTTATTGGGACGATCGCGACACGCCGCGTGACGAATCCTGGCTTGAGGACGTTGAAACCGCGAAACATTCTGGTCGCCCGCCCAACGAGGTGTACCGCGATTTACGCGCGGGAGCGGCCTCAGGTTGGGATTACTCTTCCCGTTGGCTGCGTGATACTGGTCGTCTGGCGAGCATTCGTACCACCCAGTTCATCCCCATCGATCTGAATGCCTTCCTGTTTAAACTGGAGAGCGCCATCGCCAACATCTCGGCGCTGAAAGGCGAGAAAGAGACAGAAGCGCTGTTCCGCCAGAAGGCCAGTGCCCGTCGCGATGCGGTAAACCGTTACCTCTGGGATGATGAAAACGGCATCTACCGCGATTACGACTGGCGACGCGAACAACTGGCGCTGTTTTCCGCTGCCGCCATTGTGCCGCTCTATGTCGGCATGGCGAACCATGAACAGGCCGATCGTCTGGCAAACGCCGTACGCAGCCGGTTACTGACACCTGGCGGGATTCTGGCAAGCGAGTACGAAACCGGTGAACAGTGGGATAAACCAATGGCTGGGCACCGTTACAATGGATGGCAATTCAGGGATTTAAAATGTATGGCGATGACCTTCTGGGTGATGAAATCGCGCGCAGCTGGCTGAAAACGGTGAATCAGTCTATCTGGAACAGCACAAAATGATCGAGAAATACCATATTGCCGATGGTGTTCCCCGCGAAGGCGGCGGTGGCGAGTATCCGTTGCAGGATGGGTTTGGCTGGACTAACGGTGTGGTACGCCGTTTAATTGGTTTGTACGGCGAACCATAATATTACAGCCAGCCGCTAACTTCCTGCTGGCTGTAAAATTATCCTCTTCAGGAGGAGATATTTAACATCATTGCCGCCCTGGGTGCGATTTTTCACTTCCAGACGGCGATACAGGGATTCCAGATGCGCTTTTACCGTTCCGGTACTGATATTCAGCGCTCTGCTGATCTCCTTATTTGATTCGCCCGCCGCTAACATGGTTAAAATCTCCCGCTGGCGGGCGCTTAACGATTTGAGATCTTTAATGTCCTTTTCCGGCGTCGTCCGCCAGTCTCCAGGCAGAAACATCATCCCATCGCCGCACTATTTACCGCCAACGCAAATGTCTCGACGGTTGAATCACGAGGCACAATGGCCAGCACATTAAAATGAATAACTTCCTGTAACCACCGTTTATTGCAATCCGTCGCCGTGATTAACACCTTAACCTCAGGAAACTGCACCACGGTTTTTGCAGCAACCAGTAGCAAAACTCACCATCTGATCGCCATCGAGCATAACTAAGGCTTCAGGGTAACTTTCCAGCTTTTGCCATAACTCGTCTGCCTGACTGGCCCCCTGAATACTCACTCCTGGAATACGCTGCTGTAAACTGATTTTCATTCCATGAATAAATATTGACTGCCTGTCAAACATGACTATTTGCATAACTGAATCTCCACCTGAATACGTTAAAAAGACTTAAGTAGTGGAAGGGTATTACCCGCGAGAAAAAATAAGAATTCGCCATTTGGCGGTGGCCATTCTACAGAGATGACGCGTAGAAAATAGTTACCGATATAAATAGTTACAGCTAAACGCCTGAAATTACATGTCGAGGGCACTATTTAAAACAATTTTGAGGATTTCCTTATATTGGTGGTTAGTACGCATGCAATTAAAAATGAAACTCCGCGACCACAAGCAAAAATAACAAACGGCAATGAGACAAAAATAAGCACAAATAGCCAACACGTCCTCTATTCACTTTAAAGGGAATCGCTGAAAAATACGCTCTGTTTAGGGGGATTCACCTTTCTCAGAAAGCTATTCCGCCCTTTTCCTGCTGAGAAATCGCCACATTCGTCATGACAACATTGTGAAACCCGGCATTAGATGTTAGAAAAACAATAAACAATGCGATATGCGCGTTACTGTTTCGCTGTGAACAACAATCGGTCAAAGAAATGGATAAAATTCACGCAATGCAGTTGTTCATCAAAGTCGCGGAGCTGGAAAGTTTTTCCCGCGCGGCGGATTTCTTTGCTTTGCCAAAAGGAAGTGTTTCGCGCCAGATACAGGCACTGGAACATCAACTTGGCACCCAGCTTCTCCAGCGCACCACGCGACGGGTCAAACTCACGCCAGAAGGCATGACCTATTATCAACGAGCAAAAGATGTGTTGAGTAATCTCAGCGAACTGGACGGTCTGTTTCAACAGGATGCCACCAGTATCAGCGGTAAATTACGCATCGACATCCCGCCAGGAATCGCGAAAAGCCTGTTACTGCCGCGCCTGTCGGAATTTCTCTATCTGCATCCGGGAATTGAGCTGGAACTGAGTAGCCATGACCGTCCGGTAGATATTCTTCATGATGGTTTTGATTGCGTGATACGCACTGGCGCGTTACCGGAAGATGGCGTTATCGCCCGTCCCTCGGCAAACTGACCATGGTCAACTGTGCCAGTCCGCACTATCTGACGCGCTTTGGTTATCCGCAAAGCCCCGATGATCTGACTTCACACGCAATAGTGCGTTATACACCGCACCTGGGTGTACATCCGTTAGGTTTTGAGGTTGCCAGCGTTAATGGCGTCCAGTGGTTTAAGTCTGGCGGCATGTTGACGGTAAACAGTAGCGAAAACTATCTCGCCGCCGGTCTTGCCGGTCTGGGGATTATTCAGATCCCGCGCATTGCCGTGCGCGAAGCCCTGCGTGCCGGGCGGCTTATTGAAGTGTTGCCAGGCTACCGTGCCGAGCCGCTCTCCCTTTCGCTGGTTTACCCGCAGCGTCGGGAGCTTTCCCGGCGTGTAAACCTGTTTATGCAGTGGCTGGCTGGCGTAATGAAAGAGCACCTGGACTGACCGACTATACTTTTTAAGAATGACCACGACAGAAGGACAAAAGAGCGGATGACGCAGGAAAACGAGATCAAACGTCCCACCCAGGATCTGGAGCACGAGCCGATTAAGCAGTTGGATAATAGCGAGAAAGGCGGCAAAGTTAGCCAGGCGCTGGAAACCGTCACCACTACTGCCGAAAAAGTCCAACGCCAACCGGTTATTGCGCACCTGATTCGCGCGACAGAACGCTTTAACGATCGGCTGGGTAACCAGTTTGGTGCGGCTATCACCTATTTCTCATTTTTATCGATGATCCCGATTTTGATGGTGTCGTTTGCCGCAGGGGGCTTTGTGCTGGCCTCCCATCCGATGTTGCTACAGGATATCTTCGACAAAATTCTGCAAAACATCAGCGATCCGACGCTAGCCGCCACGTTGAAAAACACCATCAACACCGCCGTTCAGCAGCGTACGACTGTAGGGCTTGTCGGCCTGGCGGTGGCGCTTTATTCTGGCATCAACTGGATGGGTAACCTGCGTGAAGCGATTCGTGCCCAGTCGCGCGATGTCTGGGAACGCTCGCCGCAAGATCAGGAGAAGTTCTGGGTAAAATATCTGCGTGATTTTATTTCACTGATTGGTTTGTTAATTGCGCTGATTGTGACGCTGTCGATCACCTCGTTGCCGGTTCGGCGCAGCAAATGATTATTAGCGCCCTGCACCTGAACAGCATTGAGTGGCTGAAACCGACGTGGCGGTTGATTGGCCTGGCGATTTCCATCTTCGCCAACTATCTGCTTTTCTTCTGGATCTTCTGGCGGTTGCCGCGCCACCGTCCGCGCAAAAAAGCCTGATTCGCGGAACATTTCTGGCTGCTATTGGTTTTGAAGTGATTAAAATCGTGATGACTTACACCTTGCCATCGCTGATGAAATCCCCCTCTGGCGCAGCATTTGGTTCCGTGCTGGGGCTGATGGCATTTTTCTACTTCTTCGCCCGTTTGACGCTGTTTTGCGCGGCGTGGATTGCCACCGCCGAATATAAAGACGACCCGCGAATGCCAGGGAAAACGCAGCCTTAAAATAGGCCGATGCGGCGTAAACGCCTTATCCGGCATACGATTTTATTCGGCCTGGCTCCCCGTAGGCCGGATAAGATGCGCCAGCATCGCATCCGGCTATAATGCGCACATAACCTCTTGAAACTCTTCCCCAGAGCCTCTTCAGCCATCTATTTGGGAGCAAACAATTTCATTCCAACTCATAACCCCAGCATATAAATCCAGTTGGTAACTTTTATTTAACCTGAAACCAGTTTTATCCACTATTTATAAAATTATGTGAAGCATTTCATAGAAGAAAAATCACTGGCCTAAACATTATCCCCTTTTTGCCTGGTTTTTGACCATTTCCGCGATTTGTTACACATTGAAATATCACTTTTGCTGTGCGTAATATGGCTATTCGTTAGCCAAAAAATAAGAAAAGATTATGCAAGCAACAGCCACAACACTCGACCACGAGCAAGAATACACGCCAATCAACTCGCGTAATAAAGTCCTTGTCGCCTCTCTCATTGGCACGGCCATTGAGTTCTTCGACTTTTACATTTACGCCACTGCGGCCGTTATTGTGTTTCCGCATATCTTCTTCCCGCAGGGCGATCCAACGGCAGCAACGCTACAGTCGCTCGCCACCTTCGCCATCGCCTTCGTCGCGCGCCCCATTGGCTCTGCCGTTTTTGGTCATTTTGGCGATCGCGTTGGGCGTAAAGCGACGCTGGTCGCCTCGTTGCTAACGATGGGGATTTCGACCGTGGTGATTGGTCTGCTGCCGGGCTATGCCACGATTGGTATTTTCGCCCCGCTGCTGCTGGCGCTGGCTCGATTTGGTCAGGGTCTGGGCTTAGGCGGTGAATGGGGCGGCGCGGCGCTGCTGGCGACTGAAAAACGCCCCACCGCGCAAACG
>ENA-OQER01000312-OQER01000312.1-human-gut-metagenome-genome-assembly--contig:-NODE-312-length-27413-cov-3.655391_pt1 | contig 27413 bp, 46 predicted proteins | sample MGYA00242797_ERZ504639 | MGnify/ENA primary metagenome ERZ504639 (study PRJEB26092, sample SAMD00036306) | human gut metagenome | host: Homo sapiens | study: EMG produced TPA metagenomics assembly of...
AAAGCGGTGTCGGCGCGGCTACAACAACGCGCCGACACCGCTTTGTAGGGGTGGTACTGACTATTTTTATAAAAAAAACATCATTTTTATATTAGGGGCGCTGCTAGCGGCGCGGTGTGTTTTTTATAGGATACCGCTAGGGGCGCTGCTAGCGGTGCGTCCCTGTTTGTATTATGAATTTTAGTGTTCCGAAATTAACTTTATTTTATGTTCAAAAAAAAGGTAATCTCTAATGGCTAAGGTGAACCTGTATATCAGTAATGATGCCTATGAAAAAATAAATTCGATTATTGAGAAGCGTCGACAGGAAGGGGCAAGGGAAAAAGATGTCAGTTTTTCAGCAACAGCTTCAATGCTTCTTGAACTGGGGCTTCGTGTATATGAGGCTCAGATGGAGCGTAAAGAGTCTGCATTTAATCAGACTGAGTTTAATAAATTGCTTCTTGAATGCGTTGTAAAAACACAATCATCAGTAGCGAAAATTTTGGGTATTGAGTCTCTCAGTCCTCATGTCTCCGGAAATCCAAAGTTTGAATATGCCAATATGGTTGAAGATATCAGGGAGAAGGTATCATCTGAGATGGAACGATTTTTTCCAAAAAATGATGATGAATAAAAGAAATTTGACTTCGTTCAAATATCAGAGTTTTTATGATTTAAAAAGGTGACAGTACGAAAGATAATTAGTATATTAATTACGTGGTTAATGCCACGTTAAAATTTGAATTTGAAAATCGCCGATGCAGGGAGTTCTCTCCTCCCCGCATCGACTGTCCATAGAATCCTTTGTGAGGAGGTTCCTATGTATCCGATGGATCGTATTCAACAAAAACATGCTCGTCAAATAGATCTGCTGGAAAATCTGACGGCAGTTATTCAGGATTATCCAAATCCAGCCTGTATCAGGGACGAAACTGGAAAATTTATTTTTTGCAATACGCTGTTTCATGAGTCATTTCTTACACAAGATCAAAGTGCTGAAAAATGGCTTCTGTCGCAGAGAGATTTTTATGAATTGATCTCTGTCACAGAGATGGAAGCATACAGGAATGAGCATACGCATCTTAATCTTGTAGAGGATGTTTTTATTCAGAACAGATTCTGGACAATATCTGTCCAGTCATTTCTTAATGGACACAGAAATATTATTCTGTGGCAATTTTATGATGCTGCTCATGTTCGTCATAAAGACAGTTATAATCAAAAAACTATTGTCAGTGATGATATCAGAAATATAATCAGAAGAATGAGTGATGATTCTTCTGTATCATCATATGTAAATGATGTATTTTACTTATATAGCACCGGAATCAGTCATAATGCTATAGCAAGAATATTAAACATATCCATCTCCACATCAAAGAAACACGCATCTCTGATATGCGACTACTTCTCTGTTTCTAATAAAGATGAGTTAATCATCTTACTCTACAATAAAAAGTTTATTCATTATTTATACGAGAAGGCTATGTGTATCATAAATACGCGTTAATAAAGTGTTAATAAAATATAGACTTTCCGTCTATTTACCTTTTCTGATTATTCTGCAAACATAAGTGGTAACCAGAAGATAAACAGCGGGAGGTGTTATTGAAAAGATTTGGTACACGTTCTGCAACAGGTAAGATGGTAAAACTAAAATTACCTGTAGATGTGGAAAGTCTATTAATTGAGGCAAGTAACAGAAGCGGAAGAAGTCGATCGTTTGAGGCAGTAATAAGACTTAAAGATCATCTTCACCGCTATCCAAAGTTTAACAGGGCAGGGAATATCTATGGTAAGTCGCTGGTTAAGTATCTGACAATGCGTCTGGATGATGAAACTAACCAGCTACTTATTGCAGCAAAAAATCGTAGTGGATGGTGTAAAACAGATGAGGCTGCAGACAGAGTTATTGATCATTTGATCAAGTTTCCTGATTTTTATAACTCGGAGATATTCAGGGAGGCAGATAAAGAGGAAGATATAACATTTAATACACTCTAGTTTTATTCATTTATCCGAAATTGAGGTAACTTATGAATACTGTTTTAAGTGTTCAGGGTGCTTCTGCGCCCGTTGAAAAGAAATCGTTTTTTTCTAAATTCACTCGTCTGAATATGCTTCGCCAGGCTCGCGCTGTGATCCCTGCTGCTGTTCTGATGATGTTCTTCCCGCAACTGGCAATGGCAGCACAGGGCCAGGACCTGATGCAGAGTGGTAACTCCACGGTTAAGGCGACCTTCGGTAAGGACTCCAGTGTTGTTAAATGGGTTGTTCTGGCTGAAGTTCTGGTCGGTGCGGTCATGTACATGATGACCAAAAACGTCAAGTTCCTGGCCGGTTTTGCCATCATCTCTGTATTTATTGCTGTGGGTATGGCCGTCGTTGGCCTCTGACAGGAAATAAAACGATGTCGGGAGACGAGAATAAACTTAAGAAATATCGTTTCCCGGAAACACTGACCAACCAGAGCCGCTGGTTTGGCCTGCCACTGGATGAACTGATCCCCGCAGCAGTCTGTATTGGCTGGGGTATCACAACATCAAAATATCTGTTCGGTATTGGTGCAGCGGTTCTGGTTTATTTCGGGATTAAAAAACTGAAAAAGGGCGGGGCAGTTCCTGGTTACGTGACCTGATTTACTGGTATATGCCAACAGCCCTGCTGCGCGGTATTTTTCATAATGTTCCGATTCGTGTTTCCGGCAGTGGATTAAATAGAACTGATACCAGGATTGTTATATGGAACACGGTGCCCGTTTAAGTACCAGTCGTGTAATGGCCATCGCCTTTATATTTATGTCAGTGCTTATTGTTCTCAGCCTCTCTGTTAACGTCATTCAGGGGGTGAATAACTACCGTCTTCAGAATGAGCAACGCACTGCCGTGACGCCAATGGCGTTTAATGTCCCCTTTGCTGTGTCGCAGAACAGTGCCGATGCCTCTTATTTACAGCAGATGGCGCTGTCATTTATTGCCCTCCGTCTGAATGTCTCACCGGAAATCGTCGATGCCTCACATCAGGCGCTTCTGCAATATATCCGCCCGGGTGCACAGAACCAGATGAAAGTTATTCTGGCTGAAGAAGCGAAGCGTATTAAAAACGATAACGTGAACTCAGCCTTTTTCCAGACCAGTGTTCGTGTCTGGCCTCAGTATGGCCGTGTGGAAATTCGTGGTGTGCTTAAAACCTGGATTGGTGATTCAAAACCTTTCACTGATATCAAACATTACATCCTTATTCTGAAGCGGGAAAACGGGGTGACCTGGCTGGATAATTTCGGGGAAACAGACGATGAGAAAAAATAATACGGCAATAATATTCGGCAGCCTGTTTTTTCCTGCAGCGTGATGGCCGGAGCCGGTACGCTGGCCCCCACCGTGGTGCCAATGGTGAACGGTGGTCAGGCCAGTATTGCCATCAGCAATACCAGCCCGAATCTGTTTACCGTTCCCGGTGACCGGATTATCGCCGTGAACAGTCTGGATGGTGCCCTGACCAATAATGAGCAGACCGCCTCCGGCGGTGTGGTGGTTGCCACCGTCAACAAAAAGCCCTTTACGTTCATTCTGGAAACAGAACGTGGTCTGAATCTTTCCATTCAGGCCGTTCCCCGTGAAGGCGCGGGGCGTACCATTCAGCTGGTCAGTGACCTGCGCGGAACCGGAGAAGAAGCCGGTGCGTGGGAAACGTCCACGCCTTACGAATCCCTGCTTGTGACCATCAGCCAGGCTGTCCGTGGCGGAAAATTACCTGCAGGCTGGTATCAGGTTCCTGTGACAAAGGAAACCCTGCAGGCCCCGGCGGGGCTGTCTTCAGTGGCAGATGCCGTATGGACGGGGAATCACCTGAAGATGGTCCGCTTTGCCGTGGAAAATAAAACGCTGTCTGCCTGAATATCCGGGAAAGTGATTTCTGGCAGCCGGGAACCCGTGCCGTGATGTTCAGCCAGCCTGCCAGCCAGTTACTGGCAGGTGCGCGCATGGATGTGTATGTCATCCGTGACGGGGAGGGCAACTGATGGCCAGTATCAATACCATTGTGAAACGCAAGCAGTACCTGTGGCTGGGGATTGTGGTTGTCGGTGCAGCCTCCGCGATTGGTGGTGCACTGTATCTGTCTGATGTGGACATGTCCGGTAACGGTGAGGCGGTGGCTGAACAGGAGCCTGTGCCGGATATGACCGGTGTGGTGGATACGACCTTTGATGACAAGGTGCGTCAGCATGCCACCACAGAGATGCAGGTGACGGCAGCGCAGATGCAGAAGCAGTATGAGGAAATCCGTCGTGAACTGGATGTCCTGAACAAACAGCGCGGTGATGACCAGCGTCGTATTGAAAAGCTGGGACAGGATAATGCTGCCCTGGCAGAGCAGGTAAAAGCCCTGGGTGCAAATCCCGTCACCGCGACCGGTGAGCCTGTACCGCAGACGCCAGCCTCACCGCCCGGGCCGGAAGGCGAACCACAGCCAGGAAACACCCCCGTATCCTTCCCGCCGCAGGCAGCGTTGCTGTTCCACCGCCGACGGCGTTTTATCCCGGGAATGGTGTCACGCCACCACCACAGGTGACGTACCAGTCTGTGCCGGTGCCTAACCGGATACAGCGTAAGGTGTTTACCCGTAATGAGGGAAAACAGGGACCATCGCTGCCGTACATTCCGTCAGGAAGTTTTGCGAAAGCCATGCTGATTGAAGGGGCGGATGCCAATGCCTCAGTCACCGGTAATGAATCCACGGTGCCGATGCAGTTGCGTATCACCGGTCTGGTGGAAATGCCGAACAGCAAGACGTATGACGCAACGGGATGTTTTGTGGGGCTGGAAGCCTGGGGGGATGTCTCCAGTGAACGTGCTATTGTTCGCACCCGTAATATCAGCTGCCTGAAGAATGGCAAAACCATTGATATGCCGATTAAGGGGCATGTCAGCTTCCGGGGTAAAAACGGTATCAAGGGCGAAGTGGTGATGCGTAACGGCAAAATCCTCGGCTGGGCATGGGGCGCGGGATTTGTTGACGGTATCGGTCAGGGAATGGAGCGCGCCTCCCAGCGGCTGTCGGGCTGGGTGCCACAGCCGCTTACGGGGCCGGCGATGTCCTTAAAATGGGTATCGGTGGCGGCGCATCGAAGCCGCACAGACGCTCAGTGACTACTACATCAAACGTGCCGAACAGTATCACCCGGTGATACCGATTGGTGCGGGCAACGAAGTGACCGTGGTGTTCCAGGACGGCTTCCAGCTGAAAACCGTGGAGGAAATGGCGCTGGAGCAGTCACAGAGTACAGCGGAAGAGGGTAACCCGGAAAGCCTGTGCCGAATCCTCCCTCGGCAGAAAGCCACCTGAACGGTTTTAACACCGACCAGATGCTGAAACAGCTGGGCAATCTGAATCCGCAGCAGTTTATGTCCGGAGACAAGAACCCGCAGGGCGGGAGATGCCGGCAAGGAGGGCGGAAATGGCGGGTGATGCACTGACATTCCGTGTGGCGTTTGTCGTTCGCTGGCTGCTGTGGGTCGTCAGGTTTGTGGTTATCTGGCCGCTGGCCACAATGGCCTGATGGCTCTGTTTGTTTTATGGAAGGACAACACCACGCCGGGGAAATTACTGGTTAAGGAGATTAACTTCGTAAGACAAACAGCACCTGCCGGACAGTTCCCGGTCAGTGAATGCTGGTTTTCTTCCTCTGATTCTTCAGGCAGATCAGAAATACAGGATATCTGCCATTACCGCGCGCTGATGCTGCAGATTATGTCAGGGAGACTGACCGGTCACTGATGCAACTGGTCACCGCATTCTGGGCAACACTGGCACTGATGTATGTCTCGCTGGCAGCGATCTCCGGGAAATATCCGGTGCGACCCGGAAAAATGAAATGTGTCCGGGTGGGAACCGCAGATGAACATCTGAAGGAAGTTTATACGGAAGATACTTCTCTGTCGGAAAAAATCAGGAAATGCCATGTTTATTTCCTGATGACAGGGCAAACAGAAACAACGGAGATAAAAATGAACATGCGTAATATTATTACTGCACGCTCTGTACCGGATAAAAGCGTATCAGATGATTTTATGAATGCTGTTCTCAGTAACTGCACCACAAGAATCGTACTTCCTGCACTGAAGGAATTCGGTTCTGAATCATTGCCGCACAATTTTAATATGGCAGCTGTCGGTGTGATGAAGAAGGGTATGTCGATGAGCTTATTTTCTTCTCCGGGAAATACAGTAGTCTCCGGACAACCCTGTGCAGGGAAAACAAATCTGACAGCAGAGTTAATTTCTGCTGTTGTGGGGAGTAATAAAAAAGGAGAAGGGCAATGAAACAGATTTCTTTATTTATTCCTCTGCTGGGAACCTTATTACTTTCCGGCTGCGCAGGAACAAATACGGAATTTGAGTGTAACGCCACCACATCCGATACCTGTATGACGATGGAGCAGGCCAATGAGAAGGCCAAAAAACTGGAGCAGTCCTCAGAAGCAAAGCCGGTTGCGGCATCACTGCCGCGCCTGGCTGAAGGGAACTTCCGGACAATGCCGGTGCAGACCGTCACCGCGACCACTCCGTCCGGCAGCAGACCTGCGGTGACGGCACATCCGGAGCAGAAACTGCTGGCACCACGCCCGCTGTTTACCGCTGCCCGGGAAGTGAAAACGGTTGTTCCGGTCAGTTCAGTTGTGCCGGTAACACCTCCCCGTCCGCTAAGAACGGGTGAGCAGACGGCTGCATTATGGATAGCGCCTTATATTGATAATCAGGATGTTTATCATCAGCCATCCAGTGTGTTTTTTGTTATTAAACCGTCTGCGTGGGGAAAACCACGTATTAATTAACTGGCCCTGAAGTTGTATATCAGCCGGCAATGCCGGCGGGCTTTCTGTATTCAAAATCTGCCTGTAAAACGAGTGCCTGTGCGTGAAAAGGGATGGGCGGTAGCGTGTCAGAACATGTCGGGAGGAATATTCCGTGAGTGATGAAGTCGATGAAGCATATTCAGTAACAGAACAACTGACCATGACAGGAATAAACCGGATACGCCAGAAAATAAATGCTCATGGTATTCCTGTTTATCTCTGTGAAGCATGCGGAAATCCTATTCCGGAAGCCCGGCGGAAAATATTTCCCGGTGTGACGTTGTGCGTTGAATGTCAGGCGTATCAGGAAAGACAGAGAAAACATTATGCATAAGTCAGTCGCAGAACATAGTGATTTAATTCCGGATGAACATGAGTGGATATTCAGAAAACCGAAATCTTTGTATATGCGCCGGGAAATGGCGCGTTAATTACAGGTATTCCCTTCATGGCTACCGCATTTCTCGCTTTATTTTTCAACTAAGGAATTCATGTGAATAACCCACTTGAGGCCGTCACTCAGGCGGTTAACTCCCTCGTCACAGCACTGAAACTGCCTGACGAATCCGCAAAGGCCAATGAAGTTCTGGGCGAAATGAGCTTCCCGCAGTTCAGCCGTCTGCTGCCGTACCGTGATTACAACCAGGAATCCGGTCTGTTTATGAATGACACCACGATGGGCTTTATGCTGGAAGCCATTCCCATCAATGGTGCGAATGAGTCCATTGTGGAGGCGCTCGATCATATGCTGCGCACCAAACTGCCGCGCGGTATTCCGTTGTGTATCCATCTGATGTCCAGTCAGCTGGTTGGTGACAGGATTGAATACGGGCTGCGTGAGTTCTCCTGGTCAGGTGAACAGGCTGAACGGTTTAACGCCATTACCCGTGCCTATTATATGAAAGCGGCAGCGACACAGTTCCCGCTGCCGGAGGGGATGAATCTGCCCCTGACCCTGCGCCATTACCGGGTGTTTATCTCGTACTGTTCTCCCTCGAAGAAAAAAAAGCCGGGCCGACATTCTGGAAATGGAAAATCTGGTGAAAATCATCCGTGCCTCTTTTCACGGCGCAAAAATCACCACACAGACAGTGGATGCACAGGCTTTCATCGAGATTGTCGGGAGATGATTAACCATAATCCGGACTCTCTGTACCCGAAAAGACGTCAGCTGGACCCGTATTCTGATCTGAATTATCAGTGTGTGGAGGACAGTTTTGATCTGAAGGTCCGGGCGGATTACCTGACGCTGGGGCTGCGTGAGAACGGCAGGAACAGCACAGCCCGTATCCTGAATTTCCATCTGGCCCGTAACCCGGAAATCGCCTTCCTGTGGAACATGGCCGATAACTACAGCAATCTGCTGAACCCGGAAATGTCCATTTCCTGCCCGTTCATCCTGACGCTGACACTGGTGTGGAAGATCAGGTGAAAACCCACAGTGAAGCCAACCTGAAGTACATGGATCTGGAGAAAAAGTCGAAGACTCCTATGCCAAATGGTTTCCGTCCGTGGAGAAAGAAGCTAAGGAGTGGGGGAACTGCGCCAGCGGCTGGGCTCCGGTCAGTCTTCTGTCGTGTCCTACTTCCTTAACATCACAGCATTCTGCAAGGATAACAATGAAACGGCGCTGGAAGTGGAGCAGGACATTCTGAACAGCTTTCGTAAAAACGGTTTTGAGCTGATTTCACCGCGCTTTAACCACATGCGCAATTTCCTGACCTGCCTGCTTTATGGCCGGGAAAGGGCTGTTTAAACAGCTGAAAGAGGCCGGTGTGGTTCAGCGGGCAGAGAGCTTTAATGTGGCCAACCTGATGCCGTTAGTGGCGGATAACCCCCTGACACCGGCAGCCTGCTGGCACCCACCTACCGTAACCAGCTGGCGTTTATCGATATCTTCTTTAAGGGGATGAATAACACCAACTACAACATGGCGGTCTGTGGAACATCCGGGGCCGGTAAAACCGGACTGATACAGCCACTTATCCGCAGCGTGCTGGACTCCGGGGGCTTTGCGTGGTGTTCGACATGGGGGATGGCTACAAGTCTTTGTGTGAGAACATGGGGGGCGTATATCTGGACGGTGAAACCCTGCGCTTTAACCCGTTTGCGAACATCACTGATATTGACCAGTCAGCGGAGCGTGTCCGTGACCAGTTGTCGGTGATGGCCAGCCCCAACGGTAACCTGGATGAAGTGCATGAAGGTCTGTTGCTGCAGGCGGTCAGAGCTCCTGGCTGGCTAAAAAGAAGCAGGCGCGCATTGATGATGTGGTGGATTTCCTGAAAAACGCCCGTGATAACGACCAGTATGTCGAGTCACCGACCATCCGCAGCCGTCTGGACGAAATGATTGTGCTGCTTGACCAGTACACTGCCAACGGCACTTACGGCCGGTATTTTAACTCTGATGAACCGTCTGCGGGATGATGCCAGAATGGTGGTGCTGGAGCTGGGGGGACTGGAAGACCGTCCGTCCCTGCTTGTTGCGGTGATGTTCTCCCTTATTATCTACATCGAGAACAGGATGTACCGCACGCCGCGTACTCTCAAGAAACTGAACGTCATTGATGAAGGCTGGCGTCTGCTGGACTTCAAAAATCGTAAAGTCGGTGAGTTTATTCAAAAAGGTTACCGCACCTGTCGCCGCCATACCGGTGCCTATATCACCATCACACAGAACATCGTCGACTTTGACTCTGACAAGGCCTCCAGTGCGGCCCGTGCGGCATGGGGTAACTCCTCCTACAAAATTATCCTCAAACAGAGTGCGAAGGAGTTCGCGAAATATAACCAGTTATTCCCGGATCAGTTCCAGCCACTGCAGCGCGACATGATTGGCAAGTTTGGTGCGGCCAAAGACCAGTGGTTCAGTTCCTTCCTGCTGCAGGTGGAAAACCATTCCTCCTGGCACCGTCTGTTTGTGGACCCGTTAAGCCGCGCCATGTACAGCTCTGACGGCCCGGATTTTGAGTTTGTGCAGCAGAAACGCAGGGAGGGCCTGAGTATTCATGAGGCGGTGTGGCAGCTGGCGTGGAAGAAGTCAGGGCCGGAGATGGCTTCGCTGGAAGCCTGGCTGGAAGAACATGAGAAATACAGGAGTGTTGCATGACCACAACGCAAAAAACGACTGATGTTACAGCCCCCCGACGCAGCCACTGGTGGTGGATGGTGCCGGGATGCCTGGCAATGGTGTTACTGAACGCAGCCGTCAGTTACGGCATTGTCAGACTGAACGCACCGGTGACTGCCGCCTTCAACATGAAACAGACTGTGGATGCATTTTTTGACAGCGCCAGTCAGAAACAACTGTCAGAAGCACAGTCAAAAGCCCTTTCAGCGCGTTTTAACACGGCACTGGAAGCCAGCCTGCAGGCGTGGCAGCAGAAACACCACGCGGTCATTCTGGTGTCGCCTGCCGTGGTACAGGGGCTCCGGATATCACCCGGGAAATCCAGCAGGATATTGCCCGGCGAATGAGAGCGGAACCATGAGATGCCGGGGGCTGATTGCCCTGCTGATATGGGGGCAGAGTGTGGCCGCCGCCGATCTTGGCACCTGGGGCGATCTGTGGCCGGTAAAGGAGCCGGACATGCTGACGGTGATCATGCAGCGCCTGACGGCACTGGAGCAGTCCGGTGAGATGGGCCGGAAAATGGATGCCTTTAAGGAGCGGGTGATCCGCAACAGTCTGCGGCCCCCTGCCGTGCCCGGTATCGGACGCACGGAGAAATACGGCAGCCGGTTGTTTGACCCGTCCGTCAGACTGGCTGCAGATATCCGGGATAACGAAGGGCGGGTGTTTGCCCGTCAGGGTGAAGTGATGAATCCGCTGCAGTATGTTCCTTTTAACCAGACGCTGTATTTCATCAATGGCGATGATCCGGCGCAGGTGGCCTGGATGAAACGCCAGACGCCGCCCACACTGGAGAGCAAAATTATCCTCGTGCAGGGCAGTATCCCGGAGATGCAGAAGTCTCTGGACAGCCGTGTTTACTTTGACCAGAACGGTGTGCTCTGCCAGCGCCTCGGCATCGATCAGGTCCCGGCACGGGTGAGCGCCGTTCCCGGCGATCGCTTCCTGAAGGTGGAATTTATTCCGGCAGAGGAGGGCAGAAAATGAAGCGAAGCCTGTGGCTGCTGATGTTATTCCTTCTCGCCGGTCATGTCCCTGCAGCGTCTGCGGATTCTGCCTGTGAGGGGCGTTTTGTAAACCCGATCACGGATATCTGCTGGAGCTGTATTTTCCCGCTCTCGCTGGGCAGTATCAAAGTCAGTCAGGGTAAGGTCCCCGACACGGCGAACCCGTCGATGCCCATTCAGATTTGTCCGGCACCGCCGCCGCTGTTCAGGCGTATCGGGCTGGCCATTGGTTACTGGGAGCCGATGGCGCTGACGGACGTCACCCGATCACCGGGATGCATGGTTAACCTGGGCTTCAGCCTGCCGGCTTTTGGTAAAACGGCACAGGGAACGGCGAAAAAGGATGAGAAGCAGGTGAACGGGGCGTTCTATCACGTTCACTGGTACAAATACCCGCTGACGTACTGGCTGAACATCATCACATCGCTGGGCTGTCTGGAAGGTGGTGACCTGGATATCGCTTATCTTTCTGAAATTGACCCCACCTGGACGGACAGCAGCCTGACCACCATTCTCAATCCGGAAGCTGTCATCTTTGCCAATCCGATAGCACAGGGGGCCTGTGCAGCAGATGCCATTGCCAGCGCCTTTAATATGCCTCTCGATGTTCTGTTCTGGTGTGCCGGTTCGCAGGGAAGTATGTACCCGTTCAATGGCTGGGTGAGTAATGAGTCCAGTCCGTTGCAGTCCTCCCTGCTGGTCAGTGAACGCATGGCGTTCAAACTACACCGTCAGGGCATGATTATGGAAACCATCGGGAAAAATAACGCCGTCTGTAATGAATATCCGTCCCCAATCCTGCCCAAAGAACGCTGGCGTTATCAGATGGTGAATATGTATCCGGACAGCGGACAGTGCCACCCGTTCGGGCGCAGTGTGATGCGCTGGGAGACGGGAAAAAATCCGCCCAACACAAAGAAAAACTTCGGCTACCTGATGTGGCGTAAACGTAACTGTGTATTTTTATAACACTGACAAGAAAAGGATAAATGATGGAAAAAGAACAGAAACAATGTGGCCTGCAGCTCCCCTTGCATCAGGATGTATCTCTCCCTGTACCCCGTGACACTTTCAGTATGGAGAAAAAGGTAATAACAGCAGAGCAATACAGAGACTGGCAATTAATTGCAGCCAGTCTCAGGAAAAGATAAATGGGAAAGAAGCTAATCAACGATTCTCGTTGTGTTTAACATGCGTCAGTTATCTCCAGGCATATCTATTGAGCGCCTCATTATTATCAGTATTTACGATGTTATTAATAATGCTGATGGCTGTATCATGAGGCATATTTCTGATGATGCTGAATAATAATATTTTTAAAGCCTTTATTTCATCTGCTCTCTGATTGTCCATGTAACTGAATGAAAAATCAGGGCGGTCTTCTGATGTGTTATTATTTATTGTAACTCCTTGTTGGTATGTTTTTAGCCTGTCATCTCTTGCAATCGATATATCAGGCTGAAATATTTTACCACAACGCGACCGGGCGCGTAATCCCGGGATTAATAATCCCTGAAATACCGTGAGAATCTGGTTGTTGATATCAGATGTTGGTTGTAGTGATTAATTACTGCCTGTTTGCAGAAGAATTATATGAACAAAAAAATATACATTTTATTCGCCCTGACAGCAGGACTGTTTATCTCTGTTCATGCTTCAGAAAATGTGAACACAACTGAAAACCGCCAGTTCCTGAAGCAGCAGGAAACACTGAGTCAGCAGTTACGTGAAAAGCCGGACACACAGTTGCAGGCATGGGCAGAGCAGCAAGTCAGGGCGAATCCCCTTCAGCATTCCGATAACCAGTTTCTCGATGAACTGGTCCGTAAACAGCAGGCTGCTCAGAAGGATAAACCACAGCAGGGCGCCGTGTACTTTGTGTCCTTCTCCATTCCCGAAGAGGGGCTGAAACGGATGCTGGGCGAAACCCGGCATTACGGTATTCCGGCCACGCTGCGGGGCATGGTGAACAACGACCTGAAGGCCACGGCTGACGCCGTGTTGTCCCTGGTGAAAGACGGCGCAACTGATGGTGTTCAGATCGACCCGACGCTGTTTTCACAGTACGGCATTCGCAGCGTGCCGGCTCTGGTGGTGTTCTGCAGCCAGGGGCACGACATCATCCGGGGAAATCTGCGCGTCAGGCAGGCGCTGGAGAAAGTGGCCACCGCAGGAAACTGCTGGCAGGTGGCCCGGGCGTTGCTGAATAACCCCGGAGATAAACAAAAATGACTTTACCTGCCGGGTATTACCGGATTGACCCGGACATCCGTACACTGGTGGCCGCGATGAACGTTCACGGCTTCCGGACATATGCGTCCTGTCAGGGACATGGCTTTCCTGTTACAAAGCTGCCGCCTTATATCGCCTTTGCGTGTCCGGTAAAAATGGCTGCCCTTCTGGAGCAGCGGCTGCGGCAGGATGCGGAGTCCATGATGCCCCGGTTGCTGTGGGGCTGGTCCGTCGGGGCTTCTTTTAACAGTGACCTTCAGCTCTGTTTCCGGCTTCAGCCTGAAGGCCCTCATCACTGGTATCACCGATACTGTCGCCGCTCACTGCGTGCAGACTTCAGGACGCTGGTCCGCTTACTGAATCCGTAAATCTGTTCCCGTAAGGAGGCATTGATGGCGCTGACAAAGAAGCAGCGGGAAAAACTGCGTATGAAATTCGGCGGTCGTTGTGCGTACTGCGGCTGTGAACTGCCGGAAAAAGGCTGGCATGCCGACCATGTTCAGGCGGTGCTCCGCAAGTCAGAGCAGTGTATGAAGGCTGCAGAAAAGCGCATTTTCAGGCTGAAATCCACCGGTGATGTTTTCAGACCGGAGGCCGACTGTCCGGAAAACCTCGTCCCGGCCTGTGCGCCGTGCAACCTGCTGAAAACAATATATTCGCTGGAGATGTTCAGAACGCAGGTGTCCCTGCAGGTTGAACGGGGGCGCAGAAGCAGCGTGAATTTCAGGACCGCAGAACGGTTCGGGCTGATTCAGGTGGTGAACAAACCAGTCGTGTTCTGGTTTGAGCAATATCAGAGGGAGAGTGAGGTATGAAACGTCTTCTGCCATTGCTGCTGGGGCTGGCAGTCAGTGTGGCACAGGCTGACAGCAACAGTGATTACCGGGCGGGTTCTGATTTTGCCCGTCAGATTCAGGGGCAGGGTACAGGCAGTATTCAGGGCTTTAAGCCACAGGAGAGTATCCCCGGCTATAACGCGAATCCGGACGAGACAATATTACGGTGGCGTGACTGCGGCGGGGATGGCGGCCTGAAAAATGACGGCACCACGGAATGGGCGACCGGTGAAACCGGAAAAACTATCACAGAGTCATTCATGAACAAGCCGAAAGACATTCTTTCACCGGATGCACCGTTTATCCAGACCGGCAGGGATGTGGTGAACCGGGCTGACAGCATTGTGGGAAACACCGGGCAGCAGTGCAGTGCGCAGGAGATTAGCCGGAGTGAATACACGAATTACACCTGTGAGCGGGATTTACAGGTGGAGCAGTACTGCACACGAACTGCCCGTATGGAGCTGCAGGGGAGTACCACATGGGAAACCCGGACGCTGGAGTATGAAATGAGTCAGCTACCTGCACGTGAAGTGAATGGTCAGTATGTTGTCTCCATTACCTCTCCCGTTACCGGTGAAATTGTCGATGCGCATTACAGCTGGAGTCGTACTTACCTGCAGAAGAGTGTACCTATGACAATTACAGTACTGGGAACCCCACTGAGCTGGAATGCCAAATACTCAGCTGATGCCTCATTTACACCAGTACAGAAAACACTGACTGCCGGTGTTGCTTTTACGTCATCTCACCCCGTCCGGGTCGGGAATACAAAATTCAGACGTCATACGGCAATGAAGCTGCGTCTGGTTGTCAGGGTAAAAAAAGCCTCGTACACCCCGTATGTTGTCTGGTCTGAAAGCTGCCCGTTCAGCAAGGAGCTGGGGAAACTGACAAAAACAGAATGTACGGAGCTGGCGGGAACAGGACGCTGGTGAAAGACGGTCAGTCATACAGCATGTACCAGAGCTGCTGGGCATACCGGGACACGTATGTCACGCAGTCAGCAGACAAGGGAACCTGTCAGACCTACACCGACAATCCTGCCTGTACCCTGGTGTCACACCAGTGCGCCTTTTACTCCGAAGAAGGTGCCTGTCTGCATGAATATGCCACGTACTCCTGTGAGTCAAAAACATCCGGGAAAGTGATGGTCTGTGGGGGAGACGTCTTCTGTCTCGATGGCGAATGCGATAAGGCTCAGAGCGGGAAGAGTAATGATTTTGCCGAAGCCGTTTCTCAGCTGGCAGCACTGGCCGCAGCAGGTAAGGATGTTGCGGCGCTGAACGGGGTGGATGTCCGTGCTTTCACCGGTCAGGCGAAATTTTGTAAGAAGCAGCAGCCGGATACAGCAACTGCTGTAAGGACAGCGGCTGGGGACAGGATATCGGGCTGGCCAAATGCAGCAGTGATGAAAAGGCCCTGGCTAAAGCAAAATCAAACAAACTGACCGTCAGTGTCGGAGAGTTCTGTTCGAAGAAAGTGCTGGGTGTCTGCCTGGAGAAAAAACGCAGTTACTGTCAGTTTGATTCGAAGCTGGCGCAGATAGTCCAGCAGCAGGGCGCAACGGACAGCTGCGTATCAGTTTTGGCAGTGCGAAGCTCCTGACTGTCGGGGGATTACGTTGATGAGCTGCAGAAAATTCAGTTCGACAGACTGGATTTCACTACTTCTACGAAGACCTGATGAATAACCAGAAAATCCCGGACAGTGGCGTTCTGACGCAGAAAGTGAAAGAGCAGATTGCTGACCAGCTGAAACAGGCAGGACAGTAAGGTAGGGAAAATAACCGGGGGAAATGATGAAGGTCATATTCACTTCTAATCGTCTTGTTGATTTTCTTATCCGGCTTTTGATTACAGCGATTGTCATTTCCCCGGTAATTATCTGGTCGTGGGATACGGTAAAAGAAACCACTGCAGGTGAGATACTTGCTGCTGCTTTCGTTATTTTTTACTCCGGTGTGCTCCTGTTTATTCTGTATTTTTGTTTTTCTGCCCTGACTGACCTGCAGAAACCTGATGAAAGAAAAAGTGATGAAAGGAATGAAGATGAATAAAGCATTACTGCCACTGTTATTCTGCTGCTTTATTTTTCCGGCGTCAGGGAAAGATGCAGGCTGGCAGTGGTATAACGAGAAAATAAATCCGAAGGAAAAAGAAAATAAACCTGTACCTGCAGCCCCCCGTCAGGAGCCGGATATTATGCAGAAACTGGCCGCGCTGCAGACGGCAACAAAGCGGGCGCTGTACGAAGCCATTCTGTATCCCGGCGTGGATAATTTTGTGAAATATTTCCGGCTGCAAAATTACTGGACTCAGCAGGCCGGGCTTTTCACCATGAGCGCCAGAAAGGCCATGCTGGCACATCCTGAACTGGACTATAACCTGCAGTACAGCCATTACAACGGCACGGTACGGAACCAGCTGGCAGCAGACCAGGCGCAGCAGCGACAGGCCATTGCGAAACTGGCTGAACACTACGGCATCATGTTTTTTTACCGGGGGCAGGACCCCATCGACGGGCAACTGGCGCAGGTCATTAATGGCTTCCGGGATACGTATGGTCTGAGTGTTATTCCGTTTCCGTGGATGGCGTGATTAATCCGCTGTTGCGGATTCCCGGACTGACCAGGGGCAGGCGCAGCGCCTCGCGTGAAATATTTCCCGGCCATGATGCTGGTTGACCCGAAACAGGGCAGTGTTCGCCCGTTATCATACGGCTTTATTTCGCAGGACGACCTGGCAAAGCAGTTCCTGAACGTTTCTGAAGATTTTAAACCCAATTTTTAATCGCGGATTTGATTTATGAGTGAAGATTATTTGAAAATGTTTACAGGTGTTGTTCTGTTAATATTTGTCATTATTGCCGGTTATTTCTTTTCTGAGCGTAATGACAGGAAAATGTTTCTCCTGAGCTCACTGGTTTTCCTTGTTATTAATATCGCGTGTTTATATGTGCTTACCGCCAGTCTCTGGTTTCTGTGTGGTGCAATTATGAGTCAGGGCGCAGCACTGGTTGTTTCAATCGTTGCGGCCGCATTACCGGACGTTACGAGCTTCGACAGGTTCAGAAGAATATTTATCTGTATTATGTTGTCATCGGTATGGTCCGGAGTGATGTGGTTTTTTATAAGGGGGCTTATGACAGGCTAAGTCATATAAAACGGTCATAAAACCATACAAAATAATGAGGTTGATTACTGAAGACCATATGATAAACCATACCGCAATCCAGTGGCTTCTGAATATCTCACAAAAATAAATATAGATAATTGAAAATAACCATAATACAACGATGCCTGCTGCGATACTTAATAAACTTATTACAAGATAGTCAGGGAAGGCATTGATCGGTAATGAATGTGATGCTGCATATATCAGCGCAATAATTGCCGCATTTCCCAGTAACGACTCTCTTATTATGTTTCTGATTATTTCCAGTTTTTCTTTAAAAGATCGCTTTTCCATTTGTACCTCTGATTAATATCACACAAATGCGAATATTACAGACATGAATACTCTCATGTAAATAATAACCGGAGTTTAACATGATAAGTAAACGCAGATTCTCTTTACCCCGGCTTGATATTACGGGAATGTGGGTATTTTCCCTGGGTGTCTGGTTTCATATCGTCGCCCGTCTTGTTTACAGCAAACCCTGGATGGCTTTTTTTCTGGCGGAGCTGATTGCGGCCATCCTTGTGCTGTTCGGCGCATACCAGGTGCTGGATGCATGGATTGCCCGTGTCAGCCGGGAAGAGCGTGAGGCACTGGAAGCCAGGCAACAGGCCATGATGGAAGGGCAGCAGGAGGGCGGACATGTCTCTCACTAAATTACTGCCGGTCATTTTGTTGATGATGGCCACAGGTGTGCAGGCCTCCACCCGGGATGAAATTGAACGACTCTGGAATCCGCAGGGCATGGCCGCGCAGCCTGCACAACCGGCAGCAGACACATCAGCCCGGACAGAAAAGCCGGCTCCCCGCTGGTTCCGCCTCAGCAACGGCAGGCAGGTTAACCTGGCCGACTGGAAGGTGGTGTTGTTTATGCAGGGGCGTTGCCCTTACTGTCACCAGTTTGACCCGGTACTGAAGCAGATGGCACAGCAGTACGGCTTTTCCGTTTTTCCCTACACTCTGGATGGTCAGGGGGATACTGCCTTTCCGGAAGCATTACCGGTGCCACCGGACGTGATGCAGACCTTCTTCCCGAATATCCCGGTGGCCACACCGACCACCTTCCTGGTCAACGTCAACACACTTGAGGCATTACCGCTTTTGCAGGGGGCAACGGATGCCGCCAGTTTTATGGCGCGGATGGATACCGTTCTGCAGATGTACGGAGAGGAAAAAGGTGCGAAATAAGCAGGTGGTGTTACTCATTGCCGGAATATCCGGCGTCGCGACGGGAATAATCGTCAGCCTGAATATCCCCTTTATCCGTCAGGGGCTTTTTTATCCCGCCAGCCTGTGGAAATTGTCGTTTCGCTGTGTCTTACCTTTTCTGTTTCTGTTGTGTTTTTTGTGGGAGCAATTGTGGGATGGATTTGGTGTCTGAAATATATTACAGCCGCATGACCGGTCTGAATGAATCATCAGAAATATTAGAGGAAACTTATAATGAAAGAAAAAAGAAATGATGCGGAACTAAAAAACAGAAAAACTAAACGGGATTATGATTATGAACGCAGGGTTTCTGATATATATTTTGATCTGTTTTTTGTGTTCGTTGCTGCCGGAACTTTTTTATGGGTGATTATGCACAGTATTTTTGATGCCTGTATTGATTCGTGGAAAGCTGACCCGGAATTAAATAATTTTCGTTATATGTGGAACATCCTGATGTATGTCATTCCGTATACGTTATGGGCGTTTGCAGGTGGATTTCTTATCGTATACGTCAGGAACCCTTTGAATGAATTAATAAACGGGGGGATCAGGATATTCCGGCTGAAACGCCGTATGCGCCGGGAGAACAGTTTCAGGGAGGGGAATAACGATGCCTCGCATTAAACCTCTTCTGGTTCTTTGTGCCGTTTTACTGACGGTCACACCCGCAGCGTCAGCGGATGTGAACAGCGACATGAATCAGTTCTTTAATAAGCTGGGATTTGCGTCCAATGTCACCCAGGCGGCGTCTGGCAGGGGCAGGCCGCCGGGTATGCCTATGGTGGCTCCCTGTATGCCCGCACCCAGGTCAAAAATATCCAGCTGATTTCCATGACGCTGCCGGATATCAATGCCGGATGTGGCGGCATCGACGCCTATCTCGGCTCGTTCAGTTTTATTAATGGCGATCAGTTGCAGCGTTTTGTTAAGCAGATTATGAGCAATGCTGCCGGTTACTTTTTTGACCTTGCCCTGCAGACAACGGTGCCGGAAATAAAAACCGCAAAAGACTTCCTGCAGAAAATGGCAAGTGACATTAACAGTATGAACCTCAGTTCCTGTCAGGTGGCACAGGGCTTGTGGGGGGGCTGTTCCCTCAGACGCAGGAATCTCAGCAGAAAGTTTGTCAGGACATTGGCAGTGAAAGCAATATCTTCGCCGACTGGGCCGCATCTCGTCAGGGGTGCACGGTCGGAGGGCAGTCCTCATCTGTTCGTGACAAAGCCAGCGACAAGGACAAGGAGCGGGTGCTGAAAAACCAGAATATCATATGGGAGGCGCTGAAAAAAACAGAATGTTTGACGGCAACAAAGAGTTGAAAGAATTTATCATGACGCTCACCGGTACGCTGATTTTTGGGGAAGACAGCGAGATTACTCCCCTGCCGGCGCGTACCACTGACCGCGATATCCTCCGGGCGATTATGGAGGGGGGAACGGCAAAAATTTACCACTGCAACGATTCGGACAAGTGTCTGAAGGTGGTGGCGGATGCAAATGTGACCATCGCCCGGGATAAAGCCCTGAAGTCACAGATTACAAAACTGCTCACCAGTATTCAGAATAAAGCAGTGAGTGACACTCCGCTTGACGCCCGGGAACAGGGGTTTATTTCCAGCACCACCATTCCCGTTTTTAAATATCTGATTGACCCGCAGATGCTCGGTGTGTCCAACAGCGTCGTTTACCAGCTGACGGACTATATCGCTACGACATCATGCTCCAGTACATTCAGGAACTGCTTCAGCAGGCCCGGGCCATGATTGCCACCGGGAACTATCCGCAGGCTGTGATGGACAATGTTCTGGAGAATCTGAATCAGGCACAGCAACAGATTGCCATTTTCCAGAGCCAGGTACAGGTCCAGCAGGATGCGCTGCTGGTTGTCGAACGTCAGATGAGCTACATGCGCCAGCAGCTTTCCGCCCGTATGCTCAGCCGTTACCAGAACAACTATCACTTCGGAGGGAATTCACTGTGAATGAAGTTTATGTGATTGCCGGTGGTGAGTGGTTGCGGAATAACCTGAATGCCATTGCTGCATTTATGAGTACGCGGACCTGGGATTCCATTGAAAAAATTGCGCTCACCCTGTCTGTTGTTGCTGTGGCTTTTATGTGGGTACAGCGGCACAACGTGATGGATTTACTGGGCTGGGTGGCGGTGTTTGTGCTTATCAGCCTGCTGGTTAATGTCCGCACATCGGTGCAAATTATTGATAACAGTGACCTGGTCCAGGTTCACCGGGTGGATAATGTTCCGGTCGGTCTGGCGATGCCACTTTCTCTTACGACCCGTATCGGGCATGCGATGGTGATCAGCTACGAGATGATATTCACCCAACCGGACAGCGTCACCTACAGCAAGACAGGCATGCTGTTCGGGGCGAATCTGATTGTGAAAAGCACCGATTTCCTGTCCCGGAATCCGGAAATCATCAATCTGTTCCAGACTACGTCCAGAACTGCGTGCTGGGTGATATTTACCTGAATCATAAATACACGCTGGAAGAGCTGATGGCCTCCGCTGACCCCTACACGCTGATTTTTTCCCGACCCAGCCCGCTACGGGGCGTTTATGACAACAATAATAATTTCATAACCTGTAAGGATGCGTCGGTCACGCTGAAAGACAGGCTGAATCTCGATACAAAGACGGGAGGCAAGACCTGGCATTATTATGTGCAGCAGATATTTGGCGGCAGACCGGACCCGGACCTGTTATTCAGACAACTGGTCAGTGACAGTTACAGTTATTTCTACGGCTCCAGTCAGTCTGCCAGCCAGATTATGCGCCAGAACGTCACCATGAATGCCCTGAAAGAGGGTATCACCAGTAATGCCGCCCGTACTGGTGACACCGCCAGCCTGGTGAATCTGGCCACCACGTCATCGATGGAGAAGCAACGTCTGGCGCATGTCTCTATCGGTCATGTGACAATGCGAAACCTGCCAATGGTACAGACTATCCTGACGGGAATTGCCATTGGTATTTTCCCGCTTCTGGTACTGGCAGCTGTCTTCAACAAACTGACACTGTCCGTCCTGAAAGGCTATGTGTTTGCCCTGATGTGGCTGCAGACCTGGCCGTTGTTGTATGCCATTCTGAACAGTGCCATGACATTCTATGCGAAGATGAATGGTGCGCCGGTCGTGCTGTCTGAACTCTCTCAGATACAGCTGAAATACTCTGACCTGGCCTCTACTGCCGGGTATCTTTCAGCCATGATCCCCCCGTTGTCATGATGATGGTAAAAGGCCTTGGCGCAGGTTTTTCCAGCGTGTACAGCCACTTCGCCTCTTCCTCTATCAGTCCGACGGCCAGTGCAGCAGGCAGTGTGGTTGACGGTAATTACTCCTACGGCAACATGCAGACGGAAAACGTGAACGGCTTCAGCTGGAGCACCAACAGCACCACGTCGTTTGGTCAGATGATGTACCAGACCGGCAGTGGCGCAACTGCCACACAGACCCGTGACGGTAATATGGTGATGGATGCAAGCGGAGCGATGTCCCGTTTACCGGTCGGTATCAATGCAACGCGTCAGATTGCAGCGGCGCAACAGGAAATGGCCCGGGAGGCGTCGAACAGAGCAGAAAGTGCCCTGCATGGTTTCAGCAGCAGTATTGCCAGTGCCTGGAACTCGCTCAGTCAGTTTGGTTCTAACCGGGGGAGCAGTGATTCTGTCACAGGTGGTGCTGACAGTACGATGAGCGCACAGGACTCCATGATGGCCAGCCGTATGCGCAGTGCAGTGGAAAGCTATGCGAAGGCGCATAATATCAGTAATGAGCAGGCGACTCAGGAACTGGCATCCAGAAGTACGAGAGCTTCTGCCGGGATGTATGGAGATGCTCATGCTGAATGGGGGGGTAAACCTAAAATTCTTGGTGTTGGTGGCGGCTTAGGTGTTAAAGGTGGTGGTCGCGCTGGTATTGATTGGGAAGATAATGATGCGCATACGGCAAGTAGTAATACTCAGTCGAGCCATAATGCTCGTCATGATATCGATGCCAGAGCTACACAAGACTTTAAAGAGGCCAGCGATTACTTTACCAGTCGCAAGGTCAGTGAGTCCGGCAGCCATACTGATAATAATGCTGATTCCCGTGTGGATCAGTTGTCTGCAGCCCTGAATTCAGCGAAGCAGAGTTACGACCAGTACACGACGAATATGACCCGCAGCCATGAATATGCTGAAATGGCATCCCGTACTGAAAGCATGAGTGGGCAGATGAGTGAAGACTTGTCGCAACAGTTTGCACAGTATGTAATGAAACACGCGCCACAGGATGCAGAAGCTATTCTGACAAACACCAGTTCACCGGAGATTGCAGAACGTCGTCGGGCGATGGCTTGGTCTTTTGTGCAGGAACGGGTACAGCCTGGTGTTGATAATGCCTGGCGGAAATCCCGTGGCGATATTGGTAAAGGAATGGAGAGCGTACCTTCGGGTGGTGGCAGTCAGGATATTATTGCTGACCATCAGGGACATCAGGCCATTATTGAGCAAGGAACGCAGGACAGTAATATCCGTAATGATGTAAAACATCAGGTTGATAATATGGTCACAGAATATAAAGGGAATATAGGTGATACTCAGAACAGCATACGTGGCGAGGAAAATATTGTAAGAGGACAGTATTCTGAACTGCAGAATCACCATAAAACAGAGGCATTATCTCAGAATAATAAATATAATGAAGAAAAGTCGGCTCAGGAAAGAATGCCCGGGGCTGACAGTCCACAGGAACTTATGAAAAGGGCAAAGGAATATCAGGATAAGTATAAGCAATAATGCTGTGTTTGGGAGATGATAATGAGATGTTTAACCCATATTGCTTTGGTAACGGTGATACAGTTTATCGCCTGTTATCTGGCTGGTTGGGGGAATGCCGAAACAATTTTTATGCTGTTCTTCATAGTACTATGGCAGGGACTGTTTATATGGTTGTTCTCTCAAATACGAAAAAAACGGAATGTGTCGGATGAGTTTAAGTTTGGTAAAGGCGTTTGGTATATAACGATGCCAGTATCTTCCTTACTCTCTCCATTATTAAGCCTGATGGTTTTTATCATTGGTACACTATACGAATTAAGGCGAGTTAGTGGTTGTGTAAGTGTAAGAGAATGGATGCAATCTCAGGTAAATGAACAAACTAATGAAGATTTACATCTGGATTTTGATAATATGGATTTTCATCGTACTAATCCTGCAACAGGGTTACCTATGTCAGGTATTGGTGTGGATATCGGTGGTAATTCATATGGTTATAGTTCAAAACGATATGGTGAGTGAATCTTAATTTGTATATTATGACGTTTTATTCAATATGAAGGAACATTGATGAAAATGAAAAAATTGATGATGGTTGCACTGGTCAGTTCCACTCTGGCCCTTTCAGGGTGTGGTGCGATGAGCACGGCAATCAAGAAGCGTAATCTTGAGGTGAAGACTCAGATGAGTGAGACCATCTGGCTTGAACCCGCCAGCGAACGCACGGTATTTCTGCAAATCAAAAACACGTCTGATAAAGACATGAGTGGGCTGCAGGGCAAAATTGCTGATGCTGTGAAAGCAAAAGGGTATCAGGTGGTGACTTCTCCGGATAAAGCCTACTACTGGATTCAGGCGAATGTGCTGAAGGCCGATAAGATGGATCTGCGGGAGTCTCAGGGATGCTGAACCGTGGTTATGAAGGCGCAGCAGTTGGTGCCGCGTTAGGTGCTGGTATCACCGGATATAACTCCAATTCTGCCGGTGCCACACTCGGTGTGGGCCTTGCTGCTGGTCTGGTGGGTATGGCTGCAGATGCGATGGTGGAAGATGTGAACTATACCATGATCACGGATGTGCAGATTGCAGAGCGTACTAAGTCAACGGTGACAACGGATAATGTTGCCGCTCTTCGTCAGGGCACATCAGGTGCGAAAATTCAGACCAGTACTGAAACAGGTAACCAGCATAAATATCAGACCCGTGTGGTCTCAAATGCGAACAAGGTTAACCTGAAATTTGAAGAGGCGAAGCCTGTTCTCGAAGACCAGCTGGCCAAATCAATTGCTAATATATTGTAATTTAGGATGAGACTGGATAAAGCTGTACCAGTCTCATATAAAATCCCTATTATGGAATAAAGGTGGCAGTCGTGTTAATCAGAAAATGTATAATGTTATCAATTTGTTTCCTCATTCAGGGATGCATAAGTACACAAGTATCTGAAGGAACTTTATATGAATATAAGAATAAACATATAAGAGAATTTTTGTCCGACCAGGTAATGTATAACATTCATAATGAGAATTATAACTATATTACCCGTACTGGCGGTTCTGATACGTATTTCCTATATACTCCGGCTCTGTTTGTTGATAAACAAGTAGCGGCACCATCAGTGAATGTGGAAAATTTATGTGCTATAAGTGGAGGCAGAGACGAATTAAGAAATTCACCTCTGATACTTTTATTGAATCCGGCTATAAAGTTGCTAAAGCCTTTCGTGATATGGGATTGTATGCTCATTTCGGAGCATATGAAGCATTCAGGGATTCTTATCAGAGCTTTGAAAAACAAAAGATTGCGTATAGATTTCAAACAGAAAAACTGGATGAGTATGTAAATAAAGGTTATTTCTTTGATGATTTTTCCTGTATTGTCAATGGTAAAGAAATATGGTCACTTTCAATTGAGCCAGTTGCTGTTGATCAAGATTCATCAGGTGTTGATCAAATATGGATGCTTATGACGGTAAATAGCTGATCTTTATTTATTAACTTTAATGACATCAAGAAAATTATCCGGCCCAGTCCTGCTGGCCTCCTGACTGACGCCTCGCTTTGCTCGTTGTCCAACCCCGAAAGAATAAAATAAATTTATTTCTTTCCGGGGTTTTCGAAATAAAATATGAAAACACTGAGCGGTTGTGCAAATTCTTTGTGCGACCGTGAAGTGTTGCCGGCGAAGCCGGAATTAATGGTTATTAATCTTTTCATCATTAATAATCAGTCCGACTGACTTTCTTTCTTCGGAATATCATCATGAGTTTTAACGCAAAGGATATGACCCAGGGCGGTCAGATTGCGTCCATGCGTATCCGCATGTTCAGCCAGATCGCCAATATCATGCTTACTGCCTGTTTATTTTTTTCTGGATTCTCGTTGGTCTGGTTTTATGGGTAAAAATAAGCTGGCAGACGTTTGTGAACGGCTGTATTTACTGGTGGTGTACCACGCTGGAAGGCATGCGGGATTTAATCAAGTCCCAGCCAGTATATGAGATCCAGTATTACGGCAAAACCTTCCGGATGAACGCTGCCCAGGTACTGCATGATAAATATATGATCTGGTGCGGAGAGCAGCTATGGTCCGCATTCGTTCTGGCCACAGTTGTGGCACTGGTTATTTGCCTGATCACCTTCTTTGTTGTCTCCTGGATTCTGGGGCGTCAGGGTAAACAACAGAGCGAAAATGAAGTCACAGGTGGTCGTCAGCTGACAGACAATCCGAAAGACGTTGCCGGATGCTGAAAAAGACGGCAAGGACTCCGATATCCGGATTGGCGACCTGCCGATTATCCGGGATTCCGAAATCCAGAACTTCTGTCTGCACGGCACGGTCGGGCCGGTAAGTCGGAGGTTATCCGTCGTCTGGCCAACTATGCCCGTCAGCGCGGTGATATGGTGGTGATTTATGACCGTTCAGGGGAATTTGTTAAAAGTTACTATGATCCCTCCATCGATAAAATCCTGAATCCGCTGGATGCCCGCTGTGCGCATGGGATTTGTGGAAGGAGTGCCTGACACAGCCGGATTTTGATAATACCGCAAATACTCTGATCCCTATGGGTACAAAAGAGGACCCGTTCTGGCAGGGTTCAGGACGTACCATTTGCGGAAGCGGCGTACCTGATGCGTAATGACCCCAACCGCAGCTACAGCAAACTGGTGGACACACTGCTTTCCATCAAAATTGAAAAACTGCGTACCTTCCTGCGTAATTCACCGGCGGCCAACCTGGTGGAAGAGAAAATTGAGAAAACGGCGATTTCCATCCGTGCTGTGCTGACCAACTACGTGAAAGCCATCCGTTACCTGCAGGGGATTGAGCATAACGGTGATCCCTTCACCATCCGTGACTGGATGCGTGGTGTCCGGGAAGATCAGAAAAACGGCTGGCTGTTTATTTCGTCGAACGCCGACACCCATGCCTCCCTGAAGCCTGTGATCTCCATGTGGCTGTCCATTGCCATTCGTGGTCTGCTGGCAATGGGAGAAAACCGTAACCGTCGTGTGTGGTTTTTCTGTGATGAGTTACCCACGTTACACAAACTGCCGGATCTGGTGGAGATCCTGCCGGAAGCCCGTAAGTTCGGTGGCTGTTATGTGTTTGGTATCCAGTCCTATGCCCAGCTGGAAGATATCTACGGTGAGAAAGCGGCGGCCACGCTGTTTGACGTCATGAACACCCGTGCTTTTTCCGTTCCCCGAGCCATAAGATTGCAGAGTTCGCTGCCGGTGAGATTGGTGAGAAAGAGTACCTGAAAGCCAGCGAGCAGTATTCCTACGGTGCTGACCCGGTACGTGACGGGGTATCGACCGGTAAGGATATGGAGCGTCAGACGCTGGTCAGTTATTCCGACATTCAGTCTCTGCCGGATCTGACCTGCTATGTCACTCTGCCCGGACCGTATCCGGCAGTAAAACTCTCTCTGAAATATCAGGCACGACCGAAGGTCGCTCCGGAGTTTATTCCGCGTGACATCAACCCGGAAATGGAGAACCGTCTGAGTGCCGTACTTGCTGCAAGGGAAGCAGAAGGTCGCCAGATGGCCAGCCGTCTTCGAACCGGAGGTTGCCTCCGGAGAAGGCGTGACTCAGGCTGAACAGCCACAACAGCCACAACAGCCACAACAGCCACAACAGCCACAACAGCCACAACAGCCACAACAGCCACAACAGCCACAACAGCCACAACAG
>ENA-OQER01000313-OQER01000313.1-human-gut-metagenome-genome-assembly--contig:-NODE-313-length-27357-cov-3.825083_pt1 | contig 27357 bp, 29 predicted proteins | sample MGYA00242797_ERZ504639 | MGnify/ENA primary metagenome ERZ504639 (study PRJEB26092, sample SAMD00036306) | human gut metagenome | host: Homo sapiens | study: EMG produced TPA metagenomics assembly of...
GGAGGTAACAATCTGGTATAAACCTTGCAAAAGGAAAATACCTGTTCTTGCTGAACAATGATGTTGTATGGTCAAAGATGCCATACCCTTGTTGATAAAAACGCCTTCTGTCCTCCGACAAGATAGCAGGTGTCTCCCCGTTAATCCGATTATGCAGAACCGCACGCCATACAATTTGCAGGATACACCCAACTTTCGCCCATTACCTTAAGAAACAGAGCCATAGGCAAAGGGAAAATAAATAAAGGCCACTACCCCGCCCAAAAAACGCCTTATCTGCATGGTGCCGCCATGTTACTGAAAAAAACAATAATAGACAAGCTTAGCCTGATGCCCGAAGAATATTTTCTATATTATGAGGAACTGGACTGGTGCACCTATATCAATAGGGAAGGCTACGAACTATGGTACGATCCCGCTTGCGAAATATGGCACAAGGACAGCAACTCCACCGGAAAAGAAAGTCCGTTGAAATACTATTACCTGAGCAGAAACAGATTACTATATGCCTACCGCAATCTCTTTGACTGGAAACTTCCGGTTTCCATCTTATACCAGACAATGATTGTATGTCCCAAAAACATACTGACCGCCTTGGGGAAAGGAAAGAAAGCCATAGCCAAAGCACATTGGAGGGAACAAAAGCATTTTTCAAACTTAGAAACAAAGACAAACAGCCATGATATTTCTAGCATACATAGAACTATTACTTTTCGCGATATGCGCCTTTACTGTTTTTTACCTGCTGGTATACGCCATAGCGGCAACAGGCAACCGCACCGACAAATATTCCGAATCAAGAGTAAAACACCGTTTCGCCATTCTGATACCGGCCTATCAGGACGATGACTACATACCCTATACCGTCAAATCATTTCTACAACAAGAATATCCTATAGACTGCTATGACATTATCGTCATTTCAGACCACCTGAAGCCGGAAACAAACAGACAGCTGGCACAATATCCCATCACCCTGTTGCAAGCCAGGTTCAAGAAAAGTTCAAAAATGAAATCTGTCAAAGCAGCTATGTCACAATTACAAGAAGGACAATACGATATCGTTTTAATCATGAATGCGGACAATGTAGTGGACACCAATTTTCTTGAAGTTGTCAACAATACGTATGCCAGCGGCTCCAATGCCATCCAAACCCATCGCATCTATCAAGAAAGACCCAATAATGTCAGCATATTGAATGCCATCACCGACGAGATCAATAATTCCATTCTTCGTGCGGGACATGTCAATTTGGGACTTTCAGCTTCGCTGAACGGCTCCGGAACCGCAATAGACTTCACTTGGTTCAAAGAAAACATCCGTCATTTAAAAGACGATGATGATGAAAAAGTCATCGAATCCCTGCTGCTCCGCGAACGGATATATGTGGAATATTTAAATAATACCCATGTATATGCCTTGAAGAATAGTGGAAAGAAAAAATTCTATACCCAACATAGCACTTGGATTAAAACCCAATATTATTCCCTGTTCACCAATATCGGTAATCTGCCCGGCGCCATTTTAAGTGGAAAATTTGATTATGCCGACCGTATTCTACAATGGTTCATTTTCCCTCGCACCATCCTGCTAGGTATCCTCCTCCTGTTCAGTTTCCTGTCCGTATACTTCCACTGGAGCGCCTGCCTAAAATGGTGGGGATTATTACTCACTTTCTTATTGACTATGGCAATAGCCACTCCAAACTACTTGGTGGACAGCAAATTCAACAAAGCCATGAAAGCTATCCCCTTTCTGGCGGCAGGCATGATATTCAATATGCTTTTAAGAAAGAAAAAATAAAAGCCCCATGCTATCGGAAATTATACATATCATGGAATATACGCTATATATCTACCTTTCCGTCAGTGTGGTATATAGTCCTGTTTTCTGCCGCCTCTCATTTCTTCAAACAAAAGAAATATCCCGCGACTACTGTCCGGCAACGCTTTATCATCCTTGTTCCCGCCTATAAAGAGGATGCGGTCATTCACGCCTGCGTCACTTCCGTTCTGCGCCAAACTTATCCGGCAGAGCTTTACGACCTGATAGTCATATCCGACCACATGCGTCCCGAAACCAATGCCTTACTGCGCAAAGAACGCATCAGCTTGATAGAACTGCATGAAAAGGAAAGTTCCAAGGCAAAAGCCCTGCGCATTGCAGCAGAGACCATCACAGACCAGCCATACGATTATGTCCTCATACTGGATGCCGATAATCTGATCTCACCCTGTTATCTTCAAGAACTGAATAAAGCAGCTTCACAGAGTATAAAAGCCATACAGACACACCGCAAAGCCAAAAACATGAATACAGACATAGCCCTATTGGATGCCGCCATCGAAGAGATGAACAATTCCATCTTCCGCAAGGGACACATCCGGCTGGGATTTTCATCTGCCCTTACCGGCTCCGGAATGGCTTTCGATTTCCGATGGTTTGTCCGGAACATCATCCATACCCATAGTACGGGCGAAGACAAAGAACTGGAAGAACTCCTGCTCCGTCAAGGCATTCACATTGAATATATAGACACCCTAGAAACATTGGACGAAAAAGTCCGGCAACCGGATGCCTTGCGTAACCAGCGCCGCCGCTGGATAGCCACCCAGCTTTTCCTTGCATTAAAAATGGGACGTAACCTCCCCACAGCCTTACTGAACGGAAACGGAGATTATCTGCTGAAAACCCTCCAAGCCTTTATCGCTCCCCGCAGCATTCTGTTGGCGCTCATCGGATTCTTTTCATGTGTTCTCTGCATTTTCTCTCCAACTTCTTCCATAAGTGGTGGATTTTGCTTATCTTGCTGAACGGTGCGTTATACCTGGCCATTCCGTCCAATATGAGATATAAATACATGAGCAGAATCCTCAGGCAGACACCTTATTTTGTAATCATTATGCTTCTCAACTTGTTTCACTTGAAAGGAATGGCACAGAAGTTCAACCATACACAGCATGGATAGAATTATGAATATAAAGGAGTACTTACAACAACACCCGCAATGGAAAAAACGGATACACGGTTTCATCATGCATCCGGTAAAGACACGCCCCTATTGGTGGATACGCGTATGGCAACCTTTCTACATAAAAAAAGGCCAGGGCTCAGTCATTTATCCAGTGTACGGAAAGACCTTCCACCGTTCCATCTGTTCCAGATGGGAAAATATTCGGTAGTGGAAGATTTCTCCTGCTTGAACAATGCCGTAGGCGACATCGTAATCGGCGACTATTGCCGGATAGGACTCAGCAATACGGTCATCGGTCCCATCCGGATAGACAACGGGGTCAATATTTCACAAAACGTAGCCCTGATAGGATTAGATCACAATTATCAGAATATCACTCAAGGCATCATCGAACAAGGTATCACCACTTCCCCTATCCACATCGGAGAACATACCATCATAGGAGCCAACGTGATTGTACTGCCCGGAATCACCATCGGCAAACATTGTTTTATCGGTGCCGGGTGTGTGGTTACCCAAAACATACCCGACTATTGTGTCACGGTAGGAAATCCCGCACGCATTATCAAACGCTATAACCCTCAATCACAAACATGGGAGAAAATATAAAAATATTAGTATGTGCCCATAAGGACAGCCGGCTACCGCAGCATGAGTACTTCTGCCCTATACAGGTGGGGGCCTCCCTAACCAGTGCCCGATTCTTCCCTGTACTAGATAACACAGGAGATAATATATCCGACAGGAATCCTCACTTTTGTGAACTAACCGCCCATTATTGGGCTTGGAAAAATCTAAAGTGTGACATTATAGGGCTCAATCATTACAGGCGCTTCTTTGATTTTCATCGCCCTTTTCCAGCTTTTTCACCAGACAGGAGTTTCATTAACATAGATTCATTTCTAAAAGAAACTTATCGATTTCCTGATTTAGAAATTTTATTAAATGATTATGACATCATCCTCTCTCCCAAGCGTCATTATCCCTATAACGTCGCTACACAATACGCCATTTCCCATCTAGTCAATGACCTCAATTTACTGAAAGAAGTCATTCAACACCTCACACCCGAATATGCTGAAGCTTTTCATACATTCATGTATCACTGCAATGCCTATTCCGGATATAATATGTTCATCACCAGACGGAAACATTTTAACGAATACTCCCAGTGGCTATTCCGCGTATTGTTTGAATTAGAAAAACGGGTAAAACTGTCCGCCTATCCGGATCAGGCACGTCTGTTCGGCTATTTATCAGAAAGATTGATCAATGTCTATTGCATAAGGCACCGGTTAAAGATAAAGTATGTTCCCGTCATCATGCCCTTGGAAGAAACATTTCAAAATCCGAGTAACCTGCTTTATACGCTTCGCCAGCTAAAGAATGATCTTATTTATAAACTCACAGAATTATAAGTTATGCCGTTGGTTTCTGTCATCATCCCTATATACAATACAGAAAAATTCCTGCCTTTGTGTATCAGCAGCGTCTTAAACCAGACACTGACAGACATTGAGATACTGCTGGTTAATGACGGAAGTACGGACGGAAGCGGGAAAATATGTGACGAATACGCCTGCAAGGACCAACGAATACAGGTAATACACACTCTGAACCAAGGAGTCAGCCATGCACGAAACCAAGGACTGGAAACCGCAAAAGGAGAATATATAGCTTTCATGGATAGCGACGACTGGATAGAAACGGATATGATAGCCACTCTTTATCAACTTATCCGGACAAACGAAGCCGGTCTGGCTACTTGCGGATATATCATTGAAAATGAAGACGGTCGTCCGATTTACCACATCAATGAAGTGAAATCCGGCAAATTAACCCAGTGGGAGGCCATTCACTCCCTGTTTAACGACAGGTATTACAAATACAAAGGAAACTTATGGGATAAATTATATCATAAAAAATCATTGACAAACATCACCTAAAATTCAATGAACATATTTATTATAATGAAGACAGACTCTTTATTTTTCAATACCTGAGCCACTGCCAATCAGCCGCATACACCACTTCCCCCTATTATCACTATGTCACAAGAAAATCAAGCGCCATGAACCTGTCGCAAAAAACTACACCCCCAAACTGTGCACTTTCATGGATGCATTCGACCTGATGACTTCACTTTCGGCCACATTCCCCACCTATATTCTACGTGCTTTGTCGGCCGATTACATAAAAAGTTCGTTCTTGTTCTATACCCAACACTCACGGGAAATCCCCTTCAATGAATTATGGGACAGAATGCTAAGAATCAGAAAAAACAATTATATACATCTTCCACTTTCTCTAAAAATAAAGTATGCGCTATATGGCATCAGACTTATCCTGCGGGCATGGCTCAAGTGAAAAAAACAATTTACTGCTTACTTAACACGCACCCGTTTTATCTTTCCATGCACCCACAACAAGGCACAGACCAATTTGTATGCCATCTGATGAAGGCCAGCAGTTTTATTCAGTTCGGGAATCAGTTCCAATAAAGGGGATTCCACCTTTTCCAGTCTTATATAATCCTTTATCATTCTATCCGGAAACAATTCCTTATACACCCGCCTTCTTTCCAGATCTCTTGTCCCGGCATCCGTTTCACTGACCCCTCCAGGCACAAACCTACAAACGATGGAACGAATATTGCGGAACGTCACATTGTTGAATATCAAGGTCTGAATATAAAATTTCCAATCGGATACAATCTTATAATTCTCGTCATACCTGTTTTCATCAAAAAAGTTCTTTACGAAAGAACGAAGCCTGATGCAATACAGTTCCCCGAATCAAATCCATCAGCGTTATATCCTCCTTATGAAAGCCCCACACCTCTGTGCCATGCACTATTTTTCCAACAACAATATCGCTGTCCAATGAAGGTGCCACCTCCTGCAACACACCATTGTTATAAAATTCATCACCGGAATTCATAAAGTTCAAATACTCTCCATGCGCCTGTAAAACTCCTTTATTCATGGCATGATAAATACCCTTGTCCGGCTCCGATACCCAATAGTCCACTTTACCGGCATACTCTTTTATCACTTCAATGCTTCCATCCGTGGACCCTCCGTCAATAATAATATACTCAAAATCCCTAAAAGACTGGCCGACCACACTTTCTATGGTTTTCCTCAACCCTTCTTTATTATTATAATTAATGGTTATAATCGAAAATTTTCTTTGTGACATAATATTTCGCTTTTTACAATCTAAAGTTTCCATTCGTCATCCAGACTGAGCGATTTTCCGAATCCGACATACAGAGGCACAATCCGGCTGACATTCGAAGTATAAGTACCGATAAAAAATGAAGAATGGATCAGAATATCCATATCCAACAGCATATTCAACGTATCTATATATCTACTTTTTTTTTATCCTTTGTATTAAACAAAGACTCATCAAATCCTGTTTGTGTCACAGCTGTGTTACAGTAAACATTAAATCCTTCGGCAACTAGTATGGATTTCAACTCATCCTTCACAGAACTATCATCCGTAGCTATAAACACATTACGGCTGATATGCTTCTTCTCTTTAACAGCATCAATATAAAGAGACAAACCGAGTTCCTTCATCTCACGGGAAACTATCTTATCTCCCCGCCTTATATGTACCGCTATGTAATCTACCGGCAAATTCATCTCACTTTTCCTTTCTTCTATATAACCGGTTGTCTTCTCATTAAATTTTAATATTTTCCGCAAGGCAGAGCCATAATCATTTCTGATATCTTCCAGCTTCTCCAGAAACTCCTCCGATCTCATTTTTAGAAATACCTCATTCCCTAGTTCCGTTTCCGGATGAAATAACAGATATATCCTATTCATTATATAGAAAATATAATACCGGAAAAAAGCGGACGGATTATAATAGATATTTCCCCACCAAGGCTTCCCCTTCTTATAAACAATATATTGCGAGCACATCACCCCGTTACAGTTTGGCAAGACCGACTCGAAATAATCACTCCAGCCTTTCTCCACCCTTGCATTCCAGTTTCTTGTATTGACAGTCAGCTCTTCCTGATTATAGTCGCATAGACCAATGCCAATGCAAGATTAGACAACTCTGAGAACAACCCTCTTCCAGTCAAACTATATACAATTCTTTTTTTCTTCATCTCCATAGTAGAACATAATGATCAAACTTTTATATCCTCCAATCCGATAAAGCCGTTGGACGTTTGTGTCAGCGCATGTCCGAATCCACTTTGAAATCCCTCACATTCCAGCAAACAGCAACGAACTGCTTTCAAATAATATTCCACCATAGGATGATGTATAAACAAATCTGCCTGCAGGACACCTTTACTCAGCACAGGCGGAAGCCTATACGCCTCTCGATGCAAAAATCCCCTTTAGGTAAATGACTGATACTTCCGTAATAATGTCCCGGAGCATAACTAGCATAAGGCACTTCCGTCCTGCTCTTCAAAACTAGCATTACATCATACATCATATCCTCTTCAGAATATCCCTGTATTTTCACAGTCAGAAAATTCTGACCTCCATGAATAGTGGAAGAGGCACATTCCGTTCCGTTTATCTCAATGCAATCTATATGAAGCGTATTTTTCGTCCAACCCACATAATCTATAATTTTACTTTTCCGGACCGTCCCTTTCTCTTTCAAGTAATAATCAATGGCAGAATGAACCGTCCCCTGATAAACTACGGTACCATTTTCCAAGCATATTCCTTTTGTACACAAACTTCTTACCGCCGCCATGTTATGACTGACAAACAAAACTGTCCGTCCCTCTCCTTTCGCCACGTCCTGCATCTTGCCAATGGCCTTCTTTTGGAATTCCGCATCTCCCACTGCCAACACCTCGTCCACTACCAGAATTTCCGGCTCCAGATGGGCAGCGATAGCAAAACCCAACCGCACGGTCATACCCGAAGAATAACGTTTCACTGGAGTATCGATATATTTCTCCACACCGGCGAAAGCCACAATCTCATCCAACTTACGGGTAATCTCCGCCTTGGTCATCCCCATGATGGAACCATTCATATAAATATTCTCCCGTCCTGTCATTTCGGGATGAAAGCCTGTACCCACTTCCAGCAAAGAGGCAATACGCCCCCGTGCACGGATACAACCGGCAGTAGGAGAAGTCACCCGCGAAGGATTTTCAACAAAGTGGACTTTCCCGCACCGTTCTTACCTATAATACCCAGCACTTCCCCTTCCTCCACATGGAAATTAATATCTTTCAACGCCCATACAAAATCCCCCATCGCTTGCTTGGAACGGTCATTCTCTTCCCCGATTCTGAGATACGGGTCCTCCTTTCCACGGATCCGCGCCCACCAACGATTCAAATCACGGCTCAGCGTGCCGGTTCCGATGCTTCCCAATGCATATTGCTTGCTGATATTCTGAAACTCTATCGCTATTTTTCCCATTCTGTCCCTCCTTTTAAATCACATCCATGAAACTACGTTGCACTCTATTAAAAGTCACCATCCCCAAAGCATTATCACCACTGTAAACACCAACGTGTAGCCTAAGTGAAACCAACTGAAAGTCCCCACTCCCAAAAATCCGAATTTAAATGTTTCGATAATGGAAGTCAGCGGATTTGCCACAATGATCCACATATACTGCTCATGGCTCTGCCTCATCACGGACAAAGGGTAAATAACCGGAGTGGCATACATCCACAACTGCACCCCGAAAGTAATCAAGAAACGCAAGTCGCGGTATTTGGTCGTCAAGGAGGATATCAATAATCCGAACCCCAAACCAAGACCTGCCAACATGAGCAGCAGCAAGGGAGCCAACCAAGCATATCCGTTGACCATCAACGAATATCCGTTGCACAAATAATAAATATAAATTAAAACAAACAGTCCAAACTGAATGCCCATCTTTATCATACAAGATATAACGATGGACAAGGGTACCACCAGACGAGGGAAATATACTTTTCCAAATATATTCTGATTGGCGTTGAACGTATCCGAACAGCGGCTTAAACATTCCGAGAAATAATTCCAGCAGAGTAAGCCCGCCATATAAAAGAGCGGTTGAGGAAGCCCGTCGGTAGGAATACCGGCAATACCGCCAAAAACAAACATGAACATGACGGTAGTAAGCAGTGGCTGGATAACAAACCACAACGGTCCTAAAACAGTCTGTTTATAAAAAGTGACGATATCCCGTCTGATATACATTACCAGCAAATCCCTATAGAGCCATACCTCCTCCAGATCCAACCGGAACAAACCGGACCGAGGCTTGATCACAATATCCCATTTTTCCTGTTCATCTTGTACCATACACTACTTTTTTTAGTAAATTATTCCAACTGTCACAGACCTTCTCTATATGAAATGTATCAGCATATTCCACCGCCTTATTTTCCATCCATTCCCAATCCGTCCGATCAGCCATATACGACATATAACCGGCCAGCTGAGCTATATTCCCTGTCTCAAAAAGAACGGCCATATCTTTGTCTTTCAACAACTCGCGCGTATCGGTAAATCAGATGCGATAACAGGTAACCCGTGCGCCATAGCCTCTATCATCACCAGGCCGAATCCCTCCCAACGGGAACTCAACACATATATACTGGAATGTGCATAATATTCCTGCACCTCTTTCGTAAAAGGATGCAGCGCCATGTTCTTTTCCAGTTCATATTCATTGATCAATGAACGGTAAAGCGCTTCCTCAGGACCCTCCCCCACAATTTCCAGTGTCCAGTCCGGATGAGTTTTCACAAAAACAGAAAAAGCTTTTATTAAAATATCAAATCCTTTATGTCCGAATGAAAAACGACCGACCGCCAAAATCCTTCTATATTCCTTCTTTCCCCGACCTTTAGGCAGTACAGTCAGAGGATTGTATATCACCTCGCAGCACAGGTTCATTTTCCGAAAGAAACAACCGGCATCTGCATGACTTAAAACCACCCTCTCGTCCAATTTCCTCATCTGGACTTGAAAAAAATAATCCAATCCCGGCAAATAGGGAGTTTCTTTCTCAAAGAATGCTCCATAAGAATTATGCAGCACCCAACAGTCTTTGTTTGAATCCGGTTCTTTACAGCAGAGAGGTGCAGAGCCATAAAAGCATGTACCCCGATGACTACATCACATTGCCGGGCATTTATTTTCCTTGCCAATGTCCGTTTATAAGAAGAAGGGAAAAAACTGGCAGCATACCATTTCGAAGTCAGCCGGGTATGAGGCAACCCATGTTTATATAAAAAACTATAGCTTTTACATAACAAACGCTCGATGAAAGAGGAGGCGGAATAAGAGAAAGAATCAAACTGCACGGTACTTTCGGCATATCCGTACATCGACAAGTCCGTACAAGTATCCGTAGTCAGTATCGTGACTTCATGTTTTCCGGACAAAGCCTTGGCTATTTCAGCCAACACACGCTGTACTCCGCCGAAACTGAAGACAGTATCACAATAAAATAATATTCTCATGGAATTTAGATTACACTCTTTCTTCGCAAAGATACGATAAAGAAACGAAAATAAATGCGGAATGAGGAAAGAATATCATATAATACAAAGCAGGTATATGCGGCACGTACATACGCATAGAGCGACACGTACGTATGTGAAATCCTGCACACCCAAAAACAACAGGTCAAATAAAAAAAAAGACCTTGTTCTTTTTTAAAAAGATGGCGAGCTTTTTTTTAAAACCTCCTGATCTTTTTACTGCTGCCGGAAATTCGCCATATTCCGTAGAGGTATGATCCCTTCAGACGCACTTTTTGCAAAGAAAAAGCCTGAGAACGACCTACTTCATATTAAACCGGAACAACTTATAAAAAAAGGATATATAACTGATAACAAATAGATTATGTGAAATTCTGTTCTCAAAAACAGTGAGGGCATGAGAGCATAAGTGAGAGTTACAATTTTTACCATCACTATACAAATAGTTCATAAACAACCAGTTGTGCACACAGTGAGGGCATGAGGGCATTATCACCCAGAATTTTCAGTGAAAGATTCTCATACTCATCGAGATATTGACAAGATAATGCATGATGCTGAATATAAATCAATATCTTTGCAAAAAGAAGAAGAATGACAAAGAACACAAGTTATCATTACAGCATCATTATTCCGCACAAGAATACTCCCCGTCTTCTGGAACGCTGTCTGTGCTCAATTCCCACTTGGGATGAAATTCAAATCATTATCATTGATGATAACAGCAATTCCGAATCTGTCGATTTTTCTCATTTTCCGGGAAACGGCAGAAAAAATACGGAAGTCCTGTTCACTAAGGAGGGAAAAGGAGCAGGATACGCACGGAACATAGGACTCTCCCACGCCCGTGGCAAATGGATTATCTTTGCAGATGCAGATGATTTCTTTACAGCCAATTGTTTTACTATCTTAAACGAATACATGGACAGCCCCCATAAAGTCATCTATTTCAATGTACGTTTTGTCATGTCCGATGATCCGTCCCAAGAAAGCCGACGCGGAACTTACTATACCAACTTCTTCAATGATGTAAACCCGGAAAACAAACTGCGATACCAATCTCAAGTTCCTTGGGGCAAAATGATAAGGCGCAGCTTCCTGTCAACATTCCACATTCAATTCGATGAAACAAGAATAGCCAACGATGTGTATTTTTCATGCCTTGTCGGTATATATGCCCCCAAAGTAACCACAGACAGAAGAATCATTTATTATTGTACCGAATCCGACCAGTCCCTTGCTATGTCCAAACAAGACCGCGAGAGTTTAATCATACGGTTCAACGCAAGCATGAAATGCAACAGACTGTTGCGACAAGAAAAAATCCACTATTACCTGTCACCACTTCCGTGGTGTATCCCTTCGGCAAAAACAAAAGAATGGCTCCCCGCCAAATACTTTTTTGAATACCTGTTTTTTCTTCCGCCTGCAAGCATTCAAAGAATTATATTATGCTTTTTCCGCTATCCTATCACATATGAATGAACCGGCTACAAAAGAAACCGACAACCAATGTAACAAGAAAACTACCAACTAAAGGAATAATATTCATTACACAAGAAGATTCAGAGATACCACCTTCCCCATATCTTATAATACAATTTGATCAGATTAGCGTATTTATACAATATGTGATGTCTGTAAATCCCCCAATTCAAAAGCAGAGAAAAAGGATAGAACAAATTCAATTCGTACAAAACCTCCATAGGCCGGAACTCTCTGCAATGCTTCCTTATCAAATTTCTTTTAAACTTATCTATCGCATCATTACTTTCCCTTGTAACCCCTATTGCAGCAGCATTATACACCACCGGCATCAGCTTGTTCAAAATGAAACAGATATTTTCGGCATACAGTTCCTGTTCCATGTGCTCATTAAAAACGGTCAAGATAAAAATAAAATCCTTTGCCGCTTGTCAAAGTCCGTTTTCGCCCTATTCATGGTTGAGAAAGGATTTGAACGCCTGTAGAAATAAGTAAAAGAATTGACGGAAGCAAACATTTCCACCTTTTTATACAGAAAATAGCACCACAAAAAGTCCTCAAACAAAATGCCCGTCCTGAAATAAATGGCATTCTCTGTCAGCACCTCCTTTCTGATCAATCTGTTGACCGGAGTGGATGTTATTTTCGAATCCAGAAACAGCTTGTTGATACGTATCCGTCCTTCCGTATATCTTTGCAAATCACTGTTTTTGTTTTCCATCCCTTCTGAATAAGAATCCCCCTGCACCAAGTCAACCCCCGGATATCTTTTCGTTTCCTCCCATAATTTCTCCAGACAATTCTCATAAAGCATATCATCCGAATCTATAAAAAAAAGATAACCACCCCGGGATAGTTCTATTCCCTTGTTCCTTGCCGCAGAGACTCCTTCATTCCTCTCATTTCTCACGATTCTAAAACTGATGTTCCCTTTATATCCGGCCAGCTTTTCCTCTATCAGGCACATACTGTTATCCGGAGAGCAATCATCAATGATGATACACTCAAAACAATCAAAAGTTTGGTTGATTATGGAATCAAGACATTCTGATACGTATTTTTCCACCTTGTAAACCGGCATCACCACCGTTATCTCTTTCATCATTATCTGCTAATCATTATAAAATGCAATATTCGCAAAAACAAATGATACTCACAACATTCCAAAGACTTTAATTACTAAATATACCCATCTTCATCCCTTGAAACCCACTCTTTACTCCGAATACAGCCGACATTCCATAAAAAAACGGATATGGACAGGAATTTCAACAACTTCTTATTGGATATATAAAAAGAATACACTATTTTTACGGAAAAACAAATCAGGGGAATGAAAATAGTATATGTATACGACTCTATAGCCCGTATAGGAGGCATGGAGCGGATTTTAACGGATAAGATGAATTACTTGGCCGAAATTTATGGGCACAAGGTCTATCTTATCACTTCTTCCCAAGGCAATCATCCTCTTTCTTTCCCTTTATCCGACAAAGTGGAACATATCGATCTGGATACAAAGTTTCATTTGCAATACCAGCATCCGCTTCTCGAACAATTGAAAGTGGGATGGACTTTGAACCATAAATTCGAACAAAAATTAAAAAAAGAGATCAAGTTCATCAATCCCGATATCATATCAGGAAATACCAGTTTCAAAGCGGATTTGATCTGTAAATTAAACTGCAAGGCAAAGAAAATCATTGAATCGCATTGCGCCAAAATATACACCCGGATACCTGCAAACCGCAAAAAGAGTTTTTTTAAAGATATAAAAGACAGATACGTCAGCTACCAATGTTTCCGTGATGTAAAACGATACAGCGATGCTATAGTAACACTGACACAAGGAGATGCCGCCATGTGGGGACAACATCCGAATATACATATCATTCCGAACACCACCTCTATTGATATACAAACAATCAGCTCTTGTGAAGCTCCCCGTGTAATAGCGGCAGGCAGACTGACCTGGCAAAAAGGATTCGACAGACTGATCGACGCATGGAATATCGTGCAGAAACGCCATCCCGACTGGATACTGGATATATTTGGTGAAGGATTTTATAAGGATAGCTTAGCCCGGCAGATTAAAGACAGAAAGCTGGAACACTCCATCACAATTCATCCTTTTACACAAAACATAACGCAAGAATACCTGAACAGTTCCATTCTGGCCCTAAGCTCCAATTACGAAGGTTTTGGACTGGTCTTGATCGAAGCCATGAGTCTGGGTGTTCCTTGTGTTTCTTTCGACTGTCCTTTCGGTCCATCGGAAATCATCAGAAACCAGGAAGACGGACTCCTCGTTAAAAACGGAGACATACAAGGATTTGCCAACGCTCTTTGCCACTTGATAGAACATGAAGCAGAAAGAAAAGCTTTTGGCAAAAGAGCTAAACAAAATATAAAACGCTACTCACTCCGAAACATCATGCCGCAATGGGAAATGTTGTTTCATAAACTGACTGAAAAATGACCATCGTTTATCTATACACAGCACTATGCACCGTGGGAGGCGCAGACCGGAGCATCATCCAAAAAGCGAACTATCTGGCTGACGAAATGCATCAGGATGTATTTATTATCACAGATTCACAAAAAGAACGACCGCCCGTTTTCCCGATATCTCCCAGAATCAGGCACATTGACATAGCGATTGATTTTGACAGACAGTATCATCACAACCTGTTAGTAAGAGGGTATTATTATTTTACCCTGATGTACCTGTACAGAAAGAAGCTGGAGTATTGGCTGAAAACCTTGAAGCCGGATATCGTCATCAGCACATTGGCCGAGAATTGGATTTTCTGACACAACTGGACGATGGAAGCGTAAAAATAGGAGAATCCCATATAGCTAAACCGTACACTCGTAACCTGCATCTGATGGAACAACGGGGATTCCCATACAAGCAAATCGCACGGCATTGGAGAAAGAAACAGGAGGAAGCTGTAAAAAAACTGGACGCGCTGGTTGTTCTGACACAACATGATGCGGATAATTGGAAAGAAGTGAAGAAGGCTTGTGTCATACCAAACTTCTTACCTTTCTCACCCCAAAAAGGGAGTTCCTGCCTGGAAAAAAGAATCATCAGCATAGGAAGATACAGCGAACAGAAGGGGTATGACCGCCTGATTGAAGCTTGGATCAAAGTCAATCAGAAGCATCCCGACTGGCATATCCGCATTTACGGAGAAGGACAGGATAGGAACAGTCTGCAAGAGCTTATTGAAAAGCATCATATAGAAAACAGTTTTTCACTATGCCCTCCGACAAAAAACATTCAAGAAAAATATCTGGAAAGTTCCATATACGTCATGAGTTCACGATTTGAAGGATTACCGATGGCACTTCTGGAAGCGATGGCATGTGGTGTTCCCTGCATTTCATTCGACTGTCCATACGGACCTGCCGAGATTATCACTCCGGAAGAAGACGGAATACTGGTGAAGAACGGAAACACAGACGAACTGGCTGACGCGATATGCCGGCTGATAGAGGATACGGACAAACGCATACGGATGGGAAAGCAGGCCCAAAAGAATATCCAACGTTATTTACGCGAAGAAGTGATGAAACTGTGGGATGAACTATTCAACACTTTAACAACTACCCGACTATGAATATCATCTATCTCCTTTTCCACGGACTATCCCCTTACAGCGGCATCAGCAAAAAGATCCTGTATCAGGTTAAAGGCTTTGAAACATGTGGACACCGGGTCAGTTTATGCACATACAGCATAGCGGACAACGGCCACCGGGTAAGATGATAAACGATGAAATAATAGACGACTACGGAACAGGCAAACCAGCTGCGGCGAAAAGGAGAGTTTCCTACCAATGCATATACCGCTATGCTGTAACACATCAAGTGGAATTAATCTACGTACGCTCTTTCCATAATGCAAATCCGTTCACCATCGGCTGTTCAGCAAACTAAGGAAAGCCGGAATTAAAATAGCGATGGAAATACCCACCTATCCTTACGACAGCGAATACACCGGTTTTCCACTGACCACACGCCTGGGGATACAAGTGGATAAAGTATTCCGAAAGACACTGGCAAAACACGTGAACGCCATCGTCACTTTCTCAGACTATCACCGTATATTCGGCCAACGTACCATTCAGATATCCAATGGAGTTGACTTTGATTCCATCCCGCTGAAAAAGATGCTTTCTAAAAATACCTCTGTCATTCATCTATTAGGAGTGGCCGAAGTACATTATTGGCACGGTTACGACCGCCTGATAGACGGTTTGGGTAAATATTACCAAAACCCGGCAAACACAACCGTATTTTTCCACATCGCAGGCGGTATATGGAAATCCGAAATGCATGACTCACAACACGCTCCCGGATTTTATGAACTTATCAACAAATATCATATAGAGAAATATGTCATCTTCCACGGACAAAAAATGAATGAGGAACTAGACGAATTATTCAACGAAGCAGACTTTGCCATCGGCAGTCTGGCACGCCACCGCAGCGGCATCGACAAAATCAAAACATTAAAAAACAGAGAATATGCAGCACGGGGAATACCTTTTGTATATTCAGAAACAGATGGAGACTTTGACAAGATGCCTTATATACTGAAAGTTCCAGCCGATGAAAGTCCCATAGATATCCGCCGGCTTATCCGGTTCTATATGGAACTGGATCTGTCTCCTTGCAGAATAAGGGATTCCATTAAAAACCTGTCATGGAAAGAACAAATGATGAAAGTAATAAACAACCTGTAATACTCCCGCCTATGATCCGAATCGCCTATTGTACCCCCTCTCTCCATATCCCCGGAGGAGTGGAAAGGGTACTGACCACCAAAGCCAATTATCTAGCGGAGAATGGTAATTATGACATATATATTTTGCTGACTGACGGAAAAGGCAAACCTCCCTGCTATACTTTATCGCCCAAAGTAAAAATCATCCAACTGAATATAGACTTTGAAGAATTATGGGAACTTCCTCTTTGGAAAAAAGTGCCGGTTTATCTGAAAAAACAAAGAATATACCGACGCAAGCTCTCTGCCGCCTTGTCTCACCTCAAACCGGACATCACAGTTTCTTTGCTACGACGGGAAATAAACTTTATCACTTCCCTCAAAGATGGAAGCAAAAAGATAGGGGAGCTACACGTAAACCGGAAAAACTATCGTAACTTTGAAAAGAACGAAAGCAACTTCATCAAGGAACTTTTTGCCAAATTATGGATGAAAAGTCTGGTGAGGCATTTAAAAAAGCTGGACAAGTTCGTTGTACTGAGTGAGGAAGACAGAGCCAACTGGCCCGAACTGCAAAATGTAAAAGTTATCAGCAACCCTCTACCCTTTCAATCCGGAACATTCAGCGACTTGAACAATAAACGGATAACCGCAGCCGGAAGATATACTTATCAAAAAGGATTCGATTTGTTACTGGAAGCATGGAGCAAAGTCTGTAACCGGCATCCGGACTGGGAATTACATATATATGGCAAAGGAGACAAGACTACATATCAAGTACTGGCCGGAAAATGGAAATTAAAGAACCTTTTTCTTGAAAATGCAACCCCGGATATGCTCTGTAAATACCATGAAAGTTCTATCTTTGTATCAAGTTCCAGATTTGAGGGATTCGGAATGGTCATAGCGGAAGCAATGGCGTGCGGAGTACCTGCCGTGTCATTCGCCTGTCCGTGCGGACCTAAAGACATCATCCGGGACGGGGAAGACGGACTATTGGTCGAAAATGGAAAAACAGAAGAACTGGCCGAAAAAATAAATTATCTGATTGAGAACGAACAAATAAGAAAAGAAATGGGGAAAAAAGCCCGCATCAATGTACAACGTTTTGCTGAAGATGTAATAATGCAACAATGGATTCAGCTATTCAACAACTTATTAAACGGAACAAAACAATGAAAACAGATTCCCCCTACGACAGAGGAGACATCCATATAAATAAAAACGACAAAGTGCTGGAGATAGTCCGGGCCATAATCCGACATATCGCTCCAACGTGATAGTCGAAAAATTTATTGACACCAATTACCACCGCTGCGGTGACGTGAAAATATACCCGCATCAGACCTTTGTACATGCCGATGGAGAAAAACTGCCCTTCAAAGACAAGGAGTTTGACTACGTAATATGCAATCAGGTATTGGAACACGTGGAACATCCCGAAGCTTTTGTCAAGGAATTATGCAGGGTAGCCCGACGGGGATACATAGAAACTCCCAGTCTGCTGGGCGAATACTTGTTTCCCAAAAAATCACATAAATGGGTTATATTGGATATAGACAACAAACTGGTCTTCTATGAAAAGAACAAGATGCCGGGAAACTATGAAAACGACTATGGAGAATTATTCCTGAATTATCTGCCTTTCCAATCCCTCCCCTACAAACTGCTGTGGCTGACGGAAGGAGATATAACCTTGAACCGCTATGAGTGGAAAGAGGAAGTGGAGATACTAGTCAATCCCGAAGATGAATACTACTCCTCTTTCTTCCTCAACAAATGGAACCGGGAAATGGTGGAGAAACTATATCCCCGCCGTTCCGCCCTGACGGAAATGAAAAAGATGATTCAAGCCCTGTTCTATATCCTCAAAAACAAATTCAAATCACGATTCAGTAATCACCGGAATCCGGTCACACTGTCCGAATATATAAAAACGCATGAAGTGGTACGCTGACTATTTATCCATCTATGACAAGCCTTTCACCCAAGCCCCACAAGCGGTTATCAACCAAGTGAAAGACAAGATCCGGCAGCTTGCAACTCATGCTCCGCTGGTTTCGGTGGTCGCCATCGCCCATAATGAAGAAAAGAGGATATTGAGCTGCCTGTGGTCTTTATGTGAAAACCAACATAACTATCCTGTAGAAATACTAGTCATCAATAATCATTCTACCGACCACACCGAAGAGGTACTAAAAGAATTAGGAGTCACCTACTTCAATGAATGCCGGAAAGGTCCCGGTTTTGCCCGACAATGCGGACTGAACCATGCCCGGGGGAAGTATCATCTCTGCATAGATGCCGACACACTTTATCCGCCCCAGTACATCAGTACCATGATAAAGGTCTTACAGGACAAAGAAGTGGCAGGTGCATACGCCCTGTGGAGTTTTCTTCCTAATGAACATCATTTAGGACTTTTCTTCTATGAAACACTACGTGATCTCTATTTGAAAATACAAAATCTGAACAGACCGGAGCTCAATGTACGTGGAATGGCTTTTGCCTTCCACACGGAGACAGCCCGGAAAGAAGGATTCCGGACAGACATACTCCGCGGAGAAGACGGCTCCCTGGCACTGGCATTGAAAAAATACGGAAAATTAAGATTCGTCACCGCCCGCAAAGCCCGTGTCCTTACTGGCTATGGCACTATTTCGGCCGACGGATCCCTGTTCAGCAGTTTCAAAAAACGAGCCATAAAAGGTTTAAGAAGCTTCACGGCTCTTTTCTATAGCAAAAACAATTACGAGGACGAAAATTCTAACTTGATAAAGTAACGACAGATGAAAATAGCAATAGAAGCCCAGCGCATCTTCAGAAAAGAGAAACATGGCATGGACTATGTAGTTCTGGAAACCATCCGGGAACTGCAAAAGATAGACCAACAGAACGAATACTTCATACTGGTCAGCCCGGGAGATGATGTTTGTTTGCAGGAATCCGCCAACATGCATATCGTAACCGTTAATTGGCCATCCTATCCGCTTTGGGAACAGATAGGACTGCCGTTGGCTTTGAGAAAAATCAAACCCGACCTGCTGCACTGCACAAGTAACACTGCCCCTGTGTATGGAAACATTCCACTGGTGCTTACACTGCACGACATTATCTTTCTAGAAAAAAAACAAGGCAAGAACAGTCCATGTACCAAAGACTGGGACGTTTCTACCGAAGAATCATTGTTCCCCAAATTCTTACTAGATGCAAAAGAATCATTACCGTTTCTCATTTTGAATGCAACCGCATCAGTCATTTCCTGCACATTGACAGACAACTGCTTGTCGCCGTACACAACGGCTATTCACAACATTTCATACCCATACGGAACGCACAAGCCACCACTGCCCGATACATAAAGAAACATCCTTACCTGTTCTTTTTAGGAAATACCGATCCCAAGAAGAATACGGCAAGGGTATTGCAGGCATACGGTATTTATTTAAAAAATCCCGTCAGCCCCTTCCCTTGCTTATCGCCGACCTGAAAGAAGAGATCATAGACGAATATCTGAACCGGCAAGGATTACAAGAAATAAAAAAAATGCTGTATCATCCCGGATACATTCCAAACACAGAACTACCCGCTGTTTATAGTGGAGCATCCGTCTTTATATACACGTCTTTACGCGAAAGTTTCGGCATCCCCATTCTGGAGGCGATGGCCTGCGGAACTCCCGTCATCACCTCAACCACTTCCGCCATGCCCGAAATCACAGGACCGGAGGGTATTCTGGTCAATCCGTTCGACCCGGAGGAAATTGCTTCCGCCCTCCTTCATTTAGAAGAAAATGCGGAATTCTATGAGTCACAAACTGCATATGGATTAGAAAGAGTCCGTCGGTTCTCATGGGAGAACACAGCCAGAGAAATATTGAAAATATATAAAGAAATACTAGCATGAACACCCTTGAAATCCTCTTCTTCGTCCTCCTGTTCATTGTATTCTACACCTATGTGGGATATGGAATCCTGTTGTGGATATTGGTAAAAATAAAACAAAGTTTTCTTTTCTTCTACGATACGGACGAACCGGAGCAAGAAACCTGCCGGAACGGCAACAACACCGCCCTGCCCGAAATCACCCTGTTCATCACCGCCTATAATGAGGAACAGGTAGTAAACGGAAAGATGAAAAACTGCCACGAACTGGATTATCCCAAAGAGAAACTGCATATCGTATGGGTAACGGACGGCAGCAATGACCGAACCAATGAAAAATTAAAAGCGTATCCCGATGTCACCCTATTGTTCGTCCCCGAAAGAAAAGGAAAAACAGCCGCTATGAACCGGGGAATGGGATTTGTCACCACGCCTTTGGTCATATTCACAGACGCCAATACATTTATTAATCCGCAGGCCGTTCGCGAGATAGTAAAATGTTTTAACCATCCGCAGGTGGGATGCGTGGCAGGAGAAAAACGGGTAGACATGTACAGTACCGGAGGAGCTGTTTCCGGAGGAGAAGGATTGTACTGGAAATATGAATCATGGCTGAAAAAAATGGATTATCAGCTCTATTCCGCCATAGGTGCTGCCGGAGAATTATTTGCCATCCGCACCCCGTTATATGAGGAAATGCCTGAAGATACCCTACTGGATGATTTTATGCTGTCCCTGCGTATCGCCATGAAGCAGTATACGATAGCATATTGTGATACGGCATATGCTTGGAAAGCGGATCGGCCGATATGAAAGAAGAGGAGAAAAGAAAAATACGTATCTCGGCAGGAGGATTGCAGTCCGTCTATCGTTTGAAAGAACTGCTAAATCCTCTACGTTATGGAATCCTCAGTTTTCAATATGTCTCCCACCGCGTACTGAGATGGTCGGTAACCCCGGTTGCCTTGTTTCTGCTCTTTCCCCTGAATATCCTGCTGGTTCTCTGTAGTGAGAGCCATCCGGTTTACTTTCTTTTTCTTCTGCTGCAATCCGCATTCTACCTCGGGGGAGTTTATGGCAGCTTCCTGTCTGCCAAGTCCGTAAAGAACAAATTACTTTAAATTCTTATCAATTTGATGGATTAATTTGAAAGACAAACGCTTATGGAAGTTCTGAAAAGTCTAAGGTAACGATTTGGAGATTGTGCTAATTTCAGTACTTTACAGTCTCATACTTATGAACAACTTTTATAGGACAAAGATACTATTTTTTTTGAATAAGAGAATAATTTCACAGGAAAAATAGAAATTTTATGGGGAAGTGTTCTGATAGCATGTCGTTGTAGATTGTAGGGAGGGGATGTAAAACGGCAGGCACATAGAATTTCCGATATTCAGAAAGCCGTATTCCCAAAATAGAGATTATTTTTGAAAGAATCACATAATCCGCTAAGAATAAAAGTTTATGCGGATCATCAAAAAACGAGGTAACGAGTTGGCAACCGTTCTGGTTTCTACATACTTGCATCAATTGCGTTGATGTGCAACTCACTTTATGTAAAGGTACGATTTTTTACGGAACATGCAAAACACCTTTGATTTTTCTTTTTTAGCAACCGTCAAAAACAATCTTTCGGTTTCATATCCCGGTCACAAAGGCGGTACAGTCTCTTTATGAAAAGTAAACAAAGGTCAGGCAGGATTGAAACAGACTGTTACGAGAACAGTCAGAAAAGGATTGCATACAGGAATTACAGTCTGATACCGGGCAGGGGACGACTTTGTGCCAAAGTCCAAAAAGAGGTTCTTTTTCCAGACGGCAAACTCCCTCACCTCTAAAAAACAGTCTGTGGCTGGCGCACGCAAACGTCCAGCCTTTATGCGGACAGTCTTAATGCCCGCAGCCTGTACAAGTGCGTAAAAAACAGGTAAATGGAATCTTCATCCGCTTCCCCGCGCCTTGCCGACACTCCTATATTCCCGTTCCAACACCTGCTCGATCTCGCTCCTCTTGTACAAGACCTTGCCACCAAGTACATAGTAAGGCAGCGTGCCGTTGCTCCGATACTCGCCCAATGTCCTGCGGCTGACTTTCAGCATACACGCCACCTCACTGTCGCACAGGTACACGTCTTCTTTTGGCGGAACCGCGCCATCTCCGAAAATGCCGTCAATCATCGCCGACAGCCGGTCGATACGCTCGTGGATGGACTGCATCCACGCATCGTCTTTCGTTTTCAATTCATTAAACATTATATAGATTAATTTGTTATATGACTCATTTTGTGACTGATTCTGAAGTTGTGTAATCCACAAGCAATAAGAATCACCATATCTTCGAAACCGAATTTATGGCATCTGAATCGTTCTTTGACAATACGGCATTTTTTCATACCACCTATGGCATGCTCCACTTTAATCCTAACTCCGGAAATCCGCTTGTTCTCTTGTTTTTCAACACAAGTAAGCTCTTTCCCTTTAGGTTTCTTTTTGGGCATGCATATTTCAACTCCATCCGGTTTGTGTCCGATGAAACCTGTATCCTGCCAGAGCCTAATACCTTTGGGAAGTAGAAGAGGTTCTTCATCACAAATCTTTTTGTCATGGACATGACCTTTGTATGTGGAGCTCAACCATACAATCCGAAGATTGTTAGTACATAACAGGTTATTCTTTATGCTATGAGTTTTTTTTACCACTATAGCATGCAGACTGCCAGTCTTCATCCAAAGGACGCTGAATAGGTCGCTCGGTTCCGTCCAACAAGACTTCTTCGCACCCTTGAAGAATGTGTATCAGACGTTTGGAGTTACGGTCAGGCAATTCACCAAGCGTTTTCAATGTACGCCGGAGAATCTCAGAAAGAAGGTGAATCCATCTATTGGCCTGGGGCTGGGTCATCTCAAACTGAATAGCATGGAGTTCCTGAAGGGGATTGATCTTCAGATATACCAATATGAAGAACATTTTGTCCTGAATCAGAGACAACACTGTTGTAAGATATACGTTGGCGCACTTTACCTTCCAAGGTAAATGGCTGTAATATTCATCCCAATGGTACTTGAAAGTTATTAGCAAAGCGTCAAACTCTGCAGGAGTTAATCCTGTCGCAGCAAGCACTTGGCTATGACGGTGGCGAATCTTGTCGTAATACATCAATTGAACTTTTTAGATCACAAAGATAAATCAAAGAACGCTTTAATCAATTATTCGATATAAACTCTATTATACATACTGCTCATTTGTCTTTTGTTGATACTTCAGTTCAATTCCTTCAAATGGTGTGCCCCCTGTAGCGTGCATCCTTGCGTCTGTCCTCCACTTTCGTGACGATACGCTCCACGTCTTCCGGCAGGTAATAGGTACGGTTGCCTATCTTGGTATAGGCGAGCGTGCCGTTATCCCGCAAGGTCTGCAAGGTGCGCTTGCTGATTTTCAGCTTCAGGCAGACATCCTGGTGGTCGAGCCAGCCAGCCGTCCTCTTCACGCCTTTCAAATCCAGATGGGGATTCCCTCCACCCTATGTATGAACCGTTCGATTTTCATGGCAAATTCCTCGAACGCCTTCCTTTCAAAACATACGGTTTCCATAACAATCCGATTTTATGTTGATACTTCAAATTCATACCATCCGGAGAAACGGTCACTCGTGGTGCCGGTATAACAGCGCATGGAAGAATTTAATCTGAAAACTGACCGTGCAGATGTTATTGTTCCCGCCGCTGAGATATTTCTGATAATTGCAGGTATTGTCAAAGCTGAGTATATCCATGTTCCGGTCATTGGCTTAGCAGATGGTATTATTGACAATTTGTATGCCATATACCTGAAAACGGAATAAAAGGAATTGTGCATAGCTGTTTTAACTAGGGGATATTCAGTAAATCCTATAAAATTAGCCAACTAATTCATACTAAAAGTATTGCGAATTAGTTGGCTTTTTGTATCTTTAGGTATTTCCCCTAAAATTTTGAAGAACGATTGACAAATGCTTCAGCGGAGTCGTTCAATGCTAAAATCAAAGCTCTTCGAAGCCAGTTTAGAGGGGTGGCTGATCTGAAATTCTTCATGTTCAGACTGGCTAGCTATACGCTTAAAGGAAAGCTTGCCAACCGGAAAAATCCGCTGCCCCTGGAAAAAGCAGCATAGCCAAAAGAAAATATAGCAGAACTGTAAAATATAAAAGAGTTTGTGCCAACGTTTTGACACAAACTTAGCAGATTACTATTCAGCTGATACCTATTCTGAAAGATGTAAACAACTTGTTTCTTAGATAGCCTTATAAATATTCTACTACTTATTACAGTTCATTTAGAAATGTTATTCTCACTTTTATTCCTCCGCTTTTTCACTTGCTCCACTGCTTCAGATATGATTCCCTTGTTTTCAAAAACGCTGCGTGTAATTGGTGTAATCCGGGTGAATACGTTCGTAAGTTGGGTCAGTGAATAAGGGACTCGTAATAATGTGGTCCGCAGTCGAACGGTTACAGCAGAAAACAATATTTTCAACTCCAGCCAGTCTGGTCAATGCTTTCACATCCGTATCATGCGGCTGTAGTGTCATCGGATCTGTAAAAAAGAACAGATAGTCTATTTCTCCTTCTACGATCCGCGAACCAATTTGCTGGTCACCTCCTAAAGGACCAGATTTCAGGATTGTGATATCCCATTTGATTTCAGGATGTTTTTCTTCAAGGGCTTTTTTAATTAGTGTACCGGTTGTACCCGTACAATAGAATTTATGTCCTATCAGACGTTCCGAGTTCCAGAGAACCCACTCTATCATGTCTTTTTTCATTGCATCGTGTGCAACAAGTCCAATTCTACGAACAATTGTTTCCATAAAGCTAAATTATTTTATTTTTATATGATAATTATAATAACAAAAAAACTAATTCTATTGAAGGCCGGAGGATGACCGGATAAATCTGAGCAATTCTTTGTTTGCCTGGCTATCCATGACGGTTTCCCGTTTTTCTTCAAAAAGATTGAGTGTTGTGGAGCATTCCCCACAGATGTCAATGCCTACTACCTGTTCTTTCTGAAGAATAACAGCCAGCAGTTTCTCCAATTCCCATAAGCTGAGAGAACCTTGATCCCAGTTTGTTGCTGCCGAAGCCGGATTCAAGACATCCTTGTCTATGGAAATGTAAACCGGTCCGTTGATATGTCCGGAAGAAAAGTTCTGCCAACCCTCTTCGTGCATGAGCGTAGTTTCACTGTAAAACCGAACTTGTCTTTCATATCCTTTCGGCACAGCCTGTATCAGTTTGTCTGAAGAACCTACGATAATTACTTTCTTGCAGTTGTTGTTATGGTCCAATATATCCTTTACCCAACTTCCGCAAGAAAGTATGTTGTCAAACAACGGTGGCTGCATATCGGGATGGTGGTCGAACACAATCAGCGAAAACGGAGTTTCAAGTTTGTCTGTCCAGAATTTAGTCAAATAATGATAATTGCCTGAATCGATGAAATGGACTCCCTCCGCCGGATAATCAGCAATCATCCCCTTCAAAGCCAAAGCCCCCTCCCTGTCACAGTAGCCATCTGTACCATAAAGATGACGACAATCCAGCCATATAAATTTATTGTTCCAGGCAAACGCCTCGTAGTCATACACTCCCGTGAAGTTCATGATGATGATCGGCCATGCTATCCGTTTATCTGTTTTTTGATTTTGCCCGCTCATACGTTGTTTTTGCATATCCTTTTACTGTTCATTAAAACCATCGTACATAACAGAAATCTTGTCGGTGAGGTAACAAAGCATTCTTGGGATACATACGGAAGGCCTGCTTGAAGCTTCCAGCGTTGAAAATGCCGGATGTCGCCTTAAAGGTATATAAATTCCCATTCTTGGAAACCGGCAAAAGGGGAATAACCTCATATATGTGATCCTGACCGTCTTCACGCCTGATAATGACCGATTCTATTCCGATTGCGTCATCCAGGCCTTTCTCATCAACGACAACCGTCACCTCATATTCCTTTCCGGCTTCAACCGTGGCATTCAGCCATTCCCTGCCTCTATGGATTTGATTTCTATGGCATCCCATCTGCTTCGGACGTTTGCTTTCCAGTCAGCCATCATTTTCGCCTTCGCAAAGTTGTCGGCTGCCAGAATGTGGAAATGCTCTGACAGTTTGTTATAGAACCTGTCATAGTAGTCGTCCAACTGTCTTTTCATGGTAAAATGGGGAGCGATTTGTGCGATTGAGTTCTTGATATACTTGACCCAGTCTTCCGAATAGTTCTTCCCCCCATGCTCGTAATACAGTGGCAGGATGTCATGCTCCAACAAATAATAGATGGCTTCGGCATCCAGCTGGTTTTGGTACTGTTCATTCTGATAAGTCCTTTTATCAGTCAGTGCCCATCCAGCATCCTTACGGTATCCTTCATACCACCAACCGTCCAGCACGGAGAAATTAAGCACACCGTTCATCAATGCCTTCTCGCCCGACGTACCCGAAGCTTCTGCCAACCGCGTAGGGGTGTTCATCCAAATATCCACCCCCGAGATAAGATGGCGTGCCAGGTCCATGTCGTAATTCTCCAAGAATATGATTTTACCTAAAAATTCCGGACGCCGGGATATTTCCACGATTTGCTTGATCAGCCCCTGCCCGGCACCGTCATTGGGATGGGCTTTGCCTGCAAAGATGAACTGTACCGGATATTTCGGATTATTCACAATCCTGGCAAGTCGGTCTATATCCGTGAACAGAAGATGAGCCCTCTTATATGTAGCAAAACGGCGTCCGAAGCCTATTAGAAGAGCATCGG
>ENA-OQER01000314-OQER01000314.1-human-gut-metagenome-genome-assembly--contig:-NODE-314-length-27352-cov-5.028797_pt1 | contig 27352 bp, 47 predicted proteins | sample MGYA00242797_ERZ504639 | MGnify/ENA primary metagenome ERZ504639 (study PRJEB26092, sample SAMD00036306) | human gut metagenome | host: Homo sapiens | study: EMG produced TPA metagenomics assembly of...
CTTCGGCTCAGTCTCATATCCGCGGATACCGTTCTGTCGGCCCGCACTCCATTCCTTCGGCGGGGTTCCCCAAGTCTGTCGAGGCGCATGCGGAGGGCTCCGCGCGCACAGCGAAATAGGGGGTATCCCCGAAGGCCGCCCGGCTCGCCGGGACGGGGGCTATGTCTATTCCGCGCCCTCCCGGCACATCATGCCGAGGGCCCAGAGCCACCTCACGAGCTCGGCCGCGGTGGCCGCGTTGGCCTTCGCCGCGGGCATGCCGCGGGCGAGCATCTCCTCGCGCCGCCGCAGGAGCCGCTCGGACCCCTTCCTCCCGTGCATCCTTATCTCGAGGGGCACGCCCGTGTCCCTTGGCATGAGCTTCGGCTGGTGCCGTGCCGCGGCGTAGCACCATGAACCTCAACGGCCAGCTTCCTCACGAGCGCGTTGCCCGCACCGCTGATGCCTCCGAGCCGCACGGAGTCGCCACTCGACCTCTGACTCGGCGCGAGGCCGAAATAGGCCGTGACCTGCCTTCCGGAACGGAACCTCGTGAAGTCGCCGACCTCGGCCGAGAAGGCTGCGGCCAGCGCGAAGGCGCAGCCTTGATCGACTGGAGGGCGGCACCTCCGCGGCGATCGGGCTGGCATCCACGGCGGCCCTGTACTCGGAGAGCAGGTCCGCCCGGGCCTCCGCCGCGGCCTCGACCTCGTTCCTCAGGGCGGCGAGCGTCCGAACCCCGCCATCGTCCTCCGGCCTGACCTTGTCGAGCCACCTCAGGAAGTCGTAGGTCCAGTACTTCCTCGGGTTGCCGGCGGGCGTGGTGCCGCCGTAGACGAACCCCGCTTTGCGAGGAAGGCGAGCAGCCGCTGCTTGGCGGTCGCCAGGCGCGCGGTCGCCCCGTCGTAGGCGCGGCGAGGTCCCTGATGCCTTCGACCTCGGGGGAGGGGACATACGGGGGAGATGTCGTGGGCGAGTATCGCCTTGGCCATCCTGGCGGCGTCGTTCCTGTCGTTCTTGGAGCCGAGTCGGCGGCCGACCTGGGGATCTTCGAGACCGCGGCGACGACGCACTCGACGCCGAGCCCGGCGAGCTCCCTTTGCGGGGCGAAGCCGAGGTAGCCGCTCTCGTAGGCCGCGAGCGACGGCCCGGGGAACCCATCCATCCACCCGGCGATCTCGCCCCAGGGGTTGCCGGGGAACCTCCTCGTCACGGCCTCGCCGGTGTCCGCGTCGAGGGCGCAGACGGTGGTCGACCTCAGGTGGACGTCCATCCCGAACGCGGTAGAATACTTTGGCATGGGAGCCTCCCAACCTCGTTGCGGCGCGGCTGCGCCTATGGCACTTCAACATCATTGTCGCAGCCCCGACCCGCGGCCACGAGCGGGGGCTCCTATCTTTTTAGTGCCCTCGGATTGGGTCATAGTGTCTGTTGGTAACGAATCATCGGCTATTTCGTTGCTGGTCAATATAAGATATTGATTTGCGTTAAACGTAATTCGATGTTCTTGAGGGTAGGGGATTGATTTGGGTCGTACTGGGGATATGACGCCGCCTTTGCGTTGGCGGTTGGGTGTTGCTGGTGGGATGGCGCTGGTTGTGCTGCTTCTTGACCAGCTGACCAAGTTTGCGGTTCGTGCCGTGGGCGACGCTTTGCATGTGACCGTCATCCCTGGTGTCATCGACTTTATGTTTGTCCGCAATATCGGTGCCGCCTTTAGCATGGGCGAGGGGCATGGCATCGCGTTTGCCGTGCTGGCGTTGGCGGTCATTATCGCTATTTTTGTGTACCTCGTTCGTGCACCCCAGCTTGCCCATCTTGAGGTTGTGGGCATGGCGATGGTTGCGGGCGGTGCTATCGGTAACGCAATCGATCGTTTGGCCTTTGGCTTCGTGACCGATTTTATTGCCACCACCTTCATCGACTTCCCCGTCTTCAATGTGGCCGATATCGGCATTACGGTCGGTGTAGTGCTCGCCCTCTTCGGTTACATGTTCTTGAGCCCCGCGGCCCGTGAGGTCGATGCGACCGCCGAGCTTACGCCCGTGATGAGGCCCGCGCCAAGCGCAAGGCTAAACAACGTGGGGAGCGTGCCCGCAAGATTCGTGAAAGGAATGAGCGCTAATGGCCGACATCCATATCCTTGTTGCCGACGATGCCGCTGGTCAGCGTCTTGACGCCTATCTGGCGCCAATGACGGCTGCCCTACGCGCTCTGCCTGCGCGCATCTGATTGAGGGTGGGGCCGTAGTGGTCAATGGCGAGACCTGCCTGTCCAAAAAGTACGCCGTGCGAGCCGGTGACCGTATTTCGGTTGATTTGCCCGAGCCGCACGATCCCACCGATGTGATTCCCGAGGCCATCCCGCTCGACATTCGCTACGAGGACGACTATCTCATCGTGCTCTCCAAGCAGCGCGGCCTGGTGTGCCATCCTGCGCATGGTCATGAGAGCGGTACGCTCGCGAATGCCCTGGTCTATCACTGTGGTATCGACCATCTGGGCACCGTGCAGGGCGAGGACCGCCCCGGTATCGTGCATCGTTTGGATCGCGATACCTCAGGTCTTATGCTTGCGGCAAAGGACGACGACACCCAGCGCGCGCTCCAAAATCTTATCCGTACGCGCACGCTCGACCGCCGCTACATTACGCTCGTTCACGGGCACATCGCCATGGACGAGGGCACCATCAACACCGGTATTGCCCGATCGACGCGCGACCGCGTGAAGATGGCGGTTTCGGACGATCCCTTTGCGCGCCAAGCCATCACGACCTTCAAGGTCCTTGAGCGTTTTGATTCCACGCGCTTTGATGACGGCTACACACTCGTTGAGTGTCACCTGTTTACCGGTCGCACGCATCAGATTCGCGTGCACATGCGCCATATCAACCACGCCTGCGTGGGCGATCCGCTCTACGGCAAGTGCGATGCACGCGCGATCAGGGTCTGACCAGGCAATTCCTCCATTCCTGGCGCGTAGCTTCGATCATCCCGTGACGGGGGAGCGCATTGAGCGCCGCGACGAGCTGCCGTGGGATCTCGCTGCGGTTCTTGACGACCTGGCCCCGCGTTCGCTTGGTCGCACTGCTGCCGGCGACGAAATCGTACCGCAGCTCGGCCTGCTCGAAGCCTAGCCAGTATTAGGTGGTTTCTTGAACGCCCCTAGCCTGCGGTAAGATATACGGTTGTTTACGTAACGCGTTCCTGGGAGCTGCATGCTCGCCTTTTTACAAACCAACACACCCATCGTGATCTTCAACCAGATTGTCGTCACGCTGCTCACGGTCTGCTTCTTGTACCAGGTGGTCTTCTTTGTCATCGGTGCTCTCCGCGGCGAGGTCGCGCCTCCCAAGGCCAAAAAACTCCACCGGTATGCCTTCTTTATTGCAGCACACAACGAGGAGGCCGTTATCGCCAACCTCGTTCGCTCCATCAAGGACCAGGATTATCCGTCCGAGCTCATCGAGGTCTTTGTCGTCGCCGATGCCTGCACCGATAACACCGCGCAGCTCGCGCGCGAGGCGGGCGCTGTCGTGTACGAGCGAAACGACCTGGCCCGTAAAGGCAAGAGCTGGGTCATGGACTTTGGTTTTGACCGCATTCTTAACGAGTATCCCGATACCTTTGAGGCTACTTTATCTTCGATGCCGACAACGTTATCTCCCGCGATTACGTCTCCAAGATGAATGACGCCTTTGACCAGGGATTCCATGTGGTCACAAGCTACCGCAACTCCAAGAACTTTGGCAGCTCGTGGATCTCGGCTGCAACGCCACTTGGTACCTGCGCGAGGCGCGTTTCCTTAACAACGCGCGTAATATCTGCAAGACGTCCTGTGCCGTCTCGGGTTCGGGCTACCTCATCTCCGCCAGTGTTATCGAGGGTATGCACGGCTGGCAGTTCCACACGCTGACCGAGGATATTCAGTTCACCACGTTCTGCGCCATTCACGGCATTCGCATTGGCTATGCGCCGGCGGAGTTTTTTGACGAGCAACCCGTGACGTTTAAAGCGTCTTGGAAGCAGCGTATGCGCTGGACCAAGGGCTTCTACCAGGTGTTCTTTACCTACGGTAAGCATCTGGTCAAATCGACGTTTTGCTATCATCGCTTTGCCGCATATGACATGTTTATGACCATCGCTCCGGGCATGTTGCTGTCCCTGATCTCCATGCTCGCCAACGCTACCTTTCTCATCGTGGGCGGGCTTTCGCATGGCTTCTTGGCCACCGAGGTCGAGATGCAGGCTTGTGCCGCCTCGCTCATTATGACCTTCGCGATGATGTACCAGACCTTCTTTATCCTGGCGCTACTTACGACCATCTTTGAGTACAAGCACATTCATTGTGCGCAAAAGTGGCGCCTGGTGACCAACCTGTTTACCTTCCCGATCTTTATGTTCAGCTATATCCCCATCACGGTGGCAGCGCTGTTCCTAAAGGTCGACTGGGTCCCGACGCAGCACGCCGTCAACGTTACCCTCGACGAGGTCATGCAAGGCGCCAAATAACCACCATCAAAACCACCACAAAGGTGCCTGTACCTTTGTGGTGGTTTTTGCTTTTGAGCAGCTGTTCATGGAGGTGCACGATGGTCTATATCCCGTTTTGGATTTGTTTCTTTGCCGGCGCGGTGATTGATGCCCGTGAGCGGCGGTTTCCCAATCAGCTTGCCGGCGCGTGTGCGGTGGCGGCGCTTGCAGGCGTTTGGCTCGACAAGGGTGTTAACACGGCGTTTGACCACGCCGGTCTTGCGGTCATCGTCTACCTTGCCCTTGTGCTTACTGAGTCACTCTGGCGTCGTGTTCGCCACGTCCCTGGCATTGGCATGGGGGACGCCAAGGCGCTCTTCGCGCTTTGCACGCTCGACCCTATGGGCGGCATCGTGGCATTTGCCGTTGCGCTCCTGGCCCTTGCCTCTCCTGCCTCTTCACAAAATCGCGCTCCCTGCCTTTGCTGCCGTTTTTGGTGCCGATTTTTGCCATAATCGAGGTCGTGGGCTGCACATTGTAACCGATTGCGCATCCTTCTTAAGGAGCATGCCATGGCATCTAATCAAGAAACGGCCGTCATTAAGGCGCGCATGGACGTATTCCCTCGGCGTTATCGCCCGAACTTGTCGAGCGCATTGCCGCAGATCGTGCTTCGGGCTATGTCAACCCGTACCGTTGCGACGATGACCAGGTCATCCGTCGCGTTGATCGAGCCGCAGACGAGGGCACGCTCATGCGTCCGGCCTTTATGCGCGATACCGAAAAGATTCTTCATCTGCCTGCGTATGCCCGATACGCCGGCAAAACTCAGGTCTTCAGTTTTCGCAGTAACGATGACCTGTCGCGCCGAGGCCTGCACGTGCAGCTTGTCTCGCGCATCGCGCGTGATATCGGACGTGCTCTGGGCTCAACTGCGATCTGATCGAGGCGATTGGCTTAGGCCAGACTTGGGTCACACGCCCTTTGGCCATGCCGGCGAGCGATTCCTCAACGATATCTATCACGAGCGTACGGGTCGCTTCTTTTTCCATAACGTGCAGTCGGTCCGCGTCCTCGATGCGCTGTACGGTCGCAACGTGTCGCTTCAAACGCTCGATGGCGTGCTATGCCATAACGGCGAGTACGAGCAGCGTGTTTTTGAGCTTTCGGACATGGGTTCCTTTGACCAGTTCGACCGAACCGTCGAGGAATGCATTGCCACAGGCTATAGCGCGATTGAGCACCTGCGTCCCATGACGCTCGAGGGCTGCGTCGTTCGCATCTCGGATATCCTTGCCTACGTTGGGCGCGATCGCCAGGACGCCATTGCGGCTGGCCTGCTGTCGCCCGACGCTTTTGACGACGGTCGGGGCGGCGCCTATAACAGCTGGATTCTCACGCACGCATCCATCGATATCGTTGAGCATAGCTACGGCAAACCGCGTATCGAGATGAGCGGGGACCTGTTTGAGGAGATCCGCCGGGCTAAGCGCGAGAACTACGAGAAGATCTATAGCAAGGGCGGTATCGAAGGCGACTCTGAAGCGGAACTGCGCGAGGCCTTCGAAAAGCTCTACGACCGTTGCCTGCAGGATATAAACGAGGGTGACGAGTCCTCCTACATCTTTAAGCACCACATTTCGCGTATTGAGCAGCAGCTTTCCTATTATGGCCGCACCTATGCTTGGCAGGACGACAAGGATCAGGCCGTCGTCGATTACATCGCAAGCATGACGGATGGTTATTTCTGCGAGCTGACGAGCAAATTGTTCCCAGGTCTAAAGTTTCCGCACCGCACCTATATTAACGAACGGTAGTTCGTATCCTTTCGGTATACTGTTGGTCAACAACGATTTTGATTAATGCACGGGATGGCTATGGACGACCTTTTTTCTGCTTCGACGCGCGAGCGCTCCTTTAAAAATGCGCCGCTTGCGGTGCGTATGCGCCCCAATTCGCTCGACGAGTATGTGGGCCAGCAAAAGGCCGTCGGTAAGGGCTCGTGGCTGCGCGCCGCGATTGAGCATGACGTGCTGTCGAGCGTGATTCTGTACGGCCCGGCTGGCACGGGCAAGACGACGCTGGCCCACATTATCGCCAACCATACCAAGAGCGAGTTTGTCGAGGTCAGCGCCGTGACGGGCACTGTGAAGGACCTGCGCCGCGTAATCGATGAGGCTAAGACCCGTCTGAACACCTACGACCGCCGCACCATTCTGTTTATCGATGAGATCCATCGCTTTTCGAAATCGCAGCAAGATGCCCTGCTGCATGCGGTCGAGAACCGCACCGTCATTATGATTGGCGCCACGACGGAAAACCCGTACTTTGAGGTCAACTCGGCATTGCTCTCGCGTGGGCGTGTGGTAGAGCTTGAGCACCTGAAGGACGAGGATATCGCCACGCTCATTGAGCGTGCGCTCGAGGCGCCGCAGGGTTTAAACGGTAAGTCTCGGCCGATGAGGATACAGTCAAGACCATTTGCACGCTGGCCGCGGGTGATGCGCGCTCGGCGCTCACGACGCTCGAGCTTGCGAGTGAGATTGCCGTTACGCGTCCCGATACCGAGGGAACGCCAGCGCCGGCGGCGGGGGAACGCTATCCCATTACCGTGGATGACGTGAAGATCGCCAATCCGCGTCGTGGGTTTTCGTATGACAAAAACGGTGATATGCACTACGACATTATTAGCGCGTTCATCAAGTCCATGCGAGGCAGCGATCCCGATGCCACCATTTATTGGCTTGCGCGCATGATCGATGCGGGGGAGGATCCCAAGTTTATCGCTCGCCGCATTATGATTCAGGCTTCCGAGGATGTTGGCAACGCGACCCGCAGCGCTTTTGGTGGCACATGCCGCATTTAAATCTGCCGAGGTCATTGGCTATCCCGAGTGTCGCATCAACCTGGCTCAGGCTGCGCTCTATGTGTGCCTGGCGCCTAAGTCCAACGCGTGTGAGGCCTCGATCGATGCGGCGCTGGCCGATATCCACAGCAGTGGTCTTCGCGAGGTGCCCAGCTACCTGCGCGATCGTCACCGTCCCGGCAGCGACGAGTACGGTGTATACAAGTACCCGCACGATTATCCCGAGGCTGGTCGATCAGCGCTATTTGCCCGAGGGGTTGGAGCGCGGTGCGTTCTGGCAGCCTGCCGGCCGCGGTTGGAAGAGTGGCGTGTGGAGCAAAGCGAGCGCGACCGTAGCGGCAACGCTCCCAAGTAGGCCATTGGCGCCTCGCGCATTCCCTTTGGGTATCTTTGCCCTTCTTTGGGGTACCATGAAAAACGTCTGTATTTCGATTCCTTCGGGAGGCTTGTATGAGTCCCATTCAAATCGCCCTGCTGGTGCTCGCCGTTGCCGGCGTGTGGGCTGTTGTCGAGCTCGCGCTCACGCTGCGCAAGACCCGCACCGTCGTCGACTCGCTCGACAAGACGGTGAGTGACCTTAACAATACGCTCGCCGAGGCACAGCCCGTGGTGGCAAAGCTCGATGGCGCCGTTGACGAGCTTACGCCGGCACTTGCCCAGGTTGAGCCGCTCCTCAAGTCGAGCAAGACTGCCGTTGATGCTCTGACGTCTAACCTCGTTGAGGTTGAGGCGGTCGTTCGCGACATCTCCGAGGTCACGGGCAGCGTGGCCGAGCTAGCAATGCCGTATCGAGCGTGACTGATTCTGCTGCTGGCGCCGTGCAGAAGCTCTTCAATAAGGTGAAGGCTCCTGCAGCCGACGCCGATCGCAAGCTCGCCGCTGCCGCCGCCGAGGCCGAGCAGCTACTGAGCGCGTTCTGATTGACGATGACGATGCCGCTGCTGACGACGATGATGTTCAGAAGCCCGCTGCTAAGCCTGCTCAGTATTACACCTATACGCCTGCCGAGACCTCCGAGGAGTCCTGCGATGAGTAGTGAAGCAACCTGCCCCATTACGCTGAGCGTTGCCGGTGATCCGCGTCTCGCGCGCTTGGTGCGCATGACGGCCGCCAGCGTCGGCGCCTGTGCTCTATGTCCGTCGATCGCATCGAGGATATCCGCATGGCTGCCGAGGAAGCCTTCATCTTTGGGTGCACCGCGGTCGACTGCGACGACATCACGATCAATTTCGATGTGGACGAATCTCACGTCGGCATGACCTTTACCTTTGGGGAACAGGCCACCGTCGACGAGGATGACCAGGCTGCTGTGTATGCCGAGCTCATTCTTGCAAGCGTGTGCGATTCCTACGAAAAGACTGCGGCGCCTCTAACGCTTTCCCTCGACCTCAAGGCGGATATCTAATATGACCGAACGTTCCCGGAGCGGCAAGACCGCTTGGGACAAGGAGAAAACCCGCGAGCTGTTTCGTCGTTATAAGGAGACCGGTGATCCGGATGCTCGCGAGCAGCTCGTCATGTCCCATATGAACCTGGTAAGGTTTCTTGCCAACAAATTTAAGAACCGCGGCGAGCCGCTCGATGACCTTTTGCAGGTCGGCTATTTGGGCCTGCTCAAGCTATCGACCGCTTTGACCCTGAGCGCGGGCTCGAGTTCACGACGTTTGCCACACCTACTATTATGGGTGAGATTAAGCGTCATTTCCGCGACAAGGCTGGAGCGTGCGCGTGCCCCGTCGTTTGCAGGAGCTCTCGGCCAAGGTCAACCAGGCTACCGATAAGCTCACCAACGAGCTGCAGCGTTCGCCCAAGGTTGAGGAAATCGCCGAATACCTGGACGTGACCGTCGACGAGGTGCTCGAAGCCATGGAATCGTCCTCGGCTTACACCTCGGTGCCCATCGAGGCCCCCGGTGCGTCCGATTCCGATGATGCGCCTTCGATTCTCGATCGCTATGCCGACGACGACAACGAGCTCGACTTTACCGATGACCGCCTGGTAATCGAGGAAGCCATCCGCGATTTCTCGCCGCGCGAGCGCGAGGTTATCGAGCTGCGCTTCGTTAAGGGCATGACCCAGATCGAGATTGCCAAGAAGCTTGGCATCTCGCAGGTGCAGGTCTCGCGCCTGCTGCGCCGTACCCTTAAGAAGATTCAAGATAAGATTGACCCCGACGGAGTGATGATTCGTTCATGAGTGAGCACCCCCAACAAATCGACCGCACGCTTCGCGATACCCGCATTCTGACGCTGCGCATTTGGGGCGTCGTCGCTGCATTGTCATCGCTGCCGTCATCTTTAACCTTATGGGCATCCTGGCACCGGTCATCGAGTTTCTCGCTGTCGGTTCCATCATCGCTTTTGTGATGTCTCCGATCACCAACTGGCTCGAGCATCACGGTGTCGGACGTGGCCTCGGTTCGCTCATCGCACTCATTGTGGTTGTTGCCGTGCTCGTCGGCGTCGTCTGCATCCTATCGCCTATTTTGCTCGGTCAAATCATGGAAGTCCTGAGCCGCCTGCCCGAGCAGCTTCGTGTTGCGGGTGGCGATCTCAACGAGATGCTCTCGCACGCTAAGACGCTCAACAACACGCCGCTCAAGGAGTATCTGGACGACAATCTTTCTTCGTTGGTTACCGTAGCGTCCAAGTACGTCTCGCAAATCGCTGCTGAGCTCGGCCGCGGTGTGTTTCCGCTCATTACCAACACGGCCTCGCAGCTGTTCGTCATCTTCCTGGGTCTGGTGCTTGCCTACTGGCTTGCCTGCGATTATCCCCGCATGCACCACGAGGTCTGCACCATCATCGGGCAGGAAAAGGAGACCTCGTACCGCTTTATGGTGGCCATCCTTTCGCGTTCGGTCGGCGGCTACATGCGTGGCATGGTCATCACATCGATCTGTGGCGGTTTTCTTGCTTTATTGGTTTTACGATCATCGGCCATCCGTATGCAGCACTCATGGCTATCTTTACCGGCATTATGCACCTGGTTCCGGTTGTCGGTCCCTGGGTGAGTGCGGCGATCGCCACGGTGCTCGGCTTTATGTTCAGCCCCATGCTGGCGTTGTGGACGCTTGTCGTGACCATGGTGGCTCAAAACGTCACCGATAATGTCATTTCGCCTAAGGTCATGCAGAGCTCGGTGCAGGTGCATCCCGTTATGAGCCTGACGGCTCTCGTTATCGGTTCGGCACTCATGGGTCCCATCGGCATGGTTATCGCCATTCCGCTGTGCGCGGCCCTCAAGGGCATTTTCGTCTACTACTTTGAGAACGAGACCGGGCGTCAGCTCGTGGCATACGATGGCGCCGTGTTTAAGGGCACTCCGTATCGCGATACCGAGGGTAACCCAGTTGCCGCCTACGACGCGCTTGGCGACGATACGTTCATCTATGAGTCCGAGCTCATCGGCAACGAGACCGCGCCCGAGGCCAAGGCCATGCCCAAGCCCGAGCTCGATAATCCCTGGATTAAGCTCTCAGCCTGCAGCCCGACGCGACGGGTTTCTTTAAGAACCCCTTTGCCAAGGACGACGACACAAGCTCTGACGACGACACCAAAACCGGCATCGACGGCTCCATGGACGATTCGGATTCCAAATAGGCCCTGTTAGCGTTTCTTGATGTTGTAAATAACAATAAACGCGATCAAAGTGATTGATAAGGGGCCAGCCACATAGAAAAAGATGGCGTCAATTGCGCTTAGGGTGTAATACGCTTTATCGCCAGATGTTACTGCGTACAATGCGTAGCCAAATCTCGGCTGGTTCACATACCAGCTCGAGTAAGCGAAGATTGCTAAAAGGGCTACCGAGGTTAGTGCATTCACGACAAACCGTTTGCTATTCATCGATCGCTCCTTCCGGACGATTCTTATATGCAATTATACCGAAATCATTTTTTTTCAAAGTATTTGACAGACCTAAATAACGTGCACTTTCGCTGGAGGGTCGCTGTTTGGCGGCCCTCTTTTTTGCACAGGCGCGGTGGGATGGTAATATCGTTACGTTTGAACTGTTTCGATGTGAAACCGAGGAGATTCCCTCTATGAGTGCTGACTACCCGTCAATGACTACGGCCGAGATTCGCTCTAAGTTCCTCAACTTCTTTGAGGAGCGCGGTCTTAAGCTCTATCCTTCTTCGTCCCTCGTCCCCGACGATCCTTCGCTGTTGCTTGCCACGCCGGCATGAATCAGTTTAAGGAGTACTACCAGGGCAAGAAGACCATGAAGGAGATCGGCGCGATCTCCTGCCAGAAGTGCGTCCGCACCAACGACATCGATTGCATCGGCGAGGACGGCCGTCACCTGTCCTTCTTTGAGATGCTCGGCGACTTCTCCTTTGGCGGCGTCTCCAAGCAGCAGGCCTGCGCTTGGGCCTTTGAGCTCATCACCAAGGAGTTCAAGCTGCCGCTCGATCGCCTGTACTTCACCGTCTTTACCGAGGACGACGAGACCCATGACGTATGGCGCTCCCTGGGCGTTGCCGAGGACCACATCTCCCGCTTGGGCGAGGACGACAACTTCTGGGCCGCTGGCCCACCGGTCCCTGCGGTCCGTGCTCTGAGATCTACTTTGACATGGGCGAGGAGGTCGGTTGCGGCAGCCCCGACTGCAAGCCTGGCTGCGACTGCGATCGCTTCCTTGAGTTCTGGAACCTCGTGTTTACCCAGTACGACCGCCAGGAGGATGGCTCCATGCCGGAGCTGCCGCACCGCAACCTCGATACGGGCATGGGTCTGGAGCGCATGGCCGCCATCATGCAGCACAAGACCGCTAATTACGACGGCGATCTGATGCAGCACCTCATCAAGCTGGGCGAGAAGATCAGCGGCAAGACCTATGACGCCGACGATTACTCCGGTGCCAGCCGCTCCCTGCGCATCATCGCGGATCACTCTCGTGCCGTCGACTTATGATCTCGGACGCATTCTCCCCGGTAACGAGGGTCGCGAGTACGTCCTTCGCCGCCTGCTCCGCCGTGCGTGTTCCACGGTCGCCTGCTGGGCATCGAGGGCGCCTTCCTGACCAAGTTCATTGATGAGGTCAACGCCCAGATGGGCGAGGCTATCCCGAGCTGCTCAAGAACGTCGCGCTCGTCAAGGGTATCGTCGCTTCCGAGGAGGAGCGTTTCTCCACGACGCTCGACAACGGTCGCGTCTACCTGGACGAGGCCCTGGCCGCGCTTGCCGAGGGTGCTGTCCTTCCGGGCGACGTTGCCTTTAAGCTGCACGACACCTTTGGTTTCCCCATCGACCTGACCGTCGAGATTGCCGGCACCGCCGGCCACGACGTCGACATGGACGGCTTTACCGCTTGCATGGAGGACCAGAAGGCCCGTGCTCGCGCCAATGCTAAGGGCGACGCCTGGGGCAGCTTCAACGATGTGTGGGTCGAGCTTTCGGACAAGGTCGCTGCGACCGAGTTCGACGCTACGACAACGACGTCATTGAGGGCGCCAAGGTTGTGGCCATCGTGCGCAACGGCGAGTCCGTCGAGTCCGCTGCGGCGGGCGAGGATGTTGAGGTTGTGCTCGACCGCACCCCGTTCTATGCCGAGATGGGCGGCCAGCAGGGCGATGCCGGCGAGCTTTCCGCCGAGGGCGTTTCGCTGACCGTTTCCGATACCAAGAACCACAACGGCCTGTATGCCCACGTTGCGCACGTCGCCGAGGGCACGCTGACCGTCGGTGCTACCGTGACCGCCGCGCTCGACGCCGAGCGCCGTGGCTTCCTGCGCCGCAACCACACCGCCACCCACCTGCTTAACGCCGCGCTTAAGCACGTCCTGGGCGAGCATGTCTCTCAGGCCGGCTCGCTGGTGACGCCCGAGCACCTGCGCTTTGACTTCACGCACTTTGAGGCCCTGTCCTCCGAGCAGCTCAAGGCTGTTGAGGACCTGGTCAACCAGCAGATTTTTGCATCTAAGCCGGTCGTGACCCGCGTCATGGGCATCGACGAGGCCAAGGCCGCCGGCGCCGTCGCCTGTTTGGCGAGAAGTATGGCGACGTCGTCCGCGTCGTTTCCGTGGGCGCCGAGGACCAGCCGTTCTCCCGCGAGCTCTGCGGTGGTACGCATGCTGCCAACACTGCCGAGATCGGCCTATTCAAGATTATCTCCGAGTCCTCCACGGGCTCGAACGTCCGCCGTATCGAGCCGTTACCTCTAAGGGCGCCCTCGACTACATGGCCGACCGCCTGGCACTCGTTGACGCCGCTGCCGCTGCGCTCAAGTGCCGCATTGACGAGGTTCCCGCTCGTGTGGAGAACCTGCAGGCCGAGCTGCGCGAGACGTCTAACAAGCTCAAGAAGGCGCTGACCGGTGGCTCCTCCGACGCTATCTCCAGCGCCATCGAGGGTGCCGTCGAGCTCGACGGCTATAAGCTCGTCGTCGCTGAGCTCCAGGGCCTTGAGGCCGCCGACCTGCGCAACGTTTGGGATACCGTGCACCAGAAGGTCGCCGGTCCCGTTGCCTGTGTTGTTGCCAGCGTGACCGAGAAGGGCACCCCGGCCCTGCTCGCCGCCGGCTCCGATGACGCCGTGAAGGCCGGTTTCCACGCCGGCAACGTGATCAAGCAGATCGCGGGTCTGGTCGATGGTCGCGGTGGCGGCCGTCCCAACATGGCCCAGGCCGGTGGCAAGAACGCTGCCGGTATCGCCGATGCCCTCGCGGCCGCCAAGACCGCGCTCGGCGCCTAAGTAGTCGCTGTGGTCGCGCTCGCGCTGGACATAGGGGAGACCAGGATCGGCATCGCCGTCTCGAGCCGTGATGGCAAGATGGCGATGCCCGTCAAGGTGCTTCCGGCCGCTGAGGTTACCGGTATGGCCAAGACGTTCCGTTACCTGGTCGAGGACTATGAGCCCGACATCTTGGTAAGCGGGCGTCCCCTGACCATGGCCGGCGAGCCTGGCCCCCAGGCCGAGCGCGTTGCCGCCATAGCGCAAAAGATCGCCGACGAGCTCGATCTTCCGCTGGAGTTTGAGGACGAGCGCCTGTCCTCGCAAGAGGCCAAGCGTATCCTGCGCGAGCAGGGACTCAACGAAAAGCAGATGAGGGCAAGATCGACATGATCGCCGCCAGCCTGTTCTTGCAGACGTGGCTCGATCGCAAAAACGAGGAGGTTTCGCATGTCTAGCGCTTTCGATCCGCGCCAGCCGAATCGTACACGACAGCCTGCGCCACGCCCTGTATCGTCCGGTCAGCGTCCGATGCAACCGACTCAGCGCGCGGCCCAACCCGCCGCACGTTCGGCGCAGCCCTCTTCTTGCCCCACTCAGCCACTCAGCGTCCAGGCCAGCAGCCTGTTCGTCGTCCTGCTCAGCAGTCTGCTGCCCATACAGCCCAGCCCGCGGGCGGTTCCCGCTTTAAGCAGCAGGCTCCTGCCAGCGTACGCAGGGACAGGCACCGCAATCACGCTCCCACGCACATCATGCTCATGGCTCGCACGGCGTTGCTCCGGCCACGCGCTCGAGCTATTACACGCGCGCTCGCCGTGGTGCCCAAAAGAAAAGCTCCCCGGTGCCTATGATTATCGGTGGCGTCGTCGCCGTGCTTGCGCTTGTCGCGATCGTTTTCTTTGTCGTGCCAGCTGTCAAGGGCTTTTTTGCTGGTGAGGATGCGAAGTCACTGCTGGCCAGCAGGTTACTATCACTATTCCCGATGGTGCCTCGGGTGACAGCATCGCTTCGATTCTCTCCGAGAACCATATCGTCGAAAATCCCAAGGATTATTACGCGGCGGTCAAAAAGCTCAACGCCGACATGTCGCTCAAGCCCGGCACCTACTCGTTCACCACGCTCATGGACGCGACCGAGGTCGTTCAGCAGCTCATGGAGGGCCCCAATGCGGGCTCCGATGCACTGACTATTCCAGAGGGCCTGACGGTTGATCAGATCGCCGATCGCGTGGCCAAGGCATACGACAGTATCTCCAAGGAAGACTTCCTCAATCAGGCAAAGGCCTCCAACTATGTGAAGGACTATAGCTTCCTTGAGGGCGCTGCAAACGATTCGCTCGAGGCTTCCTATTCCCCAAGACCTATTCGTTGGGTAAGAAACCGAGCGCCGATGATGTGATTCGCGCCATGCTCGATCAATTCAACACCGAGTACAAGTCGCTCGATTTTGCCGCTGCGAGGCCAAAATCAAGGAGCGCTACGGCGTGGGGATGTCCGATTACGACATCATCAATCTCGCTTCCATCGTTGAGCGCGAAGGCCTCAACGCCGAGCAGCGCGCGCATGTCGCCTCGGTGTTCTACAACCGTCTTGCCGGCAAGCTCGATGGTCTGTGCTACCTCAATAGCGATGCGACCATGATGTATGTCACCGGCGGCGAGGTTACCGCCGACGACCTGCAGAGCGATAGCCCGTATAACACCTATAAGCACGAGGGCCTGCCGCCCACGCCCATCTGCTCTCCGTCACTCGAGGCGCTCAAGGCAACCCTTGAGCCCACCGACTCCGATGACCTGTATTTCTACATTACGCAGGACGAGGAGTATTTCTCTCAGACCTACGAAGAGCACCAACAGTCTTGGAATTAAACATGAGGATTTTCAGCCCCAAACGATATGTTGCCTCGGTCGACCGCATCGACTTGATACCCTGTGGGCCGACGGCAAGCGCGCCATTTTGCTCGACCGCGATAACACCCTGGTGCCGCGTGATACCGAGCAGGTTCCCGCTGCCGTCTCGGCCTGGCTCGACGCCGCTCGTGCCAAGGGCTTTAAGCTGTGCATGGTGTCGAACAACTGGCATCGCGACCAGGTCATGAGCTCAGCACGCGAGCTGGGGCTCGAGGCCATCAGCCATGCCATGAAGCCTGCACCGTTTGCTCTCAAGGCCGGTCTTAAGCGCTTGGGCGCCACGGCCGATGAGGCTGTGCTGATCGGTGACCAGCTGTACACGGACGTGTGGAGCGGTAACTTTGCCGGCGTCGACACGATCTTGGTAAAGCCACAGGCAACTCAGGACCTGTGGTATACGCAGATCTTCCGTATCTTTGAGCGCCGGGCCCTGCGCGACCTTCCCTGCGAGGAATAGGTTTCGTCATGTCCCAGCACACCAAGCACGGCTGCGACCATATCTTCTTTATCGGGTTTTTGGGTGCGGGCAAATCGACGCTCGCACGCAACGTCGGCACTATGTTTAAGCGGCGTTTTGTCGATACCGACCGCCTGGTCGTGCGCCGTTGCGGCAAATCGGTAACCGAGATTTTTGAAACCGAGGGCGAGGAGCGCTTTCGCGAGCTCGAAACCTCGGCGCTCCGTTCGCTCCAAAGCGAGCGCAGCCTGCTGGTTTCGTGCGGTGGTGGCATTGTCGAGACGCCGGTCAATATCGAGCTGATGCACCAGATGGGTACCTGCGTGTACCTCGAGGGCGATTTTGAGGATTCGATGCGCCAGATCCGCCGCTCCGACACGCGTCCCGATTTCCGCTCGCCCGAGCACGCTGCGCGCCTGTTTGAGCATCGCCGTCCGCTGTATCGCCAGGCCGCCGATATTACCCTTGATATTCGCAACAAGTCCTTCGAGGACGTTCCTACCTTTGTGCCGAGATGCTTTTGGAGCGTGGACTGCTATGATTCGCCGTCAACTTATCAATTTCCAAAACCGCAGTGTCGATGTCCGCGTTGGATTGGGCGCGTTCGAGGAGCTGTCGCGCATGTTTGCCTCGGCCGTGGGCAAGCCTAAGCGCGCGATGGTGGTTTGGAACGACGCTACATCCGAGCGTTTTGGCGAGGTCGTCGAGCATGCGCTGGTCGACGCCGGTTTTGCCGTGTCGCTGCTCGTCCTCGAGGTTTCTCCTGCCGGTGCTACGCTGGCCGATGCCGATACCGTCTTTGGCGCCTGTCGGCTAACGGCATTACCTGCGACGATCTCGTTGTCGCTGTCGGTGACACGGCGACCTGCTCGGTCGTTTGTTGGTGTGCCAATCAGTGGTGCGGCCGCACCGAGTGCGCGTTGCTGCCGACGACGTTCGACGCCATGCTCACGGTCGCGACGACCATGAAGCCGCTCGTCGCCTCGTCGTCGAATGCGCTTCCCGCTATCGCGTTCCGTCCTGAGCCGGGCTTGGTCGTGTGTGACCTCGACCTTGTTCGCGAGGCGGACCCCGAGTACCTCAAGCTCGGCTATGTGGTACTTGTTGGTACCATGCTTTCGAGCAGCAAGTCCCGTTGGAATCAGTTTACTGAGACCGTTCCCGAGATTCTCGCGGGCGAGGAGGTCGCGCTCGTCAATGCAGTTCAATGGTCTCAGACTGCCCGCAAGGACGTACTGATGGCCACGAACCCGAGCGCCCGCCATGCGCTCGATTTTGGCAAGACGGGGGAGCGTACTCTGCGCGCTTGCTTGGGCGATGCTGCTTCGCAGGTTCCTGCCTATCAGCTGTTATCCGAGGGCATGCGCTTTGAGGCGCGCCTAGCACATGATGCCTGCGACTTCGATATCGATTACGTCTTTGAGGTCGATGACTGCTGGAGGACTTTGGTATCGAGGAACTTGCCTTCGATCTGGAGCCTGCCGCATATATCGAGGAGTTCCGCAAGCAGCAGTTCGCTCGCTCGAACCGCAGCATGTTGCCGCTGCCCGCGGCACTTGGCGCCATTCGTCTAACGAGCGTTGAGGACGAGGTTCTTGAGCGCCATACTCACGCCTACTTGGCTTCACGCAAAGAACTTCTCTAAGATTATTGACATCCATTGTCTTTCGTATCATGTTGAGGGGCGGGTTTTCAATCGGTTGCGGATCGCATGCGATTTCGTCGTTCGGTTGAGACCCGTCCCGTCTATATAGAGACAACAAGAAAGGAATCTGCATGTCTGAGTTTGCTGCCGGTCCTGCCGGTCGTATCGAGCGTGTCCGTGCCTGATGGCCGAGCGTGGCTACGACGCCATCGTGGTGCGCGACGAGGCCAACCTTCGTTGGCTTACGGGCGTGAAGGGCGTCTTCGACTACACCTTCGAGTTCCCGCACGCTGCGTTTATTACGGTCGACCAGTGCCTGTTCCACACCGACTCGCGCTACCTCAACAGCTTTGAGGAGAACACGCCCGCCGGCAGCCCCTGGGTCTTCGACATGGACGAGGGTACCATTCCCGGCTGGGTCGCCGGCAAGATCGCAGCCAACAAGTGCCGTGTCTGCGCTGTCGAAGACGATATGCAGATTAACTTCTACCAGGGTATTCAGCGCGGCCTGGAGGACCGTTCCGTCGCCTGCATGCTAACGCTGATGCACGACGACATCCGCAAGATGCGCGCCATCAAGGATGCCGAGGAGATCGAGCTCATGCGCCATGCGCAGTCGATCACCGATGCCGCCTTCCAGCATATGCTCGGCTTTATTAAGCCTGGTATGACCGAGAAGCAGGTTCGCAACGAGCTCGAGAACTTTATGTTCGCCAACGGCGCCGACAGCCTGGCCTTCGGCTCCATCGTGGCGAGCGGTCCCAACACCGCCAACCCGCATGCCGTGCCGAGCGACCGCGTGATCGAGAAGGGCGATTTCGTTCTTATGGATTACGGCGCGGGCTACTGCGATTACCGCTCCGACATGACACGCACCGTCGTGATGGGCGAGCCCACGCAGGAGCAGCTCGACCTGTACGCGCTCGTGCGCCGTACACACGAGGAGTGCGTCGCCGCCATCCATCCGGGCGTCGAGGGCAACGACATCTTCAAGCTCTCTAAGAAGATCATCGGCGATGCCGGCTATGGCGATTACTACAACCATGGTCTGGGCCACGGCGTTGGTATCGACATCCACGAGCTGCCCAACTTCAACCGCAGTAAGAACACCATCGAGATCGGCTCGGTTGTCACCATGGAGCCCGGCGTCTACCTGCCCGGCGTGGGCGGCGTGCGCCTGGAGGACTACGGCGTGGTCACCGAGAACGGCTACGAGCCCTTCACCAAGACCCCGCACGACCTGCACATTATCGACTGCTAGTCTACTTCGGTAGATAGTTTGGGGCGGGCGTCCGGATCGATTCGGACGCCCCGCGTTCTCTTTTTATGCGCTCGCCGCAGGCGCCGCCTGCAAGTGTATAATTTCTATCGTATGTAATTTGGACGCTTGTGCGTTCTGCCCATAACAAGAAAGGTCGCTATGCCTACCATTCTACCGCCGACTTCAAGAACGGCCTCGGTCTCCGCATCAAGGACAAGGTCTACACCATCGTCGAGTTCCAGCATGTCAAGCCGGGCAAGGGCGGCGCGTTTGTGCGCTACAAGACCCGCGACATCAAGAGCGGCCGCGTCGTCGAGAACACCTGCAACGCCGGCACCAAGTTCGAGAGCGTCATGCTCACCACCCGTGAGTTCCAGTACCTCTACAACGATGGCACCGACTACATCTTCATGGACAACGAGTCCTATGAGCAGGTTCCCGTTCCCGAGGACATGGTGGGCGAGAACTCCAAGTGGCTGCGCGAGAACGACATCTGCCAGCTGCTCTTCGCCGACGATGAGCTCATGGGCGTGACCCCGCCGATGTTCATCGAGACCACCATTGTCCAAACCGACCCGGGCTTTAAGGGCGACACCGTCCAGGGTTCCACCAAGCCGGCCACGATCGACACCGGCGCTGTCATCCAGGTCCCCATGTACCTCAACGAGGGCGAGGTCATCAAGTTGACACCCGCGACGCAAGTTCGTCTCCCGCGTCTAGCAACCAACTTCTCTAGGAGACTCATGCCCCAGGAAATCAAGATTGACGGCATCGGCATTTCGCCCGATGTTCTGACCGCCATCGTCTCGCGCGCCGTGTCCGATGTCGAGGGCATCGCCTCCGTTGGCGTCAAGGACCTTGCCACTAATCTTGTCTCCATGATGCTCTCGTCCAAGGCCCCGGCTTCCGAGCCGGCGGTCGAGGCCGAGGTCGTTGGCGACAAGCTCGCACTCACCGTGCGTGTCGTGGTGTTCTTTGGCTATCCGTTCAAGAAACTCGCCGAGGCGTTCGCGCCGCCGTGGTCGCCGCCATCGATGCTCAGGTGGGCGTCGAGGTCGAGCGCGTCGACGTTTGCATTGACGGCCTCGTTTTCCCCAAGGAGTAACCTTTGAGCCTTAAGGTTTATCGCGGGCGCACGCTTGCCCGCAGTCAGGCGCTGCAGCTGCTGTTTCAGGCCGAGGCCACGGACAGCCCGCTCGAGCGCGTCCTCGAGGGCGATTTCCTGATCTCGAAGGGCCCCCTCGACCCCTATGCGCTCGAGCTTTGCCGTGGTGCCTACGAGCATATCGATCGCATCGACTGTGCTGCGCGCCGTCGCCAAGAACTGGGATCTTATGCGCATGCCCGGCGCCGACCGCAACCTGCTGCGTATCGCCGTCTACGAGATGCGCTTCCTCACCGACGAGGAGGTCTCGGACGCATCGTGATCAACGAGGCCGTCGAGCTTGCCAAGGCCTATGGCACCGATCAGTCTGCGTCGTTTGTCAACGGCGTGCTGGGCAAGATCGCTCGTAGCGAGGAGCTGCCGGGTGAGGATCTGTACCAGGAGCTGCTGGCCGAAGATCGCGCTCGCGAGGAGCGCAGGCTGCCGAGCGGCCGCCAAGGTCGCTGCCGCTCAGGCTGCCGCCGGTGTACTTGCCGAGGATGCGGACGCTGCTGAGGCCGTCGAGGCCGACTCCGTCGAGGAGTAGCCATGCCAGAGGGTTCCGTCCGCAACTTCGATGAGATCTCGGATCGCCTGGACCAGATCATCGCTACCGTTCGCTCCAAGGATACGTCCTTGGAGCGTTCGCTCGATCTGTTTGACGAGGCGATTGAGCTGGGCTCCCGCGCGTCGATATGGTCGACAAGTTTGAGTTGACGCCGCGTGAGGCCGATAAGCTCGAACAGGAATACGATGAGGATGCGGCAAACGAATCCCCGGATAGCTAGGCCGCATCTCTGGATACGAATGGTTGATGGCATTCATGAATCGCGTGCGTCTTGATGACGAACTGATTTCACAGGGCATCTGCGCCGATCGCGCGGATGCCCTTCGCACTCTTATGGCCGGCTTGGTCTCGAGTGGCGGCGAGCGCTTGACTTCGCCGGGTCTTAAGGTGATGCCGGGGCTGCCGCTGCACGTGAAGGGGCGTATTCCCTATGTTGGCCGCGGCGGTCTTAAGCTCGAAGGCGCGCTTGATGCGTTTGGCATCAATCCGACGGGCCTTGCCTGTTTGGATGTGGCTGCTCTACCGGCGGTTTTACCGATTGCCTGCTCAAGCGCGGAGCTGCGACTGTTGTCTCTGTGGACGTGGGTCGCGCCCAGTTCGATTGGTCGTTGCGTCAGGACGATCGCGTGACGCTGCATGAGCGCACAAACGTGACGCAGCTGCCTGAGCTTGGCTATGCCGGCGCCATCGACCTGGCTGTGTGTGATGTCTCGTTTACCAGCATCGCGAACATTATCGATGCGGTACTGGCGTGCCTGGCGCCTACGGGTGCATTCTGCACGCTCGTAAAGCCGCAGTTTGAAGCTCCGGTGGCGCTGGTGGGCGAGGGCGGCATTGTGACCGATCCCGCCGTGCGCCGCGATACGCTCGTGGCGGCGGTTGAGCTCTTTGCTGCCAAGGGGCTGTTCCCGGTCGATGTGTGCGTGTCGCCCATTCATGGTGCCAAGGGCAACGTTGAGTTTTTCCTGTACGGCACGAGATTTGAATCTGGCGACCGCTCGCAAGACGTGCTGCAATCCCAGGTATCGGTTTTGAGCGAGAAGCTGCAACGCTATGAAGGTCTTTCTGGTTCCCAATTACTACAAGCAAGAGGCGGTCGAGAGCGGCCTGATGCTCGAGCTTTGGCTGACGCGCCAGGGCTATGAGGTCGCATGGGCTGCCGACCAGCGATCGAAGATTCAGAGCACGCCTGATATTGACGGCTCCGATCTGGTCATTACGCTCGGCGGTGACGGTACGTTGCTGCGCGCTGCCCGCATCCTCAACCATCGCGAGATCCTATCCTCGGTCTTTCCTATGGTCACCTGGGCTTTTTAACTGCTGCGAGCCCCGAGGAGCGCGACATTCTGCAGGTCGTGAGCGACGCCCTTTCCGGCGAGCTGCACGTGAGCCGTCGCGCCACCATCGCCGCGGATATCGTGTCCGTGCGCGAAGACGGTACGAAGGATGTCGTGCGCACCTTCGCCCTCAACGACATGGCGCTTACCCGCGGTCCGCTGTCCGATATGGTCGAGTTCGACATCACGGTGTCGGGCCACCATATCGACCGACTGCGTGGCGACGGCGTGGTCGTGTCCACGGCGACTGGTTCTACGGGGTACGCGCTCAGTGCCGGTGGCCCCATCGTGAGCCCCGACTATACGGGTATGGTCTGCGTACCTATTGCGCCGCACACCATTCAGGCCCGTGCCTTCTTGACTTCGCCGAGTGATGTCGTCGAAATCTTTATGTCTGATGACCGTCCGAGCGTTCCGGCGATCGCTATCGATGGACAATTTATTACTTGCGATGGCACCGTTGAGAGCGTGGCGGTGCGTCGCGGGCCCGGTGATGTGCTGCTGCTGGATTACGGCCCCGAGAGCTTCTATAACTCGGTGAGCCGCGTATTCTACGGAGTCCGTCATGATCGATGAGCTGCAGGTTTCTAACATTGCGCTCATTCGCGAGGCGACGCTGCTGCCGAGTGCCGGCCTGACTGTCCTGACCGGCGAGACCGGTGCCGGCAAGACCGCGCTGCTCTCGGCCCTCAAGCTTATTTTGGGTGAGCGCGCGGATTCGTCTATGGTGCGCGAGGGCGAGGCGCTGGCGAGCGTCGAGGCGCGCCTGTTTGACGGCCCGCACGACACGGAGGGCTTCATCGTGCAGCGCAGTCTTTCTGCCGAGGGCCGCAGCCGAGTGAAGATTGACGGACGCATCGCCAGTGTGCGCGAGCTTTCGGAGCGCGTTGGCGTGATGATGGATCTGTGCGGCCAACACGAGCACCAGCGCTTGCTCGATCCGGCGCATCATGTTGCGATGGTCGATGCCTGGGCAGGGCGCCCTGCACTCGAGGCGCTCGACCGTTACCGTGCCTGCTTCAAGGCTTCGCGCGCTGCCGCTAAGGAGGTTCGACGTGTCGAAGAGACCTCGCGTGCGCAGGGGAGCCGCGTCGAGGAAGCGCGCTTTGCGCTCGAGCGTATCGGCGAGGTCGACCCCAAACCGGGCGAGTATGAGGAACTCGAGGAACTGCTGCCGCGCTCCGAACATGCCGAGGTGCTGGTTGCCACAGCTAATGATGCCCATGCATCGCTTGCCTCTGAAGGGGGAGCGCTCGATGCCGTGAACAGCGCCGTGGCAGAACTTTCCCGTATGGCTTCCGTCGATCGCAAACTTGGCGACATTGCCGATTTGCTTTCGGATGCCTGTATCTCCCTTGAGGATTGCGCGAACGAACTTCGTGCCTATCGCGATGGCGTCGCCTTCGATCCGCGCGAGCTCGCTCGCATGCGTGAGCGGTATTCCGACCTCAAGGGCCTGCTGCGTCAGTGGGGTCCTACCATGGACGATGTTTTTGCCATGCGCGATCGCTCGCAAGAGCTGCTGTCCCTGGTCGATGATGGCGATGAGCAGATCAAAAAGGCGCGTGAGGCACTCGGGAGCGCCGAGCGCGAGTTGTTCGCCGCCGCAAGCGCTTAAGCGTGCACGCAATACGGCGGCTCCGCGCTTCTGCCACGAGGTGGGCCGCCAGATGGCTCGCCTGGAGATGGGCAGCGCCGAGCTCGTCTGGGAGTCGCGTGATCTTCCCCGTGCTGAGTGGACGCCCGTTGGTCCTTCGAGCTACGAGCTGCTATACCGCAGCGGTGCCGGTTTGACGCCGCGCCCCCTGCGCCGCATTGCGTCGGGCGCGAGCTCAGCCGCGTCATGCTGGCAAGTAAGGTTGTCCTCGGTAACGCGGACGGTGTCGATACGCTGGTGTTTGACGAGGTCGATGCTGGTGTCGGTGGCTCCACGGCGCGTGCGCTCGCGGGCGTGCTGGCAGATCTCGCCGCTACGCATCAGGTGATTGTCGTAACCCACTTGGCGCAGGTCGCCGTCATGGCTGACAAGCATTATGTCGTCAGCAAGGAACCGGGCGATGTTCCCCAGACGCATTTGGGCGAGGTAACCGGCGAAGCGCGTACTGCCGAGATCGCCCGCATGTTGAGCGGCGATCAGTCCGAGGCAAGCTTGGCCCACGCAAAGCAGATGCTCGAAGAAGCTCGAGGTTAGGTCGTATCAGCGGTGTTGGTGGGACAAAATAGACTGAAATTTTTGTCCCACTACGCGTTTTACTCCACAACCTTATCCGGCTGGATGAGCTCCTCGTAGTAGCTGATATGCTCACGCGCGTCTTTAATCTCGGGCAGCAGGAAGTTGTAGATGACTTCGATGATCATCGTGGCGCTGATCTTGGAGAACGCGAAGTCACCCGTTGTCAGCAACGCTTCGTGATTGACGGTATTAAAGGTGTAGTCGGCGAGGCGCGCAAGTGGGGATTTGCTGTCACTGCTGATGACGACTACGGTTGCGCCGCAGTTGCGAGCCGCTTTTGCCATGCGATTCAGTCGGCGCGATTTGCCAGAGTTTGAGATGAGCACGATGACGTCACCCGGGCGTAACGTGAGCGCAAAGCCGATTGATGTCTCGCTAATGGTGCTCGCCATGCAGCGCAGGCCCAGCTGCGAAAACTTAAACGTCGCATCGAGCGCGACCGCGTTCGTATTGCCCACGGCGGCGAACTCAATAACGCCGGCATTCTTAAGCGCGTGTACAACTGCGGCCAACGTGTCGTGATCTATGCCGTCGATGGTCGCATTAAGCTCACTCACCTTGGCGGCGAGGATATTTTTTAGGCTCTGCTCCATATTGTCGAGCGAGACTCGTCAGTCAGGCCCTCGTTACGCTGGCTTTCCAAATCCCTCGCCAACGAAAACTGAAAGCTGCGGAAGCTACCAAAGCCAAGCTTGCGGCAGAAGCGCGAAACGGTCGCCTCGGACGTGGCGGCGGCGCGCGAGAGCTGAGCGGCGTGAGGCGTGGCGCCTCGGACTGGTGCTCCAATATATAGTCGACAATGCGCTGCTCGGACTCGCTGTATCCCTGATGGGTGCTAATGAGGGAAAGTGCGCTCTTGCTACTATCGGTCATGGATGGCTCCTGGTTGGCATGAAAATCTAATTTACTACGCCATGCCATAGTATACGGGCATTTTCAATTACAAGATACACCTTGCCGTTTCAAGTGTTGATGGTAAACTTTCACTTACCGTTTACGGTTATGAAAGAACCTTTCACCGGAGCTTTGCACCTTAGCTCTTCTCACGCGGACGGTAGGTTGGTATCTTTCAGTTGTGGAAAAACGCGCATCGAAGCGCGTGTAGGGGAGCGCCCGCGGGCGCTGTACTCAAGAAGGAGGGACACATGGCTAAGTTTGACATCATCGCCGCGACCGGTTGCCGACCGGCATTGCGCACACCTTCATGGCGAAGGAGGCGCTGGAGAAGGCTGCTGCCGAGCGCGGTCTGACCATTAAGGTCGAGACACATGGCCAGGTCGGTGTCGAGAACGAGCTCACCAAGAGTGAGATCGCTGGTGCCAAGGCCGTCGTCGTCGCAGCCGATAAGGATGTCCAGGCTGAGCGTTTCGCCGGCAAGCCCATGGTTTCCGTCGGTGTTTCCAAGGCCCTGTCCGTCGAGGCCGCCGGAAAGCTGATCGACCGCACGCTCGCCGCCAAGGGCGACGACACGGTTGCCGCTGCCGCCGATGTCGAGGACGAGGTCGAGGAGAAGGAGTCCATCGGTCACGTCATCTACAAGCACCTCATGAACGGCGTCAGCCACATGCTGGTCTTCGTCGTTGCCGGTGGTGTTCTGACCGCCATTTCGTTCCTGTGGGGCATCACGTCCTTTGATTCGACGGCTGCCGACTACAACAGCATTGCCGCGATGCTCAAGATTATCGGCGGTATCGCCATGAACCTCATGGTTCCGGTGCTCTCCGCTTACATCGCCGAGTCCATCGGCAAGCGCCCGGCGCTCGTCCCCGGCTTTGTTGCCGGTATGATTGCCATCCAGGGTCTTCCCATCAACGCCGATACCGGATGATCGACGCTGGAGGCTCGGGTGTGGGCTTCGGCTTCCTGGGCGGCATCGTCGGCGGCTTCCTCGCTGGCTATGTCATCCTGCTGCTCGAGAAGGCTTTCTCTAAAATTCCCGCGAGCCTTAATGGCCTGAAGGCAATCTTCCTGTATCCGCTGTGCTCTACCGCCATCGTCGGCCTGGTCATGCTCGGTATTTCCGGCCCCATGGCTGCCATTAACCAGGGCATGATGGATTTCCTGCAGAGCCTCGGTAACTCCGGTCCGGTGATCCTTGGCCTGGCCATCGGCTGCATGTGCGCCTTTGATATGGGCGGCCCGGTCAACAAGGCTGCTTACGCTACTGGCACCTTCCTGCTCGGTACCGCTCTCGAAGCTGGCGTCGGCACCGAGACCTACAACTTCGGCACCAACTTCATGGCTGCCGTCTCCGCCGCTTGCATCGTTCCGCCGCTGATCACCACCTTCGCCGTCGTTGTCGGCAAGAAGTACTTCAGCCAGAGGATCATGACGCCGGTATCGTCAACCTCATCCTTGGTTGCACCCACATCACCGAGGGCGCCATTCCGTTCATGACCAAGAACATCTGGCCCGTCATGCCCATCATGATGCTCGGTTCTTCCATCGCTTCCATCTTGACCATCTTCTTCAACGTTCACGATCCGGCGCCTCACGGCGGCTTCCTGGTCCTGCCTGTTGTCGAGAACGGTCCGCTGTGGGTCCTCGCGATCCTCATCGGCGCTGTGGTCGGTGGCATCCTGTTCGTGGCCTTCAAGAAGTACGACTTCGAGAAGAATCAGAAGGCCGCTCCTGTAGCCAAGCCCGTTGAGGCCCCCAAGGCCGAGGCTGCCGACTTCGTGAAGGTTGAGAACGTCTTTGTCGCCGAGGACTTCGCTTCTCGTGACGAGGCTCTGAGCTTTGTCTCCAACCAGGCCGTCAAGGCCGGTAATCGCCGGCGACGCCGACGCCGTGATGAACGCCTTCCTGG
>ENA-OQER01000315-OQER01000315.1-human-gut-metagenome-genome-assembly--contig:-NODE-315-length-27323-cov-1.969407_pt1 | contig 27323 bp, 42 predicted proteins | sample MGYA00242797_ERZ504639 | MGnify/ENA primary metagenome ERZ504639 (study PRJEB26092, sample SAMD00036306) | human gut metagenome | host: Homo sapiens | study: EMG produced TPA metagenomics assembly of...
AGGAGCGTCTTGCGGATCTTCAGAAGGAACTGGCAGAACTTCGTGATGAATTTAACACAAGAAGTACAATGGGAAAACGAAAAGAAATCAGTTGAAAAAGTCCAGAAACTTCGTGAAGAGATCGAGCAGGTCAAGAATGAGATCAAGACTGCACAACAAAATTATGATCTGGAAAAAGCGGCAGAACTGCAGTATGGAAAACTTCCACAGCTGCAGAAACAGCTGGAAGTTGAGGAAGAGGAAGTTAAGAATAAAGATCTTTCGCTGGTACATGAGAACGTCAGCGAGGAAGAGATCGCACGTATTATTTCCCGCTGGACGGGTATTCCGGTCGCAAAGCTGACCGAGAGTGAACGTAACAAGACACTGCATCTGGACGAGGAGCTGCATAAACGTGTCATTGGTCAGGACGAGGGTGTCACAAAAGTGACAGAGGCCATCATCCGTTCCAAAGCCGGAATCAAAGATCCGAGCAAACCAATCGGTTCGTTCCTGTTCTTAGGACCTACCGGTGTCGGTAAGACAGAACTTGCAAAGGCTCTGGCAGCCAGTCTTTTTGATGACGAATCCAATATGGTGCGTCTTGATATGAGTGAGTATATGGAGAAATATTCCGTGTCCCGTCTGATCGGAGCGCCTCCGGGATATGTCGGATATGATGAAGGCGGTCAGCTGACGGAGGCAGTCCGTAGAAAACCGTATTCGGTTGTCCTGTTCGATGAGGTCGAGAAAGCACATCCGGATGTATTCAATGTATTATTGCAGGTGTTAGATGACGGACGTATCACAGACTCGCAGGGAAGAACCGTTGACTTCAAGAATACGATCATCATCATGACATCGAACCTCGGATCAGCATCTGCTGGAGGGCATTGATGAGAATGGTGATATCAATCCGGCTTGTGAGGAAGCGGTCATGAATGAACTTCGTGGACATTTCAGACCGGAGTTTTTGAACCGTCTCGATGAGATCATTATGTTCAAGCCTCTGGACAAAAGACAACATCGGCAATATCATCAATCTGCTGATGAACGATCTGAACAAACGTCTTGCTGACCGTGAGATTACGGTAGAACTTTCAGACAGTGCAAGACAGTTCATTGTTGATCACGGATATGATCCGATCTATGGTGCAAGACTCTGAAACGTTTCTTACAGAAACATGTAGAGACATTGTCTGCAAAGCTGATCCTTGCAGATGAAGTGAGAGAGGGAGATACCATTCTGATCGATACCGAGGGCGATAAGCTTACGGCAAGAGTAAAATAATGATATAAAATAAGAATGCGGCTGTCACACAGGACATTTTGTGTGGCAGCCGTATTTTGCATGTTTTCAACTGTGAAGTAAAGCTGAAAAAAGAGAGTTTCGAAGCTATGTTACTTCTGCAAAAACGCGAGAAGCTTTCCGGACTGTGTTTTGTAATCGAAAACACCCAGATCATAAAGTTTTTGTTCAAGCGCCGCATCTTTGGAAAAAGTGCCGAGGTTTAAATGTTTACTTGGTGCGAAAACAAAAGCTTTTCCTTCTTTTTCCAGTTTGGCGGTAAGGTCAATGGACGCCTGATAATTGATGTGGCGATGGTCGATCCCTTCTATGGTCTTTGGGTATTTGTGAAGCATCCGTTTATAAATCGGGCGATGGGCTTCCGGCTGTTTTACAAAGTCCCTTGGATTGGATAAAATCACAACAAGTTTGTCGCAGCCATCATCTAAAGCGTGCTGCACCGGAATAGAATCCGCAACGCCGCCATCATAGTAGTAATGGTGATTAACCTGAACCGGACGACAGAATCCCGGCAGGGCGCAGGTTGCCATGAGTGTGCGATAATCGTCGCGCACAATATCGTATTTGGAAAAGTAAGTGGCTGTTCCGGTGACGGCATCCGTGGCAGGCATATAAAATTCTGCTGGATTTTTCATGATTGCATCGTAATCAATCGGGTCTTTGCCGTCAGAATTGGTCAGTGTTCCGTAAATGTATTGCAGACCGAACAGACTCCCGGTTCGAATCAGACTGTGTACACTTAAATACCGGGGATCACTTAAATGTTCCGTATAAAAACGGAGATTTCTTCCACGTTGTCCTGCAAGATAGGATAGCGTGTTTGCTGCACCCGCAGATACGCCGATACAGTAGTCAAACTGAATATGGTCATCTAAAAATTTATCTAAAATTCCGGCGCTGTAGGCACATTTCATGCCACCGCTTCTACAACAAGTCCTATTTTCATAATTCACACGTATCATCCAATTTTTAGATGATAATTGGATATTTCCTTTCTTCCAGTCATAACTTCGTTAAAATTTTATCACATTTGAAACAATTTATAAATACCAAAAAACTCGGCAAAAAACAATCATGATGCGCTCTTGCGTGATGAGACAGAAAATTATATAATAACAGACAGGTATGTTTTTATTTCCGGCAGGAGGCCCGGAATAAGAACGATGGCAGTATAGAAATAAGGAGATATTTTTAATATGGAAAATAAGAAACCAAAAATCATTTTAACAGGCGACAGACCAACCGGAAAGCTTCATGTCGGACATTATGTCGGCTCTTTAAAAAGAAGAGTGGAATTACAGAATTCCGGGGAATTTGATAAGATTTTCATTATGATCGCAGACGCGCAGGCACTCACTGATAATGCGGACAACCCGGCAAAAATCCGTGACAATATCATGGAAGTTGCATTGGATTATTTATCCGTAGGGCTTGATCCTGCAAAATCCAATATTTTTATCCAGTCTCATGTGGCAGAACTGACAGAACTGACTTTCTACTATATGAATCTGGTGACAGTATCCCGTCTGCAGCGCAATCCAACGGTAAAAGCAGAGATCCAGATGCGTAATTTTGAGACAAGTATCCCGATGGGATTTTTCAACTATCCGATCAGCCAGGCGGCCGATATCACTGCATTTAAGGCAACGACTGTTCCGGTTGGGGAAGATCAGCTTCCAATGTTAGAGCAGACGAAGGAGATCGTGCACAAATTCAATGCAGTGTATGGAGAGACCTTAGTGGATCCTGAAATCCTGCTTCCATCGAATAAAGCATGCTTAAGACTTCCGGGTATTGACGGAAAAGCAAAGATGAGCAAATCCTTAGGCAACTGTATTTATCTGTCAGAATCCGAGGCAGATGTGAAGAAAAAAGTCATGTCCATGTTTACAGATCCGGATCATATCCGTATCGAAGATCCGGGAAAGCTGGAAGGAAATACCGTATTTACTTATTTGGATGCGTTCAGCAACGAAGGACATTTTGCAGAGTACTTACCTGAATATGCAAATCTGGATGAGTTAAAAGATCACTATAAACGCGGTGGATTAGGCGATGTCAAAGTGAAGAAGTTTTTAAATAACGTTCTTCAGGAAGAATTAAGCCCAATCCGCGCAAGAAGAGCCGAGTATGAGAAGAACATCGAAGGTGTTTATGAGATTTTGAAAAAAGGCAGCGAAGTGGCAGCAGAGACAGCAGCCCAGACATTAAGTGAAGTCAAAGCGGCCATGAAGATCAATTACTTTGATGATCCGGCTTTTCTGGAAGAGCAGATTCAAAAATTTAACGAATAGGAAGAAAGAAAATGGCATTTACCCATCTCCATGTGCATACCGAGTTTTCCCTTCTGGATGGCTCGAATAAAATAAAAGAATATGTTGCAAGAGTGAAAGAGCTTGGCATGAACAGTGCAGCGATCACAGACCATGGAGTGATGTTTGGTGTCATTGACTTTTACAAGGCTGCGAAGGCAGCAGGTATCAATCCAATCCTTGGCTGTGAGGTGTACGTGGCACCGAACTCCCGATTTGACAGAGAGGCAGCGCATGGGGAGGATCGTTATTACCATCTGGTGCTGTTAGCTGAGAATAATGAGGGCTATCAGAACCTGATGAAAATTGTATCCAAAGGGTTTGTGGATGGGTATTATTACAAACCCCGTGTGGATATGGAAGTGTTACAGCAGTATCACAGTGGAATCATTGCGCTGAGTGCGTGCCTTGCGGGAGAGGTACAGCGCTATCTTGTAAAAGGACTTTATGATGAGGCAAAAAAAGTTGCCGAAAAGTATGAAAACTGCTTTGGAAAAGGAAACTTTTTCCTGGAATTACAGGATCATGGAATCCCGGAGCAGCAGATGGTCAATCCACAGCTTGTGCGGATGAGCCAGGAGACAGGCATTGAACTGGTTGCGACAAACGACGTACATTACACCTACGCGGAAGATGCGGAGGCACACGATATCCTGCTCTGTATCCAGACCGGAAAGAAATTGTCCGATGAGAACCGTATGCGCTACGAGGGCGGCCAGTATTATGTGAAGTCAGAGGAAGAGATGCGGAAGCTTTTTTCCTTTGCAAGTCAGGCAATCGACAACACACAAAAGATCGCAGACCGCTGTCATGTGGAGATTGAGTTCGGTGTGACAAAACTGCCACATTTCGAGGTGCCGGAAGGTTACGACTCATGGACTTATCTGAATAGGCTGTGTCATGAGGGATTGGTAAAGCGTTACCCGGACCGCCATGAGGAACTGCTTCCGAAGCTTGATTATGAGCTTAAATGTCATCCAGAAAATGGGATATGTTGATTATTTTTTGATCGTATGGGATTTTATCAATTATGCGAGAACCCATGGGATTCCGGTAGGCCCGGGGCGTGGAAGTGCCGCAGGAAGCCTTGTTTCTTATACCACAGGTATCACGAACATTGATCCGATCAAGTATAATCTGCTGTTTGAGCGTTTCTTAAATCCGGAGCGAGTTACCATGCCCGATATCGATATCGATTTCTGTTATGAGAGACGAAGCGAAGTGATCGATTATGTCGTGAAAAAATATGGCAAGGATTGTGTTTCGCAGATCGTGACATTCGGTACGCTGGCGGCAAAAGGTGTCATCCGTGATGTGGGACGAGTGATGGATCTGCCATATAGTTTTTGTGATACTATTGCAAAGATGATCCCAAATGAACTGAATATTACGATTGAAAAAGCACTGCAGATGAATCCGGAGCTCCGCGGCATGTACGAATCGGACGAGAATGTACGTACACTGATCGATATGTCAAAACGTTTAGAGGGACTGCCACGGCATACTTCTATGCATGCAGCGGGCGTTGTGATCTCACAGAAAGCGATGGATGAGTATGTTCCACTGTCGAGGGCGTCCGACGGAACAATCACGACACAGTTTATCATGACGACCATCGAGGAACTTGGACTTTTTGAAAATGGACTTCCTTGGCCTTAGAACGTTGACGGTCATCAAGGATGCCGCAGATCTCGTATATAAGAACCATGGAATCAAAATCGATGTCAATCACATCGATTATAATGATCATACCGATCCGGATGCAGTTCTTATCGACTACAATGATAAAAAAGTATTAGACTACATCGGAACCGGAAGAACCGAGGGTGTGTTCCAGCTTGAAAGTGCCGGAATGAAAAACTTCATGAAGGAGTTAAAACCGCAGAGCTTAGAGGATGTCATCGCCGGAATTTCCCTGTATCGTCCTGGACCAATGGACTTTATTCCAAAGTATATCAAAGGAAAAAATGAGCGCGACAGTATTACTTACGAATGCAAAGAATTAGAACCGATCTTAGAGCCGACCTATGGCTGTATCGTTTATCAGGAGCAGGTGATGCAGATCGTGCAGGAACTTGCCGGATACACGATGGGACAGGCGGACAATATCCGTCGTGCCATGAGTAAAAAGAAACAGTATGTCATTGATGCAGAGCGTCAGAACTTGTTTACGGCAACGGGGAACAGGGCATCAGAGGCTGTATTGCAAACGGTATCAGCGAGCAGGCAGCGAATAAGATCTACGATTCCATGGTGGATTTTGCAAAATATGCATTTAATAAATCACATGCAGCGGCTTATGCAGTGGTTTCCTACCAGACAGCGTATTTTAAATATTACTATCCGGTAGAATTTATGGCAGCGCTGATGACATCTGTGATCGATTAATACCAGAAAAGTTTCCGAGTATATTTTTACCTGCCGCCAGATGGGAATCAAAGTGCTTCCACCGGACGTAAATGAAGGGGAAGGTGTCTTTACCGCAGTTGGAGATAACATCCGCTATGGTCTGTATGCAATCAAGAGCATCGGAAGACCGGTCGTGGATCTGATCATGCAGGAGCGTGAGGAGAATGGAACTTATAAGACACTGCAAAGCTTTTTGGAGCGTGTTTCCTGCCGTGAAGTCAACAAACGTGCGGTGGAAAACCTGATCAAAGCAGGGGCGCTAGATGGGCTTGACGGAAACAGACAGCAGATGATCACTGTTTTTTCCACAATTATGGACAACCTTGCCTCGGAGAAGAAAAAGAGCATGTCCGGCCAGATGACACTCTTTGATCTTGTGCCGGAGGAAGAAAAACAGGACTATGAGATCCGTCTTCCGCAGCTTGAGGAGTACAGTAAGGAGATCAAGCTTGGTTTTGAAAAAGAGGTGCTTGGCATTTATCTGACGGGACATCCGCTGGAGGAATATGAGGAGCGCTGGCGCAAGAATATTTCGGCGGTCACAACGGATTTTGTCCTGGACGAAGAGACCAATGAGGTGAAGGTAAAGGATAACCAGAAAGTCACGGTCGGTGGAATGATCACAGAAAAGACGGTCAAGTACACGAAAAACAATAAAGTCATGGCATTTCTCACATTAGAAGACCTCGTTGGAACTGTGGAGGTGATTGTGTTCCCGAACAGCTACGAAAGTACAGCTCCTTATTAAATGAGGATGAGAAGGTATTTATTACCGGACGTGCAATGTAGAGGAAGATAAAAATGGAAAGATCATCTGTGAGCAGATCACTTCTTTTGACAGTGTAAAAAGGGAACTCTGGCTTCAGTTTTCCACGAAGGAAGAGTTTGAGGCGAAGGAGCAGGAACTTTATGGAAAGCTTCATGATTCGGATGGAAGAGATTCGGTTGTCATTTACATTTCATCCATAAAAGCAATGAAACGACTGCCAAATAACTACAATATTTGCGTGAATCAGGAGATTGTGAACAATTTGACGAACTTTCTGGGTGAAAATAATGTAAAAGTTGTAGAAAAGAGCATTGAAAAGAGAGCGTAAAGATATTAAAATAGTGTAGATTAGATAAATAAATATCTGTAAATGGGTAAACAGATATTCAATGGGTATATTTATTTTTAGGAGGGAACTTATAAAATGGCAAAAGAGATCAAGACAATCGGTGTACTTACCAGTGGTGGAGACGCACCAGGAATGAACGCAGCAATCCGTGCAGTTGTAAGAGAAGCAATTGTAAAAGGATTAAAGGTAAAGGGAATTAAGAGAGGATACGCAGGACTTCTTCAGGAAGAGATCGTAGATATGGAAGCAAAGGACGTATCTGATATTATAGAGCGTGGTGGTACGATTTTACAGACAGCACGTTGTATGGAGTTTACAACACCGGAAGGTCAGCAGAAAGGTGCTGAGATCTGTAAGAAACATGGTATCGACGGAATCATCGTAATCGGTGGTGACGGATCTTTCAAGGGTGCCCAGAAGTTGGCAGCACTTGGAATCAATACGATCGGTCTTCCGGGAACCATCGACTTAGATATCGCATGTACTGAGTACACCATCGGATTTGATACCGCTGTCAATACAGCAATGGAAGCGATTGATAAAGTACGTGATACCTCTACTTCCCACGAGAGATGTTCTATCATTGAGGTTATGGGTCGTGGTGCCGGATACATCGCTTTATGGTGCGGTATTGCAAACGGAGCAGAGGATATCCTGTTACCGGAAAAATATGATTTTGATGAGCAGAAGTTAGTAAACAACATCATTGAAAAACGTAAACATGGCAAGAAACATCATATCATCGTAAATGCTGAGGGTATTGGACATTCCGCAAGCATGGCAAAACGTATTGAGGCAGCTACCGGTATTGAGACGCGTGCTACTATCTTAGGACATATGCAGCGTGGTGGTTCTCCGACAGCAAAAGACCGTGTATATGCTTCAACCATGGGAGCACTTGCAGTAGACCTTCTGTGTGAGGGAAAGACAAACCGTGTCGTTGGATATCGTCATGGCGCTTTTGTTGATTTTGATATTGATGAGGCTCTTGCAATGAAGAAAGAGATTCCAGAGTACGAATATCAGATCGCTAAGAACTTATCCATCTAATTTGGAATCATTACGAAATACAGGAAAGAATTTAAAACTCCACGGATTTTTGGTTCGTGGAGTTTTTATGACATATAAGAAAAAAGATTTGTTTGGAGAAAAGTATGATCACAAGTACAAGCAATCAGCAGATGAAGAATCTGATGCTTCTGATGAAAAAGGCAAAAGCGAGAAACGAACAGGAACTCTTTGTCGTAGAGGGACGGAAAATGTTTCAGGAAGTTCCGGAAGAGTGGTTAAAACAGGTGTATGTGTCGGAGAGTTTTTTGCAGAGAATGATAAAATGCTTGCAGGCTATACCTATGAGATCGTATCAGATTCTGTATTCAAAGCGGTATCAGATACGCAGACACCGCAGGGGATTCTCTGTCTGGTCAGAAAGCCACAGTATCGTCTGGAAGAACTGTTAAAAGGGGCAGACACGCATCTTCTGATTTTAGAGAGCATCCAGGACCCGGGAAATCTTGGGACGATGCTACGCACCGGAGAGGGCGCAGGAATCAGCGGTGTGGTCATGAATCATACAACCGTCGATCTTTTCAATCCGAAAACAATTCGTTCAACGATGGGAAGTATTTACCGCATGCCATTTTTGTGACCAGAGATCTGGCAGAGACCATTTGTGACTGAAAAATGCAGGGGTAAAAACGTATGCTGCCCATCTGAAAGGAAAGATGCAGTACGATGAGCCGGACTATACAGGAGCCACTGCCTTTATGATTGGAAATGAGGGAAACGGTCTGTCGGATGAAATCGCTGATCTTGCGGATACTTATATTAAAATTCCAATGTGTGGACAGGTGGAATCTTTAAATGCTGCCATTTCAGCATCGCTTTTGATGTATGAGACAAACCGGCAGCGGCGGATAAGAAGTATGTCGCAGGATAGAATGAGTAATATTAGGAAAGTGGAAGAATGAGAATCTGGTTTAAAATGATGAAAGACAATCATCTGCTTCGGGATACAACCATCACAGACGAATCGGATGATACACGTACCCATAAAATTTTCAGGGCAATCGATGAAGTGTGCTATGCATTTGATCTTGGAAAACCAATCTGGCTCGATGCCAATGTTGCCGAATTCAAACGCCATGCAAAGACAAGATTTACCCAGGACAGTTTCATTGAGTCGATCGATTTTGATTTTCTGGAGATGCATGTGATCGAGGAAGATTAGGTCAGTGGTTCAGACCTTGCAAAAAAATTCGGCGTGAGCGTCAGGTGATCGTGCAGGATATTGCTCTTTTGCGTGCTACCAATAAGAATATTTTAAGCACAAACAAAGGTTATTTCCTTTACAATCCGGGAAAAGGTCCGCAGAAGCCAAAGAGAAGCTTTTGTGTGCAGCACACGACAGAGCAGATGCAGGATGAATTATACACGATCGTAGATACGGAGGAAGGTGTTAGACGCTGTGGTGGAGCATGACATCTATGGTCAGATCACGGTGGATCTGATGCTCTGCAACCGCATGGATGTGGATGATTTATGGAACGGATCAGAAAGAGCAAAAGCCAGCCGTTAAATGTGCTGACCGGTGGAAAACACTGGCACACAGTGGAGGCAGATACGGAACCGATGCTGCAGGTCATCGGTGAGAAACTGCGCGAGAAAGGATTCCTTCAGGAATAGAAAAAAACAGGAAAGTTTTGAAATAACTCCCCATATCATAGAAAAGTATGGTATACTTATGGGAGCATGAGTGTTGATGGAGAAAAGTTTTTTTCATGCACGGGGAATATGTTGGAGGAATATTATGGATAGACCGTTTACCTTAAGCGAAGGGTAGATAGTTGGAATACAATTATTTTTTTATACCGGTCAGCGTTGAAGGAAGTCAGTACCAAGGTTGAGATCTTAAACGATGAATTTCAACAGGTACACCAGTATAACCCGATCGAATATATCAAGTCCAGGATCAAATCACCGGAGAGTATTGTCAAGAAGCTGAAACGATACGGATATGAGAGTTCCATCGACAATATGGTGGACTATATCAACGATATCGCAGGAATCCGCATTGTCTGCTCATTTACTTCAGATATTTATAAGCTTGCGGAGATGATAGCAGGCAGAACGATCTGACAGTGGTATCGGTGAAGGATATATCAGACACCCGAAGGAGAGCGGTTATAAGAGCTACCATATGTTAGTAACAGTTCCGATTTTTTTGTCTGACCGGGTGGTTGATACCAAGGTTGAGATCCAGATACGGACGATGGCAATGGATTTCTGGGCAAGTTTAGAGCACAAGATTTATTATAAGTTCGAGGGAAATGCACCACAATATATCAGCAGAGACTTAAGGGAATGTTCGGAGATCGTCTCTATGCTGGATGCCAAGATGCTGCAGCTGAATGAGGCGATCATCGAGGCACGTGCAGCGCAGGAGGAAGATACGGATGCAGTATAATTACAGTTTTGAAGCGGCTTCACTATTATTTATGTTATTAATATTCGTACATTTTATGGTAGTGTGGCAGTTTCCGACTGAAAAGACAAGGGTATTCCGTGCACTTTTGATCGTATGTATCGGAGAGAGTGCGTTTAATATTTTATCATCGATAGGACTGGCAAACGCTGGAGTCGTTCCGCAGATCGTGAACGAGATACTTGCGTTTGTCTTTTTTTCGTTTGAAGGCTTAAGCTCTTTGATGATTTATAAGTATATGGTCGTGATCAGTGAACTGGAACAGAGACAGAAAAAGCGGGCAGTTTCAGCTGCAATGATCCCTGCGGCATTCTTTTTTATTTTTCTGCTCTTGACACCGTTCATCGGGTTTTATTACTATTTTCAGGATGGAGTGTATCATCAGGGCAGAGGAGCAAATTTTGGATATTTTTATATCATGTTGTTTTTTGCATTGAATCTTGTTATGTCGATCGCAAGGCGGAAAATCATTAATGTGCGGGAGAAATACATCATCTATTTTATACTGCAGCGGCATTGATTGCAATTTGGGTGCAGTATTATCACCGGGAGATCCTGCTGACCAGCCTTGGAAATTCGGTGATCGTCATAATGATCTATCTGTCGATGCAGAATCCAAACGATTATTTAGATACCGTGACAGGAATCGGAAATGAGGCGGCATTGGAGTTGCAGCTGAAGGACGAACTGATGCGGAATCATGAAGGAACGGTCATTATTATCAGAATCCGCCAGTATCAGCAGATGGGAATGCTGTTTGGGGCAGAAAACTGCAATATGCTCATGGCGGAGCTGGGACAGTATTTTTTCCATCTGGGTGGTAAGTTTCACGTATTCCGCAGTGATGCGGATACCTTTGTGGTCATGACAGACAAAGACCGGTATCAGGAGATGGTAAAGTCTGTTGAAGGGCGTTTTTCTGAGGAATGGAAGATAGAAGAAAACCATATCCTGTTGGATCACACCGTTATGATCATGCATTATCCGAAGGACTTTACGACAATCCCGGAATTTTTCGGAATCAAAAGTTACCTGTTGTCTGTTGCTTCCGGCAATGTGCGGAAAGAGCCTGTGATCGAGACGGATGCGCAGATGATCGAGGGATATTACAGACAGAATCAGATTGAAATGATCTTAGAGCGCGCACTCCGTGAGCGTTCCATTCAGGTGTACTACCAGCCGATCTATTCGCTTAAGGAAAAAAGAATTGTTTCCCTCGAAGCATTGGCACGTCTGTTTGACGGGGAACTTGGATATATTCCACCGGCTGAATTTATCCCGATCGCAGAAAAAAACGGTGACATCATACGTATCGGCGAGATCGTGTTAGAAGAGTGCTGTAAGTTTTTATCTAAACATGTATTAGCGAATATGTCTCTTGGGATCCGCTCGATCCAGATCAATATTTCGGTGGCGCAGTGTATGCAGCAGAATCTGAAAGAGGCCATTCTGCCGATCCTGCAGAAGTACCATATCCCAACCTCCATGATCGTGCTGGAACTGACGGAGAGCACTGCGATCAATGCACCGGCGCTTATGGAACATCATATGAAAGAATTGGGAGATGCGGGGATCTCTTTTGCGATGGATGATTATGGAACCGGAAATGCAAACTGCTCTTATCTTATGCGGTTTCCATTCCGCGAGGTGAAGCTGGACAGGGACATGACATTGGCATATTTTAATAATGAGACAGCCAGGATTGTCATTGGAAACGAGATCAGGACGATGCAGAAACTGGGTATCCCGATGGTTGTTGAGGGAGTGGAAAAGTTAGAGCAGAGCGAGGAGATGGAACGCCTGGGCGTGGAATATATTCAGGGATATTATTATGGAAAACCATTGCCGGAAATGGAATGTCTGCGGTACATCCGCAACTTCAATTCGGCGCCGGAAGATTATGGAAGGTAAAAGATAAGTTTTATGAATATTATCAGTGTAACAGATATCACGAAGACATATACAGAGAGGAAGCTTTTTGAGAAAGCGTCTTTCTATTTGCAGGAAAGAGAAAAAGTGGGTGTGATCGGCATTAATGGAACCGGAAAATCTACTCTGTTAAGAATTGCAGCAGGCATTGAAGAACCGGACGAAGGACAGGTGATCCGTGCAAACCATATTGTGGTGCGTTATCTGCCGCAAAATCCGGTATTTGACCCGGAATTGTCAGTGATCGATACGGTGTTAGCTCAGAGTAGTCAGAATTTTGTCGGAGGAACATCAGGGCAGAATCAAAATGACAGGAAATACATGCAGAACATAATAGACCAATGGAATTTAGAGAGTGATGCAAAGGCGATGATGACAAAGCTTGGCATTACGAATTTTGAGCAGAAGGCAGGAGAACTCTCCGGGGGACAGCGCAAGCGTCTTGCACTTGTGGCAGCACTTTTAGTGCCGTGCGATGTGCTGATCTTAGACGAGCCGACCAACCATCTGGATTCCGCTATGGCGGACTGGCTGGAAGATTTCCTGAAAAAGTGGCGTGGGGCACTTATTATGGTGACGCATGACGCTACTTTTAGACAGTGTCTGCAACCGGATCGTGGAGGTGGATAAAGGTTCCATCTACAGCTATGATGCGAATTACTCCGGGTATTTAGAACTCAAGGCAGAGCGCGAGGAGATGCAGCAGGCGAGTGAGCGGAAACGCCAGAATATCCTGCGGAAAGAATTAGAGTGGATCCGCCGCGGTGCAAAGGCACGTACTACCAAACAAAAGGGCAGAATCCAGCGCTATGAGAAACTTAAGGATCAGGATGCACCGCAGACAGATGGAAGTGTGGAGATCAGCTCGATCAGTTCCCGCATGGGAAAGACAACGGTAGAACTTTCGCATATTTCCAAAAGCTATGATTCGAGAGTACTGATCCGTGATTTTACTTATATTTTTCTGAAAAATGACCGGATTGGGTTTGTCGGGGCAAATGGAAGCGGTAAGACAACCCTAATGAAGATCATTGATCAGAGAATCCAGCCGGATGAAGGAACTGTAACCATCGGGCAGACAATTAAAATCGGATATTATACGCAGGAGATTGAGAACACAAAAGACGCCGGGATCGCCTATATGGATCCGGATGAGAAAGTGATCGATTATATTAAAAATACGGCAGAGTATGTCCGGACGAAAGACGGTCTTGTGTCAGCGTCCAATATGTTAGAGCGTTTTTTATTCCCATCCTCGCAACAGTACAGTCCGATCGGAAAACTTTCCGGTGGAGAGAAGCGCAGATTGAACCTGTTGCGCGTGCTTATGGAGGCACCGAATGTCCTGATTTTAGATGAGCCGACAAACGATCTCGATATCCGGACACTCACGATACTGGAAGATTACCTTGACAATTATGATGGAATCGTGATCACCGTCTCCCATGACCGTTACTTTTTAGACCGTGTCGTAAACCGTATTTTTGCCTTCGAGGAAGATGGAAAGATCTGTCAGTATGAAGGTGGGTACACGGATTATGTAAACCGATTGGCAGAGGAAGGAAAAGTGCCTGCGGGACATATTCTGGATGCGAAAAACGATACGACAACTTCTGTGGATTCTGTGGAGAAAGAAAACCAGACTTCTTCCATGGATACCTGGAAGAGGGAGCGTAAACTGAAATTCAGTTATAAAGAACAGAAAGAATATGAGACGATCGAAGATGATATCGCTGCACTGGAGCAGAAAATAGAAGAGCTGGATGTGCAGACTTTAAAATTCAGCAAGTGATTTTGTGAAATTGAATGAGATCACAAAAGAAAAAGAACAGACAGAACAACTGCTCGAAGAGAAAATGGAGCGCTGGGAATATCTGGAGGATCTGGCGGCAAAAGATCGCCGGACAGCAATAAAAAATACAAAACGTTAATCTTTATGCACAAGCTTTGAAAGCCCGTTAAAGAGGCTCTGTGGAAGCGCAAAACCAAAGATAATGCCAAGCACGATGGAACCGGCAACTTTCACAGTACTGATTCCGTACTGTGAGAACTGGCTCATATCTCCCATGATAAAGTAATAGGAGTATAGTAGATTCCGGCGCCCGGAACTAATGGAAAGATTCCGGTGAGCAGGAATACAGTGACCGGGGTTCTGCGCACTGCCGAAAGAATTCGTGCAACCAGTGTCAGGGCAAGGGTGGCGATCAGGTTTGCAATCGCATTGTCTGTGTGATACTGTAAGCAGATCAGGTAGACGATCCACCGATGGCACCTGTCAGACCGCAGAAAAACAACTGTTTTTTTTCTGCCGAAAATAATACAGCAAAAGAGAGTGTCGCAGCTAAGCTGACAAGAAACTGAATGATCATCGAAGTAATGCACCTCCTGTGACAAGCTGGTAAAGCGTGATAACAGCGCCCACGCCAACGGCAATACTAAAAGCAGTTAAGATCGCATCGATCATATGGATCGCACCGGATAAATAGTCACCGTTGAAAAAGTCGCGGATGGATGTTGTCAGTGCGATTCCCGGTACGAGCGGCATAATATCTCCAATGACAACCTTATCCTGCAGGATCGGTATCCCTGCGGAGAGCACGATCAGGCTTAAAAAAAGTGACAATGCCGCTTCCTAAAATATTAGTGATAAATTTGGATTCCAGATGCCTGTCGGAAGCGATCAGGAAAATCTGTAACACGAGTCCGATAAAAAATGCAACAAAAGAATCTAAGGCAGTTCCTCCGAACAGATAGCAGAAACCGGCACTGCCAACTCCACAGAAAAATATCTCCACCCAGTTTTTATTTTTTGGAATGGATTTACATTCTTCTAAACGCACCCAGGCATCCCGCAGAACATTCATGGGAACAGATCTCTCTGGAAAGCTGATTTAACGCAGCAATCCTTCCGAGATGGGTAGAGCCGAGCGGTACATGACGGATCATGCTGCAGGCATCTTCTTTATTTTCATTTGCACTGGCAAAAATTCCATTGGAAAGTACATAGACATCACAGTCTGTAATCTCATATGCTTTTAAAATATGAAGCACCGTATCTTCCACGCGGTAAACTTCCGCGCCATTTCGAAGCAGTGCATCTCCGGTTTCGACAGCCAGAGTCAGAATTTCTTTCGTTACTGCCATAATTATCCTCTTTTATTATTGTATCTGATAATTGCAAAACTCCTTTTAAGTTAGTTTAATTGTTCAAAATCAACAAAAACATCAAGACACGCTCTCGCTATGTGTCGCTGGTAGCGGTACTAAGAACTCATATCCTGCATTTCATTCCTGATAAATCAGAATGAAATACAGAATCTGATTTCTAAGTACCGACGCTCCCCAATGTCTTTCATGTCTTTTGTTGATTTTTCACAATTTAATTTACGTTATCTAAGAGTTTTGCAATTATCCTGAATAAACGTTGTAGTCCTATGAAAAGGTATCATGTTTTGAGGGAAAATGCAATGAAATAAATCAAAGATAGTATGTATATTTTGAGAGGTTTACATACATAATAAGAAGCAAGGTAATGCAATACGGTATGCAGGAATTATGGTTATGCGTATTGGAAAAATAGCTGATGCATCTATCAAACAGAAAGGACGAAATTATTATGAATTGTAAAAAATATCGGATTTGTCTTATGCTTCTTGTGCTTGCACTGCTGGCGGGAACAGCGTTTTATTATATGACAAACGAGAAGGATACAGGAGAGCCAAAGGATGGGATGCTCGTACAGGAAGTTATTTCAGAGGAAAGCAGGAACTACGCATGAGTGCAGGTGATACGCTTTATTTAAAGATTGGAAAGAATATTGTCGTGACAGACCGCCGTGTGACACTCGGTGACGTGGCAAAGATGGAGTGCACGGATCAGGCGGCGCTGCGCCAGATCAGGCAGAAGAAGTTATATTCCTTCCGGGCGGAGGATGAGCAGAAGAAAAAGAATACGCTTGTCGTGTTTTCCGTATTAAAAGTGATCGAACTGATCCACGAGGACTATCCCAATCTGGATATCAGCAATGAGGGAGAATCAGACTTTATTGTAGAGTATGTGAAGTCCCCGGAAAAACCGGTGTGGATGAATTGTCTGAAGACAGTGATCTTATGTATACTGATTTTCTTTGGAGCGGCTTTTACGATCATGGCATTTAACAATGACGTGGGTGTGACAGATGTTTTTGCAAAGTTTTATCAGCAGATCACGGGAATGGAATCAAATGGTATCACCGAGCTGGAAATCTGCTACAGTATTGGACTTGCCGTTGGAATTATTGTATTTTTCAACCATGTAGGACATAAGAAAATCACGCACGATCCAACACCAATCCAGATCGAGATGCGGAAATATGAGACAGATCTGGATACTGCTTTCATCAATAATGCAGAAAGAAGAGGGCACAGCGTAGATGTGGATTAAACACTTATTTCTCGGGTTTATCGGGCTTGCTTCCGGGGTGGGAGTGGCGGCTGGAACCTTTGCGTTTATCATTGTTATCGGTGTTGTACCAAGAATGATCGCAAAATGTAACCGTGCTGAGAACACGATTCTGTTTGAAAATATGATTGTGCTTGGCGGAATTTTTGGCACGATCATGTCGGTATTTACAGATATCAGCCTTCCGGTCGGGCACTGGCTTTTGTATGTATATGGTTTCTGTGCGGGCATTTTTGTGGGATGTATTGCAGTGGCACTGGCAGAAATTTTAAATACATTCCCGATCATCTTCAGAAGATTTCAGATAAAAGAAGGACTTTCCTGGATTATGATGTTTATGGCACTTGGAAAATGCGCAGGAGCGTTCTGGTATTTTGGACATCACATGACACCGCCTGATGCAGAAAGGACAGTCTGGAGAAAACATTTTCACAGGCATTTGTCAGAAGGACAGCACAGAGACATTGTTATATGGTCAGCATGGTATTTGACGAAAACGTGATTATGGCATAAGATAAAAATAAGAACAGTCAGACACAACCCAAGGCAGTGGGAGTATGTTTACACAAGACGAAAGAGAGAATAACGGATATGGTCACATCGATCGCACGCCAGAGCGTGATCTTAAAATGTAATATGCAGAGAGCAGTAATGCTTGGAAATTATGAATTTTATTACGGGGCAGGGGTTGCCGGAAAAATCGGTGGGTTTGAGATTCCCGACGATATTAAACCGTTGGAGCTCCGGGAACTTTTAGACAAAAATTTAGACCAGATCAGTCCAAAAGATGAAAAAGAGACTTATCTGATCCATATTTTAAAAGAATTCCGTCCGGATGAACTGTACGATGAGCAGATGAAGGAACTTCTTTTATGGGGAAAAGGAGAGCAGTATCTGTGGAGTGTCAATATTCCACAGTGACATCAGAGAATCTGATATTGATTTCTTCCGTTTCCTTTGGAGGAGTACATGGCTTTATCTGCCGCAATATACAATTCTTCCATTTCGATTTCTGCGCGGTCTGCAAAAGAGATTCCGATACTTGCGGAGATTTCACTCCACTCTGGTTTTAGTGTGGAAAGACTGCGGATGGCAGTACATAGCTTATCAGCAACTGCCTCGGCATCTTTTTTATCTGTGACATTGCCGAGATATACAATGAATTCATCGCCGCCGATTCGACCAACAATATCGGAATTGCGGACAGAGGTTTTGATCGTGTCTGCAACTGCAATCAATAGAGCGTCCCCTTCTAAATGTCCATAAGTATCATTCACCTGTTTGAATTTGTCCAGATCGATACTGATCAGTGGACGTACACAGTCAGGATTTCTGCCATCTTCCTGCATCTGTCTTGTAATATGATCTTCGGCAGCCCTCCGGTTATAAAGACCGGTGAGAGCATCTGTCTCCGACATGACCCTGATCTCTTTTGTTTTTCGGCTATGGATCAGCAGAATACCAAGCAGCAGTGAGAGCAGTGTCATACTGACTGCCAGAATAATCGGAATGGAAATGCGCGGATAAGCATAAACAAGTGTTAAAAAGGATGGATCCTCCTTATAACTGCAGTTCTGAAGGACAATGGAATCCAGCTGTTCAGAGGAAATACACGCCAGTCCCTTATTGATAATGCTGAGCAGTCTTGGATCGCACTGGTCAGACAGACCAAAGGAAGCATCCTCTGTCATGGCAGTGAGCGTTGTGGAGGACAGATTACGGTATTTTACCTGCGAGAGCAGATAGTTGGCATTATAGTTGTCGGCATAAGTACAGTCTGCACTGCCGGACAGCACAGCCTGAAAACATTCCTCGATCGTATCATAGTAAACCACATCCTCGGTATCATATTCCGGATTGTCCAGAATGGAATTTGTGAGATTGAAGCTGTTCGGCAGTGCAACGATATCCCTCTCATGGCTCTGTGGTTTGCTATTCCGTACAACCACAACGGACGAGTTCAGATAAGGGGTTGTCAGAAGTGCATGATTCTGCTCAGCCCATGAATAATCGTGTGCCAGTGCCGTAAGCATATCAACCTCATGTGACTGAAGCTTCGACAGGGCATCGGAGAAACTGTCAGACTTTATATACCGGAAATGCAGGCCGGTATACTGGCTGACCAGATCGAGAACATCCGCAGCAATGCCGGAAGCGGTCTGTGTATTTTCATTGTAACCTTCAATTGGTGCATTCGAAGGGTCACAGGTCACTGTAATCTCCGGCGCTGTGGCAAGATAGTCTAACTCATCCCGGGTAAATTCACAGCGGTAATTCCGGATATCCCGCTGGTAAGTGGTGTAGAGGTCGTGATCAAAGTTGGGATTGACGTTTAAGATCACAGTCTGGGCACTGTTTAAGTCTTCCATGATCGGATTTCCCTTAAAAGTCACAAAATAAAGCGGGAAAGAAGGAAGCCTTGCAAGGATCTTTTTTTCAGAAGGGTGGGAAACACTTGTAGCATAAATGGCATCCACAGTGTTGTCCTCAAGCGCTTTTTCCAGCTGTGCTGTGTTCTCGAAGTATTGTTTCTCAAAGGAAAATGGTGTGCATCCGCATAGTCATCCAGAGCATCTAATTTTTTACAGCTTGCAAGAACGCCAATGCTCATTCCATCGAAATCCACATAGTCGTTATAGTAATAGGTATCGTTATCCTTCAGCGCATACAATTCGTAATGGGTTGTGACCGCCGGCTGTGCAGAAAAGTCAAGAGTGCTTGTCCGGAAGGAAGAATAGTCCACACCGCAGACAAGGTCGATATTCCTGTCATTTAAGGATTTCAGGCATGCCGAATAATTCATCTGGATGAATTCATATTCCCATCCGGTATACTGGCTGATCTCCCGGAGGTAGTCCACAAAATAACCGCTGTAGTTTCCGTTCTCATCACACTCCTGATAATTAGCCAGTGTGTAAAAACCTACTTTAATGACTTTTTTGCCATCGCGGGCATAGCAGTTGACAGGGGAAAAAATGGTGAGAAACATCAATGTTGAAAGAAAGAGACAAATATATTTTTCATGGCATACTCCATTAACTTCATTGTGGTCGGTCCGCAGCGTTTTTCTGAAACAGTGTATGCCGACAGATTCTATCAACATTATACTACAAAGGATAAATGATTCAACGGATAATGCGATTTCATTCTATTAGAATTACTTATATAAAACAAAGGAAAAACAAAAGGTACTTATTCTTTGGAAGTAAGAAAAAATATTGACTGGTTCTTGAAATTACAGAACCTGTGTCATGCATATTTTACAGTAAAAAAGGCAAGCTAAGAGAGAGGTTTTATGCCGGACAAAAAACAGGAACATAAAATATGTGGATACAGGAGGCACAGAAAATGGCAGATAAAGAGACAGAGCAGATAAAGAAACTGAATCAGACCGTGCACAGCAAAGATAAGCAGGAACGCGATCAGGCATATAACGATTATGTGAAACAGGTGACACCGACGCACAATCTGATCTTTAATATGGTAAAGGCTTTTTTTACAGGCGGAATCATTTGTTGCATCGGGCAGTTTATTTTAAATACGTGTGAAAATTATGGACTGGACAAGGACACCTCCGGTGGCTGGTGCAGCATGCTGTTAATTCTGCTCAGTGTGATCCTCACGGGATTTAACATTTATCCGTCAATTGCCAACTGGGGCGGCGCAGGGGCGCTTGTGCCGATCACCGGATTCGCAAACGGTGTAGCTGCCCCGCGATCGAGTTTCAGAAAGAAGGACAGGTTTTTGGAATCGGATGTAAGATTTTTACGATCGCCGGTCCTGTGATCTTATATGGGATAGTTTCAAGCTGGGTACTGGGGCTGATTTACTGGATGTTCTGGTAAGAAGCGTATTCCGGTCTTTCGGGGAAAAAATGATAGCTGGACCGGATGCCGTTTGCCGCATGAATGACGAAGAATAAAACGCTCCGCAGGAGTACAGCAGCCTGCGGAGCGTTTTTATATGATATTAATCATACAGTGGAGTGCCATGTTTGATCCTGCGCACAATCTTAACACCAAGAATCCAAAACATGGAGATCACAATGTAAAATGTAGAGGCAAGACCAATAATTGATCCAACAATTGCAAAAATAATTAATCCGATATTCATAATAACTTAGTTCCCTTCTTTTTCATTTTTAGAGTCTGTTTTATCGTCGTGATTTTCAAACCACCACATAAAAATGCCGGCACCGATAACGGCAGCAGTAAGAACTGCAAATAAAATATGTTCAACCATAAGAACCATACCTTTCTGACACCTGCGCATTTGGGGCGCAGATATCCTGTAAATGGGATTTTTTGCGTACCAAAATAAGACCGCGGATAAAATGTGCGGTAAATCAGTAGGAATTATATGGTTTCATTATTTTTCTTGCCATCCTTCTTGTGGATATAACGAACGATGACATGATTGCCCGGTGCGTGATAAGTCTGACTTAAAACGCTGCATGCAAAAATGACGGGAAACAATTGTGAAAGAAGTTCCACAATCAGAAACAGACAGTTGACTGCACGGTTTGTGCGTGTGTTTATGCGTCTGCCTTCCTGACGGAGATATGCATTGGCTGAGATCATACGCTCCGTGGTATCGGTGGAAAGCTGCTCCGGTAAATCATCAACGCCGGAATTTACGAAAACACTGTCTGTGTGATGGAGAATTCCATACATCAGAGAAGAATCTGCCTGTGTGCTGCCGCAGCACATTCCGAGGAAAAACATAGAGAGAATGAGTATGAGACTGATATATTTTTGTCTGACAGACCGCATGCTATCTTTTTCCTCCTTCCTTCTTCTGACTAAGTACCTGTGAGATTTTCCTGTTTGTACTTTACCATATGAAAAATCCGAGACTATTTTACCGCAAAAAGGTGAGCCAGACAATAGAAAATATATTTTTTCCATGAAAAACAACTTTTCTTGTTTTTTAAGAATATTATGGTAAAATGAAGAAAAACAGCTTTGATCCGAAAATCCGGCTGGAAGTGAGAGAGGAACGGTTATGAACCGCTTATTTGATACATCTGTCAATGTTGGACTGAGACAGTTTTATGTGCTGGGAGCAGCAGGAAGTATTGGAAATCTGTTTGGATTTGTTGGAAATGTGTATATTTATGGACTCAGTGCGCCGACGATTTTTTGTGCCCTGTGTACATTGGTCATATTTGGAATGACATTCTGGGGTATCCGGTCAAGACATGTGAAGCGTGCAGCCTATGTCATCATTACACTGATCACTTTTTTTCGAGTTTCCGATACTTTATTACATTTACCAGACGGGAACGATCGTGTATATGGTGCTCGCCATGGTGGCAATTGCAACCCTTTCTTCCAACGACTACGGCAGTGATCTTCGGATGTCTCGCTTTTCTGGTGGATATGTCAGCGGTCATCCTTGCATATTATCATCCGGTGGATGTGGAATTGGTAACGGCTGAGAGTGAGTTAAACTCTACGATCTGTTCATTGATGATCGTACTTTTCTGTGTGTTTACGATCACGATCATTTTAAATGTGCAGCAGAAAAAGCAGGAAGAAGAACTCACAAGTCTCAGCAGGCAGCTGGAACAGGCGGCAGATCATGATGCGCTGACCGGGTTATATAACCGGAGATATCTGAACCGCTATCTTGAGAAGCTGGCACAGAGAGGGAAGAATGGCGTTTATGCGGCACTGATCGATCTGGATTTCTTTAAGAAGGTCAATGATGAATACGGACATGCTTTTGGAGATGAAGTGCTCATTGAATTTGCGAGGATACTGGAACGGAATCTGATAGCAGATGGAATCGCAGTGAGGTTTGGTGGAGAAGAGTTTATGCTGATCCTGCCGGATGTGACGGAGGAGGAGATCCGACGTATGCTGGCGAAAGTGAGAGCAGACTACATACTGTTTGGAAAACAAAAAAGAACCGGGCATTTACATTCAGCTGTGGTGTGGAACAGTTTGCAGACGGTATGGATGTTTCGGACGTTTACCGGCAGGCGGATGAAAAACTTTATCTTGCAAAGGAGAGAGGCAGAGACCGCGTGATCATCGACAGATAAAAACAGAACATGATAAAATTTATCAATAAAATACGTTAGGCTTGTGTAACTGATATAATGCGAATTATAATCGGTACGAAACACAGGAAAACATTGTGTTTTATGAAAAAATCATAATGCATATGAAGACAGCGGAAAAAGAAAACTGCTTTCATGAAATACAAAAAGGAGGATTTTATCATGGTAGATTGGAAGAAAATTGCATTATTTGCAGGAGGTACATTATTTGGAACAGCCGGTGTTAAGATTTTATCCGGTGATGATGCGAAGAAGTATATACACAGTGTACAGCAGCCGTTTTAAGGGCTAAGGACTGTGTCATGAAAACAGTGACAACTGTTCAGGAGAACGCTGGTGACATCTATGAAGATGCAAAGACGATCAACGAAGAACGTGCAGCAGCAAAAGAGGCAGCAGTTGTTGAGGACGCAGAGAAAGCAGAGGAAGCTGTAGAAGAAGCTTCCGAGCCAGCAGAAGCATAAGAGGTGGATTCGTAAAGAGGCTGTCGCACAGGAAACGTGTGGCAGCCTCTTCCTTAAGTAAGAGGAAACAGATTGACATATGTGGTCTGGTAAGTACAGACCGCATAACTGGAAGGATGTAAGAATAATGAAATTTATGATAAAGCACGAGGCAAAAGGAAGAATGCGTATCCACGCAGTACAGAACCGCATGAGTTATGCACAGGCAGATACACTTCTTTTATTTTTTACACAGCCAGAAAGAAGTAACATTTGCAAAAGTCTACGACAGAACCTGCGACGCAGTGATCTCTTATGTAGGTGACAGACAGACGATCATCGAATTACTCCGTGGTTTCCACTACGAGGATGTGGAAGTACCGGAAGGTCTGATCGAGAATTCGGGAAGGGAGTTAAACAATACCTACCAGGAAAAATTAATTGGTAAGATTGTGTTCCATTACGCAAGACGCTGGATCCTTCCTTATCCGATCCGTATCTGTCTCACTTCACTCCGCTCCGTAAAATATATCTGGAAAGGACTGACAACACTTGCAGCAGGAAAAATCGAAGTTCCGGTTTTAGATGCAACTGCCATCGGTGTTTCAGTTCTTAGAAGTGATTTTAATACCGCAGGTCCATTATGTTTATGCTTGGAATTGGTGAATTATTGGAAGAGTGGACACATAAAAAATCTGTGGATGATCTGGCGAGAACCATGTCCTTAAATGTGGGAAAAGTATGGTTAGTAAGCGGTGGACAGGAAGTGTTAGTTTCGACTTCCCAGATCAAAGCCGGAGACAAAGTGGTTGTTCATATGGGAAATATCATTCCATTTGACGGTGTTGTTGCTGAGGGAGAGGCGATGGTAAATCAGGCTTCCTTAACAGGCGAGTCTGTCCCGGTGAGAAAGACCGTAGAGAGCACGGCTTACGCAGGAACCGTTGTGGAAGAGGCGAACTTACCATTCTTGTAAAAGAAGGTTGGAGGTTCCAGCCGTTTTGAGAAGATCGTAAAAATGATCGAGGATTCTGAAAAGTTAAAATCCGGTGCAGAGAGCAAAGCAGAGCATCTGGCAGATAAATTGGTGCCTTACAGTCTTGGCGGTACGATTTTAACTTATCTGCTCACAAGAAATGTGACAAAGGCACTGTCCATTCTTATGGTGGATTACAGTTGTGCCTTAAAACTTGCAATGCCGATCTCTGTTTTATCTGCGATCCGTGAGGCAAGTCTTTACAATGTCACAGTAAAAGGTGGTAAATATTTAGAGGCGGTTGCGGAGGCAGATACCATTGTATTCGATAAGACGGGAACGCTTACCAAGCAAACCAACGGTTGTAGATGTCGTATCATTTAACGGAGAAAGCACGGACGAACTGCTCCGTATTGCAGCATGCTTAGAGGAGCATTTTCCTCATTCCATGGCAAAAGCTGTTGTGGATGCAGCAACACAGAAAAACCTCGAACATGAGGAGATGCATAGCAAAGTAGAGTACATTGTTGCACATGGAATTGCTTCGACGATCAATGAGAAACGTGCCGTGATCGGAAGTGCACATTTTGTATTTGAAGATGAAAATTGTGTGATTTCGGAAGGAGAACAGGCAAAATTTGACGCACTGCCGAAGGAATACTCTCATCTGTATCTTGCAATTGAAGGAAAACTTGCAGCAGTCATCTGTATCGAAGATCCTCTGCGTGAGGAAGCCTCGGCAGTTGTCCAGTCATTAAAACGGGCAGGTTTGTCCAAGGTTGTCATGATGACAGGAGACAGTGAGCGTACTGCAGCGGCGATCGCAAAGCGTGTCGGCGTGGATGAATATTATTCGGAAGTACTGCCGGAAGATAAGGCAAGCTTTGTGGAGAGAGAAAAGGCAGCCGGAAGAAAAGTCATCATGATCGGTGACGGTATCAACGATTCCCCTGCATTGTCTGCAGCCAATGTCGGAATTGCCATCAGCGACGGAGCTGAGATTGCAAGAGAGATCGCAGATATCACGGTAAGCTCAGATGATCTGTACCAGATCGTCACCTTAAAATTATTGAGTGACAGTCTGATGGAGCGAATCAAAAAGAATTACCGCAGAATCGTAGGATTTAACTCCCTGCTCATTGTACTTGGTGTGACAGGGGTGATCCAGCCGACCACATCGGCACTGTTACATAACAGTTCTACTCTGCTGATCGGTCTTGAGAGTATGCAGAATCTGCTGGACTAAATGACAGATGATTTTAGAAGAGAGCAATGTTTCGGGAATACAGCAATCAGGGCGGTAAATACAGACTCCCGTGTGGATTTTTAGCAGGAATCCACACCGGGAGTCTGTGTTTATGCGGGCAACGAGCCAAAGTCTTTGCTTGCATGAGATTTTGGCGACTGCCGCGATAACTTGAGAAAAATCTTGACTTCAACCGGGGGTCAGGGGTTATCATATAGAAAAGCAGTAAAAGCAAAACCAAGGAGGAATTATGGAGAAATCGAAAGTATATTTTACATCTTTTAAGGCAACAGGCAATGAAAATCTGCTTCAGAAACTTCATCGTCTTATGAAAACTGCCGGATTTGAAAACATTGATTTTAAGGATAAGTATGCAGCGGTTAAAATTCATTTTGGAGAATATGGAAATCTTGCGTTCTTACGTCCGAACTATGCAAGAGTGGTAGCAGACTATGTAAAGGAACTTGGTGGAAAACCATTTTTAACAGATTGTAATACACTTTATGTTGGAAGCAGAAAGAATGCATTGGATCATCTGGAAACCGCTTATGTGAATGGGTTTTCCCATATCAGACCGGATGTCATGTGCTGATCGCAGATGGTTTAAAGGGAACAGATGAAACACTTGTGCCAGTCAACGGTGAGTATGTGAAAGAGGCAAAGATCGGTTCTGCGATCATGGATGCAGATGTATTTATTTCCCTGACACATTTCAAGGGACATGAGACGGCAGGTTTTGGCGGAACAATTAAAAATATCGGTATGGGATGTGGCTCGAGAGCAGGAAAAATGGAGCAGCATTGCGAAGGAAAACCAAGTGTCGCAACCGAAGCATGTATAGGTTGTGGACCTGCGGCAGAATCTGTGCACACGGAGCGCCGGTCATCACAGATCACAAAGCAAAAATTGATCATGATAAATGTGTTGGCTGCGGAAGATGTCTTGCAGTCTGTCCAAAGGATGCAATTTCAGCAGATTATGCGGACTCTGTTGCAATGCTGAATTACAAAATGGCAGAGTACAGTCTCGCAGTCTGTCAGAACAGACCATGTTTCCATGTTTCACTGATCTGTGACGTATCACCAAACTGTGACTGTCATCCAGAGAATGATATTCCGATTCTTCCGAACATTGGGATGTTAGCTTCTTTTGATCCGGTAGCTTTGGATCAGGCATGTGCGGATCTCTGCAATCAGGCAACACCGGTAGAGAGCAGTGTTCTTGGAAAGAATATTGCGCATGCACATGAGCATCATGAGGAATGTGATCATGATCACTTCCATATGACACATCCGGATACCGAGTGGAAGAGTTGTATTGAGCACGCAGTCAAAATCGGACTCGGCACCAACGAATATGAACTGGAAACAATTTAACCGGAGTTTAACAAACGTGGTGTCGCAGAGTTTGTGGTGCTTTTATAGGTTGTGAAGGGCAGATATAAGCGTCCTCTCACAAGGCAGCCACTTTATGTAATGAAAAAGAAAACGGTACAGACGAAATATGATGTTCCTGTTCGCCGGGCATCCGCTGGGCTTCTGAACAACAATCATGTTCAGCTGAAGCTTCCATGATTGTTAGAATCCCAGCTCCATGGCTCACAAAGGAAAT
>ENA-OQER01000316-OQER01000316.1-human-gut-metagenome-genome-assembly--contig:-NODE-316-length-27284-cov-2.289686_pt1 | contig 27284 bp, 39 predicted proteins | sample MGYA00242797_ERZ504639 | MGnify/ENA primary metagenome ERZ504639 (study PRJEB26092, sample SAMD00036306) | human gut metagenome | host: Homo sapiens | study: EMG produced TPA metagenomics assembly of...
TTCTTCACATACTGGCTGGCATCCCTTATCACAGTCATTTTTAAGACTGCTCTCACAATGTGGTGGACTAAGATCAAGTGGTTTAATAGCAAGATTTAACAGATTACCACATACGAACTTCATCTCACGCGGCCATACTTTTTCTTCTGCGGATGATCGGCGTTATCGGCCTGACCAATAAAGTTACGAATGATCTGCATTTCGCTGCGTTCAGCGCCGATCACGCGGCCTTCGGTGGTCACCAATAACAAACGCTGTCCTGGCGGTGCCCACTTATCAATCGCCCGGAACAGACGCCGCCACCACATTAAATCGTTGGGCGGATCGTTCGCCAGCTCCGCTTCGACATGCTGCTCAATCATCAGCCCCTGACGCTGTTCGCTATCCAGAAGCTCGGTCATCTGGCGTGAATCGAGCTTGGGTAACATCAAAACCAACATCAACACCAGCGCCAGCGTCAGCCAGAAGATGGCGAAGATGCGCGCGGTTAAGCTGCCTATCATGAAGCAGAAACCATCAGATAGCCGCGACCACGCAAGGTTTTAAACCACGGGTGACCATCTTTACGATCCGGCAGTTTACGACGCAGGTTGGAAATGTGCATATCAATAGCGCGGTCGAAAGGCGTCAGGCGTTTGCCCAACACTTCCTGGCTTAAATGTTCACGGGAAACCACCTGACCCAGATGCTGTGCCAGCAAATAGAGCAGGGTAAACTCAGTACCGGTTAACTCCAGCGTTTGCCCGTCGAAGCTGGCTTCCTGACGGCCTGGATTCAGCACTAAGGCATCAACTTCCAGTGTCGGTGAACCGTTGTCGTTGTTTTGCTGTTGCTCGCTCCAGTGCGAACGGCGCAGGATCGCGCGAATACGTGCCACCAGCTCACGATCATTAAACGGTTTCGGGAGATAGTCATCTGCGCCCAGCTCAAGGCCGAGAACGCGATCAAGTTCACTGCCGCGCGCCGTCAACATAATGACAGGCGTCTGGTGTGTCTGGCGAAGTGCTTTTAATGTGTCGATACCATTTTTCTTCGGCATCATTACGTCAAGCAAAAGTAAATCAATGCTGTCGTCCAGAAGATCAAGCGCCTGTTCCCCATCGTGGGCAACAATCACGTTGAAGCCTTCCATCTCGAGCAGCTCCTTTAATAGGGAAGTCAGCTCTCGGTCATCATCAACTAACAGGATTTTATTCATTGTTTAAATACCTCCGAGGCAGAAATTACGTCATCAGACGTCGCTAATCCATGACTTTACGTTGTTTTACACCCCCTGACGCATGTTTGCAGCCTGAATCGTAAACTCTCTATCGTTGAATCGCGACAGAAAGATTTTGGGAGCAAATGATGCGCATAGTTACCGCTGCCGTCATGGCCTCAACGCTGGCAGTCAGTTCATTAAGCCACGCTGCTGAAGTCGGTTCAGGCGATAACTGGCATCCGGGTGAAGAACTTACGCAGCGCAGTACGCAGAGCCATATGTTCGACGGCATAGTTTAACCGAACATCAGCGTCAGCAGATGCGAGATCTTATGCAACAGGCCCGGCACGAACAGCCTCCTGTTAATGTTAGCGAACTGGAGACAATGCATCGCCTTGTCACCGCAGAAAATTTTGATGAAAACGCTGTGCGCGCACAGGCAGAAAAAATGGCGAATGAGCAAATTGCTCGTCAGGTTGAGATGGCAAAAGTCCGCAACCAAATGTATCGCCTGTTAACGCCGGAGCAGCAAGCGGTTTTAAACGAGAAACATCAACAACGAATGGAGCAGTTGCGTGACGTGACGCAATGGCAAAAAAGTTCATCGTTGAAGCTATTGAGTAGTAGCAACTCACGTTCCCAGTAGTAAACCCTGTTTTCCTTGCCATAGACACCATCCCTGTCTTCCCCCACATGATGTGGGGGTTTTTTTTATCCTCAATTTGCCTGCTGCTTAATGCATTGCAGATGATTTGCTTCCGTTATACTAGCGTCAGTTGATAGCGGGAGTATTTATGAATCAATCTTATGGACGGCTGGTCAGTCGGGCGGCGATTGCTGCGACGGCGATGGCTTCGTTGCTATTGCTGATTAAAATTTTTGCATGGTGGTATACCGGGTCGGTGAGTATTCTCGCCGCGCTGGTGGATTCGCTGGTGGATATCGGCGCGTCGTTGACGAATTTACTGGTGGTGCGATATTCCCTGCAACCTGCCGACGATAATCACTCGTTTGGTCACGGTAAAGCAGAGTCCCTCGCGGCGCTGGCGCAAAGTATGTTTATCTCCGGTTCGGCACTATTCCTGTTTTTGACGGGTATTCAACATCTGATATCTCCAACACCGATGACAGATCCAGGCGTCGGGGTTATCGTGACAATTGTGGCGCTAATTTGTACGATTATCCTTGTCTCGTTTCAGCGTTGGGTGGTGCGCCGGACGCAAAGCCAGGCGGTGCGGGCTGATATGCTACATTACCAGTCTGATGTTATGATGAACGGCGCAATTCTGCTGGCGCTGGGGTTGTCCTGGTACGGCTGGCATCGCGCCGATGCTCTGTTTGCATTGGGAATCGGCATCTATATTTTATATAGCGCGTTACGCATGGGATATGAGGCGGTACAGTCATTACTGGATCGCGCATTGCCTGATGAGGAACGGCAAGAAATTATTGATATCGTGACTTCCTGGCCGGGTGTTAGCGGCGCTCACGATCTTCGCACGCGGCAGTCAGGGCCGACCCGCTTTATTCAGATTCATTTGGAAATGGAAGACTCTCTGCCTTTGGTTCAGGCACATATGGTGGCGGATCAGGTAGAGCAGGCTATTTTACGGCGTTTTCCGGGATCGGATGTAATTATCCATCAGGACCCCTGTTCCGTCGTACCCAGGGAGGGTAAACGGTCTATGCTTTCATAATCAGTATAAAAGAGAGCCAGACCCGCATTTTGTGTATAAAATACCGCCATTTGGCCTGACCTGAATCAATTCAGCAGGAAGTGATTGTTATACTATTTGCACATTCGTTGGATCACTTCGATGTGCAAGAAGACTTCCGGCAACAGATTTTATTTTGCATTCCAAAGTTCAGAGGTAGTCATGATTAAGAAAATCGGTGTGTTGACAAGCGGCGGTGATGCGCCAGGCATGAACGCCGCAATTCGCGGGGTTGTTCGTTCTGCGCTGACAGAAGGTCTGGAAGTAATGGGCATTTATGACGGCTATCTGGGTCTGTATGAAGACCGTATGGTACAGCTAGACCGTTACAGCGTTTCTGACATGATCAACCGTGGCGGTACGTTCCTCGGTTCTGCGCGCTTCCCGGAATTCCGCGACGAGAACATCCGCGCCGTGGCTATCGAAAACCTGAAAAAACGTGGTATCGACGCGCTGGTGGTTATCGGCGGTGACGGTTCCTACATGGGTGCAATGCGTCTGACCGAAATGGGCTTCCCGTGCATCGGTCTGCCGGGCACTATCGACAACGACATCAAAGGCACTGACTACACTATCGGTTTCTTCACTGCGCTGAGCACCGTTGTAGAAGCGATCGACCGTCTGCGTGACACCTCTTCTTCTCACCAGCGTATTTCCGTGGTGGAAGTGATGGGTCGTTATTGTGGCGATCTGACCCTGGCTGCGGCCATTGCCGGTGGCTGTGAATTCGTTGTAGTTCCGGAAGTTGAATTCAGCCGTGAAGACCTGGTAAACGAAATCAAAGCGGGTATCGCGAAAGGTAAAAAACACGCGATCGTGGCGATTACCGAACATATGTGTGATGTTGACGAACTGGCGCATTTCATCGAGAAAGAAACCGGTCGTGAAACCCGCGCAACTGTGCTGGGCCACATCCAGCGCGGTGGTTCTCCGGTGCCTTACGACCGTATTCTGGCTTCCCGTATGGGCGCTTACGCTATCGATCTGCTGCTGGCAGGTTACGGCGGTCGTTGTGTAGGTATCCAGAACGAACAGCTGGTTCACCACGACATCATCGACGCTATCGAAAACATGAAGCGTCCGTTCAAAGGTGACTGGCTGGACTGCGCGAAAAAACTGTATTAATGATTTCGGAAAAAGGCAGATTCCTTTAGCCTGAAACCGATGACAGAAGCAAAAATGCCTGATGCGCTTCGCTTATCAGGCCTACGTGAATTCTGCAATTTATTGAATTTACAAATTTTTGTAGGTCGGATAAGGCGTTCGCGCCGCATCCGGCATCGATAAAGCGCACTTTGTCAGCAATATGAGGCGGATTTCTTCCGCCTTTTTAATCCCTCAACATATACCCGCAAGTTATAGCCAATCTTTTTTTATTCTTTAATGTTTGGTTAACCTTCTGGCACGCTTTGCTCATCACAACACAACATAAGAGAGTCGGGCGATGAACAAGTGGGGCGTAGGGTTAACATTTTTGCTGGCGGCAACCAGCGTTATGGCAAAGGATATTCAGCTTCTTAACGTTTCATATGATCCAACGCGCGAATTGTACGAACAGTACAACAAGGCATTCAGCGCCCACTGGAAACAGCAAACTGGTGATAACGTGGTGATTCGTCAGTCACACGGTGGTTCAGGTAAACAAGCGACGTCGGTAATCAACGGTATTGAAGCTGATGTTGTCACGCTGGCTCTGGCCTATGACGTGGACGCGATTGCGGAACGCGGGCGGATTGATAAAGAGTGGATCAAACGTCTGCCGGATAACTCCGCACCGTACACTTCCACCATTGTTTTCCTGGTGCGTAAGGGCAATCCGAAGCAGATCCATGACTGGAACGATCTGATTAAACCGGGTGTTTCGGTGATCACGCCTAATCCGAAAAGCTCTGGTGGCGCACGCTGGAACTACCTGGCTGCCTGGGGCTACGCGCTGCATCACAACAACAACGATCAGGCAAAAGCACAGGATTTTGTTCGGGCACTGTATAAAAAACGTCGAAGTTCTGGATTCTGGCGCGCGCGGCTCCACTAACACCTTTGTCGAGCGCGGGATTGGCGATGTACTGATCGCCTGGGAAAACGAAGCTCTGCTGGCAGCGAATGAACTGGGGAAAGATAAATTCGAAATCGTCACGCCGAGTGAGTCTATCCTCGCAGAGCCAACCGTGTCGGTGGTCGATAAAGTGGTCGAGAAAAAAGGCACCAAAGAGGTGGCGGAAGCTACCTGAAATATCTCTACTCGCCAGAAGGTCAGGAAATTGCCGCGAAAAACTACTACCGTCCGCGCGACGCTGAAGTAGCGAAAAAGTACGAAAATGCGTTTCCAAAGCTGAAGTTATTCACCATTGATGAAGAGTTCGGCGGCTGGACGAAAGCGCAAAAAGAGCATTTTGCTAACGGCGGTACGTTCGATCAGATCAGCAAACGCTGATTTCCCCAGGATAATTATCAAACCCGGTGGTTTCTCGCGACCGGGTTTTTATTTGTCACGATTTGCGTTACCCTTGCATCTCTTTGAGGTACAGGGAAAAAAAGATGAAAAAAGCGGGTCTTCTTTTTTTGGTGATGATAGTTATCGCCGTTGTGGCTGCCGGTATTGGTTACTGGAAATTAACCGGTGAAGAGTCGGATACATTACGTAAGATTGTCCTTGAGGAATGTTTGCCCAATCAGCAGCAAAATCAAAATCCTTCGCCATGTGCGGAAGTCAAACCCAATGCCGGATACGTGGTTTTAAAAGATCTTAATGGTCCACTGCAATATCTGTTGATGCCAACGTATCGTATTAACGGTACTGAAGTCCTTTGTTGACCGATCCTTCAACGCCGAACTTCTTTTGGTTGGCTGGCAGGCGCGTGATTTTATGAGCAAAAAATACGGCCAGCCGGTTCCCGATCGCGCGGTTTCTTTGGCGATCAACTCCCGCACCGGGCGTACGCAAAACCATTTTCATATTCATATCTCTTGTATTCGTCCTGATGTGCGCGAACAGCTGGATAACAATCTGGCGAACATCAGCAGCCGCTGGTTGCCACTGCCAGGTGGTTTGCGCGGGCATGAATACCTGGCGCGTCGGGTAACGGAAAGCGACTGGTACAACGCAGCCATTTATGATGCTGGCAGAAGAAGTACCTGAGGCGCGGGAACATATGGGAAGCTACGGGCTGGCGATGGTACGGCAGAGTGATAACTCATTTGTATTGCTGGCGACACAACGAAATCTACTGACGCTTAACCGTGCTTCAGCCGAGGAAATTCAGGATCATCAGTGTGAGATTTTGCGTTAAGGCGAAGAGTTAAGGAAAGTAAGTGCCGGATATGAAATCCGGCACCTGTCAGACTTAAGCCTGTTTAGCCGCTTCTGCAGCTTTAACGATCACTGCGAAAGCGTCAGCTTTCAGAGAAGCACCGCCAACCAGCGCGCCGTCGATATCTGGCTGAGCAAACAGTTCTGCAGCGTTAGACGCGTTTACAGAGCCGCCGTACTGAATGATCACTTGTTCAGCGATGTTAGCGTCAACTTTAGCGATGTGGTCACGGATGAATTTGTGAACAGCCTGTGCCTGAGCCGGAGTTGCAGATTTGCCAGTACCGATTGCCCATACAGGTTCGTAAGCGATAACCGCACCTTCGAATGCCGCAGCACCCTGAGTTTTCAGTACCGCGTCGATCTGACGTGCGCAAACTTCTTCAGTTTTGCCCGCTTCGTTTTCAGCTTCGGTTTCACCGATGCACAGAACCGGAGTCAGGCCCTGCTCTTTCAGCACCGCGAATTTTTTCGCGATCAGTTCGTCAGACTCTTTGTGGTAAGTACGACGTTCAGAGTGGCCGATGATGATGTACTGAGCGCCGATGTCTTTCAGCATAGCGGCAGAAGTTTCACCGGTGAATGCGCCGGACAGGTTCAGGTCCACGTTTTGCGCACCCAGCATGATGTGGCTGCCTTCAGCTTCGCGCTTCGCCATATCGATGTACATTTCCGGTGGTGCGATTGCAACCGCACAGCCAGCAACACCTGCCAGCTCTTTACGCAGGTTAGAAACCAGCTCGTGAACCATGTGGCGGCTGCCGTTCAGTTTCCAGTTACCCATCACTAAAGGATGTCGCATTTTAATTCTCCACGCTTATAAGCGAATAAAGGAAGATGGCCGCCCCGCAGGGCAGCAGGTCTGTGAAACAGTATAGAGATTCATCGGCACAAAGGCTTTGCTTTTTGTCATTTATTCAAACCTTCAAGCGATTCAGATAGCGCCAGCTTAATCGGTTCAACAGCGAAGGTCAGCCCCTTTTCGCCGTTGTCCGCGACAACATAACGCAGTGCACCTTCTGTCTCGGTGTAATAACGTTTGTTTTTCCCCGCCGTTAGTAGCGACTGCAGTTTTTTCTGGCTTTGTGTTTTGGTCATTAATGGGGTGAGTGTGCGGATCACTGCTGCCATGTATTCCTGAGCTTTCGCTTTCGCTGCTTTTTGCTCTGGCCCCTGGATGGGTAGCCAGGTCATTTGAATGCTTTTGATTTTTAAGGTACCGCGCTCCAGCGCTGTAGAAGCATACAAGTTCTCGTTAATTTTACTTGCAGCACGAGTGAGATTGGCTTTGTCGGGACTGCTGTCGATGGCACGAAATTCGTTCAGTGGCAGGCTGGGATTCTGGCTGTTAAAGTCTTCTCGAAACTGGCTGATGGAGAGATCGAAAGTAGGGGCTCCAGCCAGCAGATAAGGCGCGGTCGTTACCGTATCTGGTGTTTGTGCATGCGCGTTGTTGTAACGGTTAATGCAGAACATAAGAGAAAAAACAGCGTACACCCTGGCTTCATTGACAGTACTTTTGTTATGACTGGCTCCGATTAAAACGATATCTGTCGCCCTTGTCAAAAGGGTAGAATCCTGGAAAAGACAACCATCAAGGAACTTACATGACCATACAGCAATGGTTATTCTCATTTAAAGGCGTATTGGACGCCGTGATTTCTGGATTTGGATAGGCCTGTGGTTAGCAGGCATGCTGGTGCTTTTCTCACTGGCGGGTAAAAATTTACTCGATATTCAGACCGCGGCGTTTTGCCTGGTGTGCTTGCTTTGGCCAACAGCGGCAGTAACCGTTAAGCGCTTGCATGATGCGGGCGTCCGGCGCATGGGCATTTCTGATGATTGTGGCGTGGATGCTGCTGGCGGGTAACTGGGCGATTTTACCGGGTGTCTGGCAATGGGCGGTGGGGCGTTTTGTCCCGACGTTGATTCTGGTGATGATGCTTATCGATCTTGGAGCGTTCATTGGCACACAAGGCGAAAATAAATATGGTAAAGATACCCAGGATGTGAAGTATAAAGCCGACAATAAATCAAGTAATTAACCTTTAATATATCTCTTACTGCTATTTTCCGGGATTGTTATTTCCACGATGCAAATGACAATGCCCGGAAAATCCTTCTGAACTCTTCACCTTAAGCAATATCAAAAAAATGGTAATCCATAAGATCATTACTTGTTTGTTCTTCCCTTAACGGCGCATTATTCTTAAGTCGTAATCGACAGAGAGGCGAATATACAGAGGTGCCCTATGAAAGATGTCGTAGATAAATGCAGTACTAAAGGATGTGCGATTGATATCGGTACGGTGATTGATAACGACAACTGTACCAGTAAGTTTTCGCGCTTTTTTGCCACCCGCGAAGAAGCAGAGTCTTTTATGACCAAACTGAAAGAGCTTGCCGCCGCTGCATCCTCTGCAGATGAAGGGGCCAGCGTGGCCTACAAGATTAAGGATCTGGAGGGGCAAGTTGAGCTTGATGCGGCCTTCACTTTCTCATGCCAGGCCGAGATGATTATTTTTGAGTTATCACTGCGTTCGTTAGCTTGATGGAGTTGCTTTAGAAGGAGTTAAACATGGCTTATAAACACATTGGCGTGGCAATTTCCGGGAATGAAGAAGATGCCTTACTGGTGAATAAAGCTCTGGAGCTCGCCAGACATAATGACGCTCACCTGACGTTAATTCATATTGATGATGGCTTAAGCGAGTTGTATCCGGGTATCTACTTCCCTGCAACAGAAGATATTCTTCAATTGTTGAAGAATAAGTCGGATAACAAGCTGTATAAACTGACGAAAAATATTCAATGGCCGAAGACAAAACTGCGTATTGAACGCGGAGAAATGCCGGAAACACTGCTGGAAATTATGCAAAAAGAGCAGTGCGACCTCCTTGTCTGTGGTCATCATCACTCATTTATCAACCGTTTGATGCCGGCATATCGCGGGATGATCAATAAGATGAGTGCGGATTTGCTCATCGTGCCGTTTATCGATAAGTAACCGCTTACCAGTAATGCTCCGCTGTCATATGGCCCGGTCGGCGACGTAAATGTTTCGTCATCTGCCGGGTCTCTTTCAGCAACTGTTGTGTATCGCGCACCATCTGTGGATTGCCGCACAGCATCACATGGCTGGTTTCTTTATTCATCGGCAGGCCAATCGCGCTTTCCAGTTCCCCACTTTCAATTAACGCCGGTATCCGCCCGGTGAGCGACCCCGCTGCCGTTTCCCGACTGACCACCGTCTGAATGCGCAGTTTCCCTTCGTAGCGTTTTTTCCAGTTCTTGCATCAGTGGCAAATAGCTTAAGTCGGCGGCATAACGTGCGGCGTGAACCAGGACCAGATTTTTGAAGCGATCTAAATCTTGCCTAGTTGCAGAATCGATAAATAAGGGCCAATCGCTGTACCGGTTGCCAGCATCCATCAGCGTTTTCGCAGTCCGGTACTTCATCCAGAACAAAGAAGCCAGCTGCTTCGCTAACCACCTGCACTTCATCGCCTGGTTTCAGTGCCGCCAATCGTGGGCTTAATTTGCCATCGGGGACGGTGACCAGGTAAAACTCCAGATCGGGATTATCGGGCGAGTTAACATAGGAGTAGGCGCGCTGGACGCGTTCGCCGTCGATTTCAAGGCCAAGCTTGGTGAATTGCCCGGCGGTAAACGGAAGCACGGGGCGTGAACGGTGAGACTAAACAGGCGTCGGTCCAGTTCTGCACTTTAGTGACTTTGCCTGTTACCCAATCAGCCATGTTTTTCTCCTGTTTTGATTAACTTGCCTTATCTTCGTTCTCCGAACAAAAAATTCCAGTCCCGAAGGCTGGAAGGCTCAATCGATCAAATCAATCAGAGGATGTGCACCTGCATTTCCGGGTCTTTGCGATCCAGATAGTGGATGGACTGAATGCGGCGAATGGTGCGTGACTTGCCGCGGATCAGCAGCGTTTCGGTAGTCGCGATATTGCCTTTGCGGCTAATGCCTTCCAGCAGATCGCCTTTGGTAATACCGGTGGCAGAGAAGATGACGTTATCGCTGCGCGCCATATCGCCCAGGCGCAATACTTTACCGGCTTCGATGCCCATCGCTTTGCAGCGTGCCAGCTCCTGCTCGCCAATGCGACGATTCTCTTCGTTGTCGCCTTTGACGTCATGACGCGCCAGCAGACGACCGTTCATGTCGCCATCTAATGCGCGGATCACCGCCGCAGAAACTACGCCTTCCGGCGCGCCACCAATACCGTACAGCACGTCAACTTCGCTGTCTGGCATACAGGTGAGAATTGAGGCCGCAACGTCGCCATCCGGAATAGCAAATACGCGTACGCCGAGTTGCTGCATTTCAGCGATAACGGCATCGTGGCGTGGTTTAGCCAGAATCGTTACCGTCAGTTCGCTCAACGGTTTGCCGAGCGCCGCCGCTACATTGCGCAGGTTATCCGCCAGCGGCAGGTTCAGATCAATGGTGCCTTTGGCTCCCGGCCCGACAATCAGCTTCTCCATATACATATCCGGCGCATTGAGGAAGCAGCCTTTATCGCCTACTGCCAGCACCGCCAGCGCGTTAGCCTGGCCCATCGCCGTCATGCGCGTGCCTTCAATCGGATCAACAGCAATATCTACCGCGTCGCCGCGACCAGTACCGACTTTCACCAATGTAGAGCATCGGTGCTTCGTCGATTTCACCTTCACCAATGACGATGGTGCCGTCAATGTTGACCTGGTTGAGCATAATACGCATGGCGTTTACCGCCGCGCCGTCCGCGGTGTTTTTATCGCCGCGTCCTAACCATTTGTAGCCAGCCAGCGCCGCAGATTCGGTGACGCGGGAAAATTCGATGGCAAGTTCTCTCTCATAGCAAACTCTAAGCAGTAAGGAATGGCGCGAAGTGTAGCACAGGGGAAGGGTGGGATTATTGATGTGTGCGGGGTTGCCCCCGCACGGTTTCAGGACTACCGGATGCGGCATAAACGCTTCATCCGGCATTTACATTACTCGTCGTGTTCTTCCCACGCCATCGCGCGTTTGACCGCTTTTTTCCAGCCTGCGTAACGGTAATTACGCTCAGTGGTTTCGATGCCTGGACGGAACTCGCGTTCAATCACCGCTTTCTCTTGCAGCTCGTCGAGGTTCTGCCAGAAACCGACCGCCAGACCAGCAAGATAGGCCGCACCCAATGCAGTCACTTCGCGAACTTCCGGGCGCTCAACGCGGGTGCCGAGAATATCGGACTGGAACTGCATCAGGAAATTGTTTGCTACTGCGCCACCATCCACGCGCAGGGCGTGCAGACGGATACCAGAGTCGGCCTGCATCGCTTCCAGCACGTCACGCGTCTGATAAGCAATAGACTCCAGCGTCGCGCGTATAATGTGGTTAGCGTTCACCCCACGAGTCAGACCGAAAATCGCCCCGCGCGCATACGGGTCCCAGTACGGCGCACCCAGCCCGGTAAATGCCGGAACCACATACACACCATTGGTGTTTTGCACTTTGGTGGCGAAATATTCGGAATCGTAGGCGTCGTTAATCAACTTCATCTCATCGCGCAGCCACTGAATGGATGCGCCTGCCATAAACACCGCACCTTCCAACGCATAGTTCACTTCGCCAGTCGGGCCGCAGGCGATGGTGGTCAGCAGGCCGTTTTCTGATTTCACCGCTTTCTCGCCAGTGTTCATCAGCATAAAGCAGCCAGTGCCATAGGTGTTCTTCGCCATCCCTTCTTTCACGCACAACTGACCAAACAGCGCGGCCTGCTGGTCACCGGCGATCCCGGAGATTGGAATACGCGTGCCGCCTTTGCCGCCAATGTTAGTCTGACCGTATACTTCGGAAGAACGACGCACTTCTGGCAGCATCTCGCGCGGAATATCCAGCACTTCCAGCATTTTGTCGTCCCAGTCCAGGGTATGGATGTTGAACAACATGGTACGAGAGGCGTTGGTGTAATCGGTCACATGGACACGGCCCTGAGTCATTTTCCAGATAAGCCACGTATCAACCGTACCAAACAGCAATTCACCACGACGTGCACGCTCGCGAGAGCCTTCCACATGGTCGAGGATCCACTTCACTTTGGTGCCAGAAAAGTACGGGTCAATCACCAGACCGGTATTGCTGCGGATATAATCTTCTAAACCGTCACGTTTTAAATGCTCGCAGATTTCTGCGGTACGACGGCACTGCCAGACAATGGCGTTATAGATAGGCTTGCCGGTTTCTTTTTCCCAGACAATAGTGGTTTCACGCTGGTTCGTAATACCGATAGCTGCAATTTGATCGGAACTGATATCGGCTTTCGCCAGCACTTCTACCAGCGTGGAGCTTTGGGTGGCCCAGATTTCCATTGGGTCGTGTTCTACCCAACCTGGTTTTGGTAGATTTGCTCAATTCGCGCTGCGACACGCTAATGATATTGGCATCGTGATCCATTACGACCGCGCGGGAGCTGGTGGTGCCCTGGTCGAGCGCAACGATATATTTTTTTCAGTCATGTTTAATTGTCCCGTAGTCATATTACAGCGAAGCTTTTTGTTCTGAAGGAGTTGTGGTTTCCTTTTCTTCCACAACACAGATATCGCAAGGCAAATGGCGACCAATCAGTTTGCGGTAGGCAAATGCACCTACAATCGCGCCAACGATAGGGCCGAAAAGCGGCACCAGGAAGTAAGGAATGTCTCTGCCGCCGGTAAAGGCGACATTGCCCCAGCCCGCCAGCCAGGCAAAGACTTTCGGACCGAAGTCACGCGCTGGGTTCATGGCAAAACCTGTCAATGGGCCCATAGATGCGCCAATGACCGCAATCAGTAGACCAATCAGCAAGGGAGCCAAAGGGCCGCGTGGTACACCGTTGCATCGTCCGTTAACGCCAGGATCAGCCCCATCAGAATAGCGGTAATCACCATCTCAACTGCGAAAGCCTGCACAAAATTGATATGAGGATTAGGGTAAGTAGAGAAAGTGCCAGCCAGATCAACACTTTCAACGCTGCCGCGAACAATGTGATGAGTCTGCTCGAAGTCGAAAAATAAATTGTAGTAAAGCCCGTAAACTAAAGCCGCAGCACAGAAAGCGCCGGCAACTTGTGAAACGATAAAAGGAATAACTTTGCGCTTGTCGAAACAGGCAAACAGCCACAATGCAATGGTAACAGCGGGATTAAGATGCGCGCCGGAAACCCCTGCGGTCAGGTAGATGGCCATTGCCACCCCCAGTCCCCAAATGACACTGATTTCCCACTGACCAAAAGACGCACCAGCGACTTTTAGTGCTGCAACGCAACCCACACCGAAGAAAATCAACAACCCTGGTACCGAGGAATTCAGCAATTGCACTGGCCTTTCAAGGTTGATGTTTGACTCATAATCGGATCCTGAAGAGTTAATGTTTGTTGTATGCGTGAAGTCACGGACCTCCACGATGCTTGTAGGCATGCTGTAAACTTATCGTTAACGAGCAAAAACGAGAAATATCGAACTTAAAATGTGTGTGCTTCGTCATAAAATGAGCGTTATCGCGCCATTTATTCCATCTGATTGTACATGATGCATGTTTGTTAGATCATTCGCGCAACAAATTTATTAACATTTTCGATTGATGTGGATTATGTCACCAGGAGAAGGATGAAAAGTGTGGCAAACCGTAATCTGCAAGGCGTGCCGCTGGACAGCGATGGCGCGGCTTCATACAATCGGAGCTAACTAAAGTGCGCTCGTATTTATTAAGGCGTCACCGGTAATCGGGACGAGGATTTTTTATCCATCAACGCCTTGCAATTCAGGAGAGGTATGACAATGTCATTAGAAGTGTTTGAGAAACTGGAAGCAAAAGTACAGCAGGCGATTGATACCATCACTCTGTTGCAGATGGAAATCGAAGAGCTGAAAGAAAAAAACAACTCACTGTCGCAGGAAGTTCAAAATGCCCAGCATCAGCGCGAAGAGCTGGAGCGTGAGAACAACCATCTGAAAGAACAGCAGAACGGCTGGCAGGAACGTCTGCAGGCCCTGCTGGGTCGCATGGAAGAGGTCTGATTACGCTTCATCTTTCGCGTAATTTCTTTACTGTGTAGGCCAACAGGTAACGCAGAAAAAAGGCACCTTGCGGTGCCTTTTCTATCATTCAATATCCAGCGGATCTTCTGAAAGAATAATCCCGGTATTGTCGGCATAAAGATGGTCGCCGGAGAAGAAGGTGACACCGCCAAAATTGACGCGGACATCGCTTTCGCCAATGCCTTCGCCAGCGGCACCAACCGGAATTGCCGCCATCGCCTGGATGCCGATATCCAACTCTTCCAGTCATCTACCTGACGCACCGCGCCGTAAATGACCAGACCTTCCCATTCATTTTGTACTGCCAGACGCGCCAGTTCAGCATCGACCAGTGCGCGACGAACAGAACCACCGCCATCGACGACAAGAACACGACCACGGCCATTCTGTTCGAGCAGATCGTACAGCAACCCGTTGTCCTCGAAACATTTTACCGTGATTATTTGTCCGCCAAACGACGCCCGTCCGCCAAAGTTGGAGAACAGCGGTTCCACGACGTTAACATCTTCTTGATAGATGTCACAAAGCTCGGAAGTATCGTATTTCATAGGCTTAACATTCAGTTGCTGCGAGAATTTTCAGTATATCGCGCTATGTGGGCTGTTGGCAAAATCATCAATTGTTAATTGATATTTGTCAGTTATGCTGCCCACTGGCTTAGGAATATCCCTAAAATAAACAGCAGGTTAGTCAATAACGCTCCCTTGACAGTACGTTCCAGCATTGGTCGCATCGCCACCGGGTCCATTTCCCGCATCACATAACGGGCTTGCTTCACCAGTAATGGTGCCGCCAGCAGGAACAGCCAGCCCCACAGGCTATGCAGCGAAAAGAGATTAAACAGCGCCAGACACACCAGTGAGCCCATCAGCAGGCAGGCATGATAACGACGCGCGTTCACTTCACCTAAGCGCACCACCAGCGTGTTTTTGCCATTTTCGCGGTCGCTATTGATATCACGCAGGTTATTAATATTCAGTACTGCCGTTGCAGCAGGCCGCATGCGGTCGCCGGAAGGATCAGTGCCGGAATCAATGTATGAGCCTGTAAATACCAGCTCCCCATGACACTCAACCAGCCAAAGAAAACCAGTACGGAAATATCACCCAGACCGATATAACCATAAGGACGATTGCCCACGGTGTAGGTGATAGCGGCAATGATCGACAACCCGCCAAGAATCAGGAAACCGACAAAATCGGCCAGCGTATGGCATGCCACTGCAACCAGTGCCAGCCCGGAGAGACAGATGAGCACGACGGTAATAATGAGCGCCCGTTTCATCTCTTGCTGGGTAATGACCCCTTTTTGCATGCCGCGTAGCGGCCCAATGCGGTCAGGTTTATCGCTGCCTTTTACCGCATCGCCGTAATCATTGGCGAGGTTAGAAAGGATCTGTAATAGCCCGGCGGTAATCAGTGCCAGCAGGGCGACCAGCGGATCGAAGTGACCTTGCACCATGCCAGCGCTGTCCCGACGATAATTGCAGCAAAGGCGAGGGGGAGGGTTTTAGGTCGTAAACTTTCCAGCCACGCCTGAGTTCGGCTAATTTGTTGTTCAGTCATAATACGCGCCAATAAAAATGGGGCCTTTCAGCCCCATCAAACAATGATGAAAATGATTGAACGCGATTATAGGATAAAACGGCTCAGATCTTCATCTGCCACCAACGCATCCAGATGTTTGCTCACATAATCTGCGTCAATGATGATAGTTTGACCGCTTAAATCGCTGGCGTCGTAGGAAATCTCTTCCATTAAACGCTCCAGAACAGTGTGTAAACGACGAGCACCGATGTTTTCGGTAGATTCGTTCACCTGCCATGCCGCTTCCGCGATGCGCTTAATACCGGAGTCGGTAAACTCGATATTTACGCCTTCAGTCGCCATCAGTGCTTTGTACTGCACGGTGATAGAGGCATTCGGCTCGGTCAGAATACGCTCGAAGTCGCTGGTGGTCAGCGCCTGCAGTTCAACGCGGATTGGCAGACGACCTTGCAGTTCCGGGATCAGGTCAGACGGTTTCGCAATCTGGAACGCGCCAGAAGCGATAAACAGAATGTGGTCAGTTTTGACCATCCCGTGTTTGGTGGAAACGGTGCAACCTTCTACCAGCGGCAGCAGGTCACGCTGAACGCCTTCACGAGAAACATCCGGACCGGAAGACTCGCCGCGCTTACAGATTTTGTCGATTTCGTCGATAAACACGATCCCGTGCTGCTCAACAGCGTCGATAGCGTCTTGCTTCAGCTCTTCCGGGTTCACCAGTTTCGCCGCTTCTTCTTCAATCAGCAGCTTCATGCGTCTTTGATTTTCAGCTTACGCGCTTTTTGCTTCTGGCCGCCCAGGTTCTGGAACATGGACTGCAGCTGGCTGGTCATCTCTTCCATGCCTGGAGGAGCCATAATTTCAACGCCCATCGGTGCTGCGGCAAGATCGATCTCGATTTCTTTGTCATCAAGCTGGCCTTCACGCAGTTTTTTGCGGAATGCCTGACGAGCAGCGGACGGTTCCTGCTGCTGTTCGGTCTGTCCCCAGTTGTTTTTAGCAGGTGGGATCAGCACGTCGAGAATACGTTCTTCTGCCAGTTCTTCAGCGCGATAACGGTTTTTCTCGATAGCCTGGACGCGTACCATTTTCACGGCGGCATCGGTCAGATCGCGAATAATAGAATCCACTTCCTTACCGACGTAGCTACTTCGGTGAATTTGGTCGCTTCAACTTTGATGAACGGCGCATTCGCCAGCTTAGCCAGACGACGGGCGATTTCAGTTTTACCGACACCGGTCGGGCCGATCATCAGGATATTTTTCGGGGTCACTTCATGGCGCAGCTCTTCGTTGAGCTGCATGCGACGCCAGCGGTTACGCAGAGCAATCGCCACAGAACGCTTGGCGTTGTCCTGGCCGATGATGTGCTTATCCAGTTCGCTGACGATTTCGCGTGGGGTCATTTCAGACATGGGAGATCCTTACGCTTTGTAGCTTAATTCTTCGATGGTGTGGAAATGGTTGGTATAGATGCAAATGTCGCCTGCAATATCCAACGCCTTTTCAGCAATTTCACGAGCACTCAGTTCAGTATTTTCTAACAGTGCACGCGCCGCAGCCTGGGCGTAAGGGCCGCCGGAGCCGATAGCAATAAGATCGTTTTCTGGCTGCACCACGTCACCGTTACCGGTGATGATAAGCGATGCAGTTTCATCCGCGACTGCCAGCAGTGCTTCAAGTTTGCGCAGCATGCGATCGGTACGCCAGTCTTTCGCCAGCTCAACGGCGGCTTTGACCAGATGGCCCTGATGCATTTCCAGTTTACGTTCAAACAGTTCGAACAGCGTAAAAGCATCCGCAGTACCGCCCGCAAAGCCCGCGATGACTTTGTCGTTGTACAGACGGCGGACCTTTTTCACGTTGCCTTTCATTACGGTATTGCCCAACGTGGCCTGACCATCACCAGCGATGACCACATGGCCGTTACGGCGTACGCTTACTATAGTTGTCACGAGCTGACCCCTTGGTTACGAATACAGAGTACAAACCCCGTACAAAAGTACGGGGCATAATGCAATTATAGATGGGGGGGATTTTGAGGGTTTCAACCCCCGGCGGCGAGCCGAATGCAGTTTGTATGACCCGCCATCTTCAACCGATTGAGGGTGCTGTCTGCGTTCTCTTTGCCTTTCACCGGGCCAATGACCACACGATTCCAGCCATTGTTGGTGGTGATTTTCGAGTCAAATCCTTCGAACGCCAGCTGAGCACGTACCGTCTCTGCCTGTTCCGCGCCTCTGAACGAACCGCACTGCACCATCAGCGGCGTTCGTCTTTTTTTCTCCGCCGTCGGTTTTGGCGCGTCAGCGGCACGAGCAACCGGCGCAGCTTGCTGCGGCTTCGACTGCGCGGTCGTGTGCGCAGGGGTTTGCAGCAGATCCTGGTACGGCTGCTGAGTAGAAGCCGGTTTAGACTGGCGCGGTTGCGCCTGTACCGGCGCGGCTTGCGACGTACGCGTCTGCTGCTGCCAGCTTTGTTCAGTCGTACGCGACTGCTGAGCCAGGCGTTGCTGCTCCGCTAATTGCTGCGCCTGACGCTGGCGTTGTAGCGTTTGCTGACGCTGTTCCGGCGTCTGTTCATTCCACGGAACTTCAACCAGCTGCGTTGGCTGCTGGCGCATATCAGCCTGCATTTGTTCAAGAAGCTGACGTTGTTCTGGTGTCAGTTGCTCCGGCGTTTTCACTTCACCACCGGCAGAAGGTTCTGTGGGCGCACGCACACCCGGCTGGCGACTTTCCAGCTCTTTAATGTAGCGCCAGCGTTCTTCTGGTTTTGGTGGTAGTCCGTTACCGGTCACTTTCTGGCTTTGCAGCGTCTCGGACTCTTCTTTCTTGTGATGCGTAATGAAGTACAGACCACCGATAAAGGTCACAAGAACGGCGGCAGCAATAGCGACCATAGCGGGAGAAACCGCAGGCAGATTTCGTTGCTTTTTCCGTGAGGTGCTCTTTTTTCGCCGCGAAGGTGCCGGTTGGCTGCGGCGTACATAATCTCGTTGTGCCACTATCGTTTCGCTGTATTTATTCGTTCGTCAGCCCGCCATGTTACTTAAGCGGCGGGCCTTTGACCAGTCACGGCAGTCTTAAAGGTTTACTTTAAGGTAACGCGCGTGTTGATCCCCGGATGATAAGTTCGCAGTCCATTAAACGAGAGCCACTGCCAACGTGTTGCCCCTGCATTTGATCAAGCAATAACAGCATAGCTTCCCGACCGATTTCGTAACGCGGCTGCGCGATGGTTGTCAGCGGCGGATCACAAAATTGCGTCAGGTCGATGTTATCAAAACCGATTATGGAAAGGTCTTCCGGGACTTTCAGCCCCTGGCGTTTTGCCTGAGAAAGTGCGCCGAGCGCCATCACATCGCTATGGCAGAAGACAGCAGTAGGCGGTTGTGGAAGATCAAGCAGCTGCTGCATCGCTTTGCTTCCGGCTTCGAAGGTGAAGTCGCCACGGGCGATGTATTGCGGATCAACCATAATGCCGCAGCGACGCAGCGCCTGAACATAGCCTTGCAGGCGATAGTGACACAGTGGCATCTCTTCGGGACCGGCTATACAGCCAATCCGTTTATGCCCTTGCTCATATAAATAATTTACTGCATCAAATGCGGCGGTCAGATTGTCGATATGAACGGTAGGCAGCTCCAGTTCCGGTGCAAATTCGTTCGCCATCACCATCGGCGGCAGATTACGCTGTTCCTCAATGCTGGCATCAAACGGCAGCCTTGAGCCCAGCAGCAACATGCCATCAATTTGTTGGTGATGATCAATCGATAAAGGTTTTTTCCTGCTGATTTTGATGCGCACAGTCGCCAATCAGCACCAGATATCCGTGATTTGCCGCCGTAACTTCGATACCGCGAATAATTTCGCTAAAGAAGGGATCGCAGATATCCGGGACAATCACCAGAATGGTGCGGGATTCATTACGCTTGACGTTGCGCCCCATAGGTTGCGGTAAATAACCCACTTCCCGGGCCGCTTTTTCAACCCGATTACGGGTGGCCTGGGAGACTTTATCGGGATTCATTAATGCTCGGGAGACAGTCGCTGTAGAGACTTTTGCTTGAGGGCAACGTCTTTCATGGTCGCGGCAGTTTCCTGCTTCTTCGCTTTCACACTCACTCCTCGCCTGGCACGTCAGGCGTACTACATCCATGTTTACTTCACATCGGCAACATTTTTAGCAGATAGCGCGTGAAAACGGTTACAGAATTTCATGAAAAGTGTGATGAATATTGAATTTTTCGATCCGCCTCGCAACGTTTGCGCATTAGCCTTCGATGGGATCGACATCCAACACCCATTTCACCTTGCGGGAATCCGGTATTGTATTAATAAGCGCCAGCGTACCCAGCTGAAAAGGAGTACGCGGGCACGGTCTACTATAACCGCTTTATCCTCGGCCAGTGGGCTGCAGCGGGCGGCATCATCTACCGCCCTTTTGCAGACAGCATTGCCGCCGGGGATGGGCGTTTCCTCTGGCCTGCGGACAAGCCCTGCCGCCCGTGGCGCATCCACATCGGGGTGGACTTCGGCGGCAACGGCTCTCGGCACGCATTCGTGGCCACCGGCATCCTGCCTACTACGCGGGGTTGTGGGCTGGCATCCGCCCGCATCGACCCGAAGAATCAGGACGCTGACTACCTCGCCGCGCAGCTGATCGATTTCTGCACCGCCGTGTTCGCACGGTACGGCGAGATCCACTATCTTTTCTGCGACAGCGCCGAACAGACGCTGATCAACCACATCCGCACCCGGCTGCGGGCCTGCCCGCTTTCCTGGCTGGCCGACCGGGTCAACAAACTCCGCCAAGATCCAGATCATCGACCGAATCCGCCTGACGTCCATCCTGATGGGCGGCGGGCGCTTTTGGTATATGCCGGAAGCTGCCACCCTGCGGGACTCCCTTGCCGCCGCCCTGTGGAGCCAGAAGCACCCCGGCGTGGATGAACGTCTGGACGATGGAACCACCGACATTGATACATTGGATGCCTTCGAGTACACCATTGAACACGATTACAGGAGACTGACTGCAAGATGAACGTTGCCGCTTTTATTGAATACCTGAACAAAACAAAGCATCTTCACCTCGATGCGGACTACTACGGCAACATCGAAGTCTGGCGGCAGTGGTGGAAGGGCGATGTGCCCGACATCCACGACCAGAAAGAGGATGCCCCGGACGGCAGCGTCATTTCGCGGCGTCTGGCTTCCCTGCGGATGCCTAAGCACGTCTGCGAGGACTGGGCAAACCTGCTGCTCAACGACAAGACCACTCTCCAGATCGGCGATGCATCCACCTCTGCCTATTTGCTGGGCAGCGATGAACAGCAGACCGGGGGCCTTTTGCGGCAGCTTCATTTCTGGGAGAACGCAAACCGGCTGGTGGAGCAGGCCTACTGGTCGGGCACCGGCGCTTTTGTGATGAGCGTGGAGAACCTGACGGTGGATGCCTCCGGCAACGCTCTGCCTTCGCCGCAGGGGAGCATCCGGCTGGACTACGACCCCGCCTGCTGCATCCTGCCCATCAGCGTGGAGCGCGGCGTTGTGACCGAAGCGGCCTTTGTGTCCGAGTGCATGATGGGCGGAAAGCCTGCCGTCTACCTGCAGACCCACACGGTCAGGAACGGAAAGCGCACCATCACCAACGAATGGTTTGAGGTGACGGACGATGTTTCCGGCACACCGAAGTTCTCCAAGCTCACCGAGACAAGACCCTGCCGGGCACGGTGAAAAGCATCACGGTCACCGGCGCACCGGCATGGTTCAGCCTGTTCAGCGGCTGCTGTCAAGAACCTTGACGGCGGCATGGGGCTGGGCATGAGCATCTTTTCCGAAGCGCTGGACGCGGCACAGATGGTGGACTACGCCTTCGACAACTATCGGCAGGACATCCGCCTCGGCGGCAAGAAGATCTTCTATGACCGCTCCCTGTGCAAAAATGGGTGGACAAGGAAGGCAAGGAACACGCCGTGCCGCCGGATGCCGTCCACCGCCAGATCTTCTACGAACTGCCTGCGCCGGAGGGCAGCATCGACCAGCCTGCTGCATGGCGGGAGTACAACCCCGACCTGCGCACCGCTTCCAACCATCAGGCGGTGCAGGACGCGCTGGACATGATGAGCTTTAAGTGCAAACTGGGCTGCCACCGCTATAAGTTCGATCAGGGCACCGTGACCACCGCCACCGAGTACACCGGCAGCCGTCAGGATCTGGTGCAGAACGCCAACAAGAACCAGATCCCCATCGAGACGGCATTGATCGGCATCCTGCGTGCCATGCTGTGGGCGGCGAAGAACCTGCTGGGTGCGCCGGTAGACCCGGAGTCCAGCATCTCGGTCAACTGGGACGACAGCTACATCGTCAGCGAGCAGGAACGCACAAACCAGCTGCGGGAGGACGCCATTGCGGGCCTTGTGCCCCGCTGCCGGTATCTCGCTGCCCGGTACAGCCTGAGCGAGGACGAGGCCCACCAGTGGACGGCAGAGGCCAAGGCGGACAGCCACACTGACGAAGCCCTCACCTTCGGGGGTGCCTGATGCTGCCGCCGAGCTATCTCGACCAGATGCCGGACGCTTTGTGCAGCTCTGGCAGCAGGTCGAGGACGCGATCTTACAGGACGTTGCCCGGCGCATCGGCAAGATGGACGCCGTGACCCCCACCGCTAACTGGCAGCTGTGGCGCTACCAGCAGACCGAAGCGGTGCGCAACGACGTGGTGAAGCTGCTGGCGAAGTACACCGGCAAGAGCGAAACGGCCATCCGCAAGCTGCTTTTGCAGGCCGCCACCGAAGCATGGAGCGGAGGATGCGATCTATTACCACTACGACATGGAGCCGCCCCTTTGAAGAGAACGCCGCCCTGAACAACCTGCTGGATGCCGCGCGCGGCAGACCTGCGGCACATGGCAGAACCTGACCGCCACCACGGCAAACACCGTCACAGGGCCTTTGAACGCACACTGGACGCTGCATGGCTCAAAGTGGGCACCGGTGCCTTCGACTACAAAACCGCCGTCAAACAGGCCGTGGACAGCCTTGCAGACGACATGCCCATGGTCACCTATCCCAGCGGCCACACCGACAGCATCGAGGTGGCCGCACGGCGTGCCGTGTTGACCGGTGTGAACCAGACAACTGCAAGCTGCAGGTGGCCCGCATGGACGAAATGGGCTGCGAATTTGTGGAAACGACCGCCCATGGCGGCGCGCGTCCTTCTCATGCAGAGTGGCAGGGACGGCGCTTTCACCGGGGCGGCGCGGTGGACTACAAGGGCAGGCACTACCCGGATTTTGAAGCTGCCACCGGCTATGGTACCGGCGCAGGCCTTTGCGGCTGGAACTGCCGACACCAGTTCTTTGCCTGCTTCCCGGAGCTGGGCGACCCGCCCCAATGGACGCAGGAGCAGCTGCGGGAGCTGACGCCCGGGACATCGAGTGGAACGCAAAGTACACCGCCTACGAGATCTCCCAGATGCAGCGTGCCCGGGAGCGGAACGTCCGCCGCTGGAAAAAGCGGTATCTGGCCGAGGACGCCGCCGGGCTAGACCCCACCGACGCCGCTGTTCGCCTGAAAGCGGCCCGCCAGAGCCTTGCAGAGTTTGCACAGCCACGGTGCCGTGTGGACAGCGCCCGTGTCAGCGTGCCGAAGTTCGGCAGGAGCGAAGCCAGCAGGCAAGCGCACAGCGCGAAGCAGAGCTCCGGAGGCTAAAAGTACACGAGGAAGCGGCGGCGCATCTGGACAGAATGGAAAAACCGTGCGTAAGTTTTGGGAAAGTCGATACGACCAACACGAAACAGGTTGACGCGCTTAAAAATTCGTTCTGTTCTGGCTATGCAAAATCTGACGTTGAGCATATGATGGTCATTACAAAAGATGGCGAAGTCCATTATATGACCGACAACAATCCCAGAGGGGTTGACTGTTCGTATCTGGGTGGTAAACTGAAAGGCAGTTATAACATTCACACCCATCCACCGAAAACCACGCAATATTCTTTTAGCACAGACGCAGATATCCCCGGCGCATTCGCTGACGGTACTGCTGTCATGGAAGCGGTTGACTACAAATACCGCTATCGCTTTGTTGTACCTGAAAATATCACGTTTGAGCAGTGGGAAGCCGTGTGTGAGGAAGTTCGTGAGGAGCGAATGCCGTAATGGAAAGCAGAGGGTATGGCTTCGATGATTATGAAGAAAATATCCAGCATGTCATTATTGACGAAACATGCCGCAGACTTGGCTTGAAGTGTTATCACAGGGAGAAGCGAACATGATTTATACTCTGGAACAGATTGACCAGCTCACAAAGGAAAGCGTCCGGCGTGAAAATGCGCTCATTGCTGAATATCGGCGTACACATACAGTCCCCGGCAGAGGGTTATTTCTACTCCCGAAATTGATGCCGAGCGTGCAGAGCAAAAGCGTCTGTATGGGGAATACCTCAAAGCTCTTGCCAATAAGGATTAACCACCATCCACCCGGACGGTGGTTTTCTTTTGCCAATTTTTTAAAAGCTCTTGACTTTGTGTAACCAAAAGTTATAATATTTACGGTGACACAAAAGTGAGGTGATATAATGTCGCCTAGAACTGGACGACCAACAACCGAGCCTAAAACACATGAAACACGAATTCGTATGTCCGACGTTGATGTTCAGATGCTAGAAATCTGTTGCAAAGAAACCGGAATGACTAAAGCGGACGTGATTCGTCAAGGTATAAAGCTTGTGTACGAAGGTCTGAAAAAAGAATAACGCCTTGCCCGGCGACTGGAAATCTTGGGCAAAGCGTTATAAGACACCAGAGGAATTACCATCTGGTAAATCTATTATACCATTCGGTAATACCTCTTACAAGAGAAAAAAAGAGGTTTTTATCATGACAAAAGCAGAATCCGCACTCCACATGATCGAAAAAAGAGCGTGAGCAAAACAATAACAATCGTCTGTTTGCGCGTGAAATCAATGCTGTCTATGAGCAGCATCCTTCCGATGCCTATGCATTCGGCATCGATATGTTCCTGCTGGGCATTGCCAAAGGCCGCCGCATGGAGAAGGCCGCACGGAAAGGTGGTGCCGTTGATGGGAAAGTTTGTTGATTTAACTGGTCAGCGGTTCGGAAGGCTCGTTGTTAAGGAGCGTGCAGAAAATGATAAGACTCATACACACGATGGGTTTGTGTTTGTGACTGTGGCAATTATGTGACGGTATCACAAGCGAATCTATCTTCCGGGAACACTCAAAGCTGTGGATGCTTTCGCAAAGAAAACTCTCAGAGAAACGGAAGCAAGTCTAATTTACACCACGGACAGCATGGAACGCGGATATACCGGATTTGGGCCAATATGCTCTCCCGATGCAGGAATCCAAAAGTTCGCTCATATAAAGACTATGGTGACAGAGGAATTAAAGTTTGTGATGAATGGCTGATTTTTGAAAATTTTTACAAGTGGGCCATTCAATCTGGCTACAAAGAAAATCTGACGATTGACAGAATCGATGTGGATGGAGATTATTCTCCATCAAATTGTAGATGGGCAACTACAAAAGAACAAGCAAGAAACAAGAGGACTTCAAGAATTATCACCTATAATGGAAACGAAAAGGTTCTGCAAGACTGGGCTCATGAATACAGCATAAATCCTTCCACCCTAAGAGCAAGAATTGAGAGCGGGTGGAATATAGAAGATGCTCTTAGGAAGCCCATAAAATAATGATTAGAAGAAGCTCACGGTGTGGGCTTCTTCTTTTTATCTTCATTTACATCTATGCCGTTTTAGCTCATGTTGGCAGAGCACCGGACTTTTAATCCGGGGGTGGCGGGTTCAACTCCCGCAAGCGGCACCATGCGGCGGGCGGCGCGTACCCCGCCCACGACCGGATAACTGACAGAGAACAGTGTAAAAAACTGAGGTCTCACACACGAAAGGAGTTTCCACCATGAAGCGTGAAGACGTGAAGAACAAGATCCCCGGCATCACCGATGAACAGCTGAACTGGATCATGCAGGAGAACGGCGCAGACATCAACCGGGAGAAGTCTGCAGCCACCGCCCTGCAGACCCAGCTGGACAACGCAAACGCCCAGCTCAAGACCGCACAGGACGGCCTGAAAGCCTTTGACGGCGTGGACGTGGCAGGCCTGCAGGAACAGGTCACCAAGCTGAAGGCCGATATGAAGCGCAGGCCGAGGCTTTGCCTTCGATAACGCCTGAATGCCGCCATCATGAGCAAGAAGGGCCGCAGCGTCAAGGCAGTGCGGGCTTTGCTGGATCTGGATGCCCTGAAAGGCTCTGCGACCGCAGCACCGACATTGCCAAGCGCTGGACGAAGCCGCCAAGGCGAACCCGTGGGCGTTCGGCGAGGACGGCGCAGCCGGTGTGGCTGTGGTCTCCACCGGTGCCGAGCACGGTGCCCCTCCCGCCAACGAGAGCGATGGTGTGGAAGCCGCTTTCAAATCCCTGAACCCTGAACTGAACCTGTAACAACGAAAGGAGATTTCTATGGCACATGCAAGTCAGGAGCGTTACTCCGCTCTGGTGGATGCAAAGCTGCGTGCGACTCTGGTCACCCGCGACAATACCATCTTCAACAACCGCTACGAGGGCAGCCCCAAGGCCGGTAAGGTCAAGATCCCTGTCCGCGACACTGAGGTTGCCGTCAAGGCCTACGACAAGGCAAACGGCGTGGATGCCGATGCCGGCACCACCACCTATCTGGATCTGGACATCGACAACGACGAGGCCGTGAACGAGATCATCGACGGCTTCGACGCTGCATCCGTGCCCGACGGCATCACCGCCGAGCGTCTGGACAGCGCAGGCTACTCCATGGCTCTGTCCATCGACAAGAAGTCCATCGAGGCGCTGCAGGGCGCAGCGGGTGCCAACATCAGCGCCACCAAGACCGCCTGCACCGCTTCCACCGCCTACAAGGAAGCTCTGGCTGCAAAGCGCACCCTGAGCCGCAACGGCGTGCCGCAGGCTGGCCGCTGGATGATCGTCAGCCCCGAGTATCTGGAGCTCCTCATGCAGGACGACCGCTTCATCAAGCAGGGCGATCTGTCCCAGCAGCTGGTGCAGACCGGCGCAGTGGGTCAGATCGCGGGCTTTGCGGTGTACGAGTCCAACAACATGGATTTCGAGAACACCACCCGCGTGGCCAGCAAGAAAACCACCACCGAGTTCATCTGCGGCCACCCCAACTGGTGCCACCGCGTCATGGAGTGGCAGACCACGGTGCACCTGCAGGATCTGGGCGGCTCCGGCAAGTACATCGGCGCATCCGCTGTGCAGGGGCGCAAGGTGTACGGCATCAAGGTGTCCAAGCCCAAGACCCTGTACATCAAGCGCATCGAGGCGTAAGGCCATGCTCTACTGCACCTATGACCAGTATGCGGCTGCAGGCGGTACAGTGCCGGAAGCGGCCTTCGGTGTGCTGTGCAGCCGTG
>ENA-OQER01000317-OQER01000317.1-human-gut-metagenome-genome-assembly--contig:-NODE-317-length-27139-cov-7.768769_pt1 | contig 27139 bp, 31 predicted proteins | sample MGYA00242797_ERZ504639 | MGnify/ENA primary metagenome ERZ504639 (study PRJEB26092, sample SAMD00036306) | human gut metagenome | host: Homo sapiens | study: EMG produced TPA metagenomics assembly of...
AAAAAAGGGGAAAGAGAAAGAAGGAAAGAGAATCACGTTCTGAAGAAAAAAACAGAAAAAACAGAAAAAAGGCCGATTTCCTATTTGGAAAATCCGACCTTTATGTCTTAAAATCTCAAAAGAAGATTCTGTCGAAGATTAAGCCTCAGCTGGAGCCTCCTCTGCAGGAGCTTCCTCAGCAGCCTTAGCCTCTGCCTCAGCAGCAGCTGCAGCAGCCTTCTTATCAGCTACCTTCTTAGCGATTGCCTCGTTCATCTTCTTCTCAGCCTCGAGCTCCTTAGCAGCAGCTTCCTTCTTTGCCTTAGCATCGCCCTCGCGAACAGCAGAAATCTTAGCGTCCTTACCATTCTTCCAAGCGTCGAAACGCTTCTGAGCCTCAGCATCGTCGAATGCGCCCTTCTTAACGCCACCCTTGAGGTGCTTCATCAAGTAAACGCCCTCGCCCTTGAGGATGTTGCGAACTGTGTCTGTTGGCTGTGCACCAGTCTCTACCCAGTAGAGTGCGCGCTCGAAATTCAAATCTACAGTAGCTGGATTGGTGTTAGGGTTGAAAGTACCAATCTTCTCAGTAAATTTACCATCACGTGGTGCTCTAACGTCAGCGATTACGATGCTATAGAAAGCATAGCTTTTACGACCGCCGCGCTGCAATCTGATTTTTGTTGCCATTTTTAAATCTTAATTTTAATTTATAATGAGGTTTGAATTTTGTGCTGCCATCTCGTGACAGCGGGTGCAAAATTACTACTTTTATTTGAATTGAGCAAACTTTTATCGATATTCAAATGCTTTTTTAGCATTTTTTATCTGATTCGATCTGCTGCTCTCAAGAGTTTGATGTCATCGTTCACACCTTTCATTGCCATCCATTCGAATATGATTGCTACCAAAGGAAGGCAAGCGGCAAACTGAAACTTCATCGTTCCTTCTGCTTCAGGAACAGGAATCAAGCCCATGAACATCACGATATAATCTACATACCATAAACCTGCAAAAAGCATGGCCAGAGTACAGAGTGATTTCTGAAGCTTCAGATTCTTGTACAAAAAGATGTTTACCAATGCTATGATGGCTGAAACGGCGAGCAGAAAGAACAGAGGAACGCAAGTAGTTGAAATCTGCATTCCTGCCTCCCCTACCACTCCGAGGTTATAAACCATAGTGTCTCCTCCCATCGTCTTAGCTGCGATGCTGGCGATAGGAAGGAAAAGACAGATAGCAATGGCGATGACAGCAAAGAGCAGAAATAATGTCTGTTTACGCTGTATCATATAGCTCAGGAATATTAAATTTCGCTCTCGTGAACCATTGGTGCAGATGTCTTGGTAGGATCGCGCCAATAAATATTATTTTCAATAAACTCTTCTGTAGCGAGCAAAGTTGGCTTTGGCAACTTCTCGTAGTAGCGAGAGATTTCAATCTGTTCGCGGTTCTCAAAAACTTCCTCCAAAGAATCGTTATAAGAAGCAAACTCCTGAAGTTTCTTGCTCAACTCCTGCTTGATTTCGATAGAAATCTGATTAGCGCGCTTTGCAATGATAGCTACGCTCTCGTAGATATTATGGGTATCATCGCAGAGATCCATAATGTTGCGAGTTACTGTGTTTACTGGTGCCTTTGATTTTTTGAAATCCATAATTATAGTACTATTATTATTATATTGTTTTTACCTTATTATATATATGCTTTTTTTAATTGGCATTATTGCCAAGCTGTTCGAGAGCTGTCTCCGGATGCTCTTTCTCGTACTGCTTGCACTTCTCAATATACTTCTCGGCAAGTGCACGGTCCTTTGAATCAGGATATTCGTTGATAAAGCCATAACACTCATCCTCAGCATCCTGATAGCGCTCCAGCTGCTTTTTCTCGACACTCATCTTTGCCAGTTCGTATTTACCTTTCATGATGAGCGATGCAAACTCCTCGCGTCGGTTGCTGTAAGGATAATCCTTAAGCGCATTCTGTGCTGTTACGATACAAGCCTCATAATTGTTGCCTCCGCTGGTACAGTTGCCGAAATAGGTGCCCATATCAAAATAGAGTTTGGCACTCTTATACTCCTTCTCAACCAAGAGGTCCTGAAGAGCAAAAAGGCGGTTTGTAGCCTGCTGCTTGAGTCGGGCATCTGGATAAAGATCCAGGAACTCCTGGAAGGCTGCGATGGCTGTAATCGTGGTACTCTGGTCAAGACGAGGCTCTGGAGCATTCTGATACAGACTCTCTCCCACAAAGTACTTTGCATTTTCAGCAAACTTACCTTTAGGATAAGAAGAGTAATACTTCTTGAAATACTCTGCAGCAGTCTCATAATCCTTCATACCATACTCGGCCATAGCCAGCATGTACAAACATTCCTCACCCTCGGTAGAACCTTTCTTCATCGTTACCAGTTCCTGCAGAAGAGGAATGGCACGGGAATACTTGCCCTGGGCATAGCTCTGCTTGGCGTACTCATACTTATAAGTATAATCGCCTGATTTCAATACCTGGTTATATTCGTGGGCACAGCTCGACAAGAGCAATGCAACACACGATGCAATAAGAGTCAATTTTTTCATAATTCTCATTTTGAACTGCAAAGTTACTCATAATTTACTTATTATCAAAAGAAAAGATACATTTTTTCGTAAAAAATTAATCTTTATAACGATTAATGGCGTTTTTTTTGTAATTTTGCACCTTGAAACAGAACTTTTGAGAAGAAATCAGGAAGAAAATGGATTTTAAGATTACATCAAAATATAAGCCAACTGGCGACCAGCCGCAAGCCATCAGGCAACTCACAGAGGGGGTGCTTGAAGGAGCCCCTGCACAGGTGTTGTTGGGTGTAACCGGCTCGGGTAAAACCTTTACGGTGGCAAACGTGATTGCCAACGTGGGGAAGCCTACGCTCATCTTGAGCCACAACAAGACTCTTGCCGCCCAACTGTATCAGGAGATGAAGGGTTTCTTCCCTGAGAACGCTGTAGAATATTATGTTTCATACTACGACTATTATCAGCCGGAAGCTTATCTGCCAACGACTGATACATATATAGAAAAAGACCTCGCCATCAATGATGAAATAGACAAGTTTCGACTCGGTGCTGTTTCTGCCCTGCTCTCGGGCAGAAAGGATGTCATCGTTGTCTCATCCGTATCGTGCATCTATGGTATGGGCGGACCTGTGGCGATGCAGGAGAACATCATCAAGATTCATCGCGGTCAGCGACTCGACAGAAATGAATTTCTGAGGAAACTCGTTGATGCACTTTACGTTAGAAATGACATAGAACTGCAACGTGGCAACTTTAGAGTGAAAGGCGAAACGGTTGACATCTTTATGGCTTACAGCGATCATGTTTTGCGCGTAACATGGTGGGACGATGAGATTGACAGTATCGAAGAAGTGGATTCGCTCACTTATCACCGCCTTGCCTCGTTCGAAGATTACGAGATTTATCCAGCCAACCTTTTCGTAACAACCAAAGAACAGCAGGAAAGTGCCATTCGCAGAATTCAGGACGACCTGGTTAAACAGGTAGAATTCTTCAAGAGTATTGGAGATGGAATCAAGGCACAGCGCATCAAGGAACGTGTAGAATATGATATGGAAATGATTAAGGAATTAGGCCACTGTTCGGGCATCGAGAACTATTCCCGCTATTTTGATGGCAGACACGAAGGCGAACGCCCGTATTGCCTGCTCGATTTCTTCCCTAAAGATTTCCTGCTTGTGGTTGACGAGAGCCATGTGAGCATCCCACAGATTGGCGCCATGTATGGAGGCGACCGGGCACGAAAGAAGAACCTGGTAGAATATGGTTTCCGTTTGCCTGCTGCCTTCGACAACCGTCCGCTGAAATTCGAGGAATTTCACGATCTCATTCCGCAGGCCATCTATGTAAGCGCAACTCCGGCAGACTATGAATTGAGAGAAGCCGAAGGCGTGGTTGTAGAACAGTTGATTCGTCCTACAGGACTCCTGGACCCGGAAATCGAAGTCCGTCCAAGTGAGAATCAGATAGATGATCTTCTGGACGAAATATTAACAAGAACACACCGCAACGAGCGAGTTCTGATTACGACTCTTACAAAGCGCATGGCAGAAGAACTCACCGAGTTCCTGCTCAACCACAACGTAAAGGCTGCCTATATCCACAGTGATGTGGCAACCTTAGACCGAGTAAAGATCATGAACGATCTCCGTGCAGGAGTATACGATGTACTGGTGGGTGTCAACCTGTTACGAGAAGGACTCGACTTGCCGGAAGTTTCGCTCGTAGCTATTCTCGATGCAGACAAGGAAGGCTTCCTTCGCAGTCACCGTTCTCTGACCCAGACGGCAGGCCGAGCTGCCCGAAACGTGAACGGAAAGGTAATCATGTATGCAGACAACATCACAGACAGCATGCAGAAAACAATAGATGAAACTGCTCGCCGCCGAAGCATCCAGTTGAAATACAATGCAGACCATGGCATTACACCAAAACAGATTGTGAAAGCAATAACCTCAGCTCTGCCTACTAGCAAGGAAGAAGGAGCAAAGATTGTTCCGATGGGAGCCGAGGGTTCTAAGCCTCGCGTTTACGTGGAACCGGAAAGTGCAGCCTTCGTTGCCGACCCTATTGTTCGCAGTATGAGCAAGGAAGAATTGGAGAAGAGCATTGCCAATACTACGGCATTGATGAAGCAAGCAGCCAAAGACCTCGACTTCATGCAAGCTGCCCAATATCGCGATGAAATCATCCGATTGCAGAAGGAATTGGAAGAAAAGGGATAAACTCAAAAGAAATAACCATCAAAAAGAGGGTGTATCATAAATTAATGATTCACCCTCTTTTGATGGAATATTACTGATATGTTAATGGAAAACATAGGATATGTTATTGGAAAACATAGGATTTGTTGTTAAGATAGTTAGTATCTCCGGTCGCACAACAGGTGTTGTGCGCTTGCATAGCAGCTGATATGCGCATGCACAACAGGTGATGTGCATGCGGTGGGCAGCTGTTATGCGCCAACTATAATCCAGGCCTATAACACACCCTCTTTTTTATTTACCCAGCAGTTATTCATCTGTCTGTCAGTTATCTGCTATTCAAACGACAGCTTTTTCAGACGGGAACGCAACTGCTCCGCCTCGCTCTTTCTGATAGAAAGTTTGATGCTGCAAGTATTATCGAAAGTCTGATCCAGGATACGCGGATTCATATCTTTGACTATCCTCATCACATCATTCATCATCGGATAAGTAAAATCATAGGTTACTATTTCCTCTATCTGTTGCGTAACCTCCTCACAATGAGCCAAAGCATCAATGGCAGCTTCACGATAAGCAACAATGAGTCCGCTGGTTCCCAATTTTACTCCTCCGAAATATCGGATGACGACAATTAAAATATCCGTCAATTCTGATTTCGTGATTTGGCCGAGGATTGGTTTTCCTGCCGTAGAAGAAGGTTCGCCATCATCATTGGCACGGAACTCTGTCCGTTCAGGACCTAGCATATATGCATAACAACAATGTCGGGCATCGTAATATTTCTTACGGTACCCGGCAACAATTTCCTTCACCTCGTCAACAGTTGTAACATGGTGAGCAAAGGCGAGAAACTTACTCCTTTTCTCGGTGTAATATCCCTCGCCTATCGTATCTGATATAGTCTTAAATTCGTCTATCATTAATCCAACTTGTGAATAATCAAACCGCTACGCAACTTAGGTTCAAACCAAGTTGCCTTAGGTGGCATAATCTTACCACTGTCAGCGATGTCCATAATTTGCTGCATAGTAACCGGATGCAAAGCAAGTGCCATCTTCATCTCGCCACTATCCACACGACGTTTCAACTCACCGAGACCGCGAAGACCGCCCACAAAATCGATGCGCTTATCAGAACGTAAATCCTTGATACCCAGAATTTCATCAAGAATCAGACGAGATGAAATATCCACATCGAGCACGCCGATTGGATCAGCATCGTCGTAGGTTCCCGCTTGGCAAACAAACCATACCATTTACCATCCAGATAGAGGAGGAAAGAATGGAGAGCTGCTGGTTTCAGAATATCCAAGCCAAACTGGCTGATAGCATCATCAATAGCCATCTTTTCATAGCAAGGAATGCCCTCTTCATCACCAGATACATTCACATTGATTGCATCAATATCTATCACCTCGAAATTCTTTGTCAAAGCATCGAGGAACTGATCAGAAGTCAGACCGTTCAAATCCTTCACAACTCGGTTATAATCGAGAATGGTAAGCTGACTTGCCTGGAAACAAACTGCCATAAAGTAGTTATATTCCTCCTTACCTGTATGATTAGGATTCTGCTTAGCTTTTTCTGCACCTACCAGAGCTGCTGCTGCAGAACGGTGATGACCGTCAGCAATATAAAGGCTAGGCATCTTGGCAAATTCCGCTGTAATTGTGGCAATATCCTGATCATCGCTTACAACCCAGAACTGATGACGGAAACCATCAATTGGAGCAATGAAATCATACTCCGGCGTTGTTGCTGCATAACGCATCAGGAGTTCGTTAAGCACCTCATTATCAGGATAAGCGAAGAATACTGGCTCGATATTGGCATTGCATACACGCACATGCTTCATACGGTCTTCTTCCTTATCGCGGCGTGTCAGCTCATGTTTCTTGATGACACCCGTCATATAGTCGTTTACATACGCACCTACCACAAGACCATACTGAGTCTTGCCATTCATAGTCTGTGCATAGATATAATATTGTTCCTTATCATCCTGTTTCAACCAGCCATTCTCCTGGAACTTTCTGAAGTTCTCTGCAGCGCTTTCATAAACGCGAGGATCGTACTCAGAAGTACCTGGTTCGAAATTGATTTCAGGTTTAATAATATGATAAAGGCTCTTCTCGTTATCGCCTGCCTCGGCACGTGCTTCCTCAGAATTGAGAACATCGTAAGGACGAGACTCAACTTGCTCAACTAAATCTTTTGGGGGACGAATACCCTTAAATGGTTTAACTATAGCCATAATGTTGTATTGATTTTAATGAATAAAAGCCCACGAAGGGCAAGTATATCATGAAGTCTGTAAAGATAAAAAGCCCATAAAGGGCACTAGCTAAAGCACCCTCTATGAGCTTTTTATATCCTAATTTTATTTATTTACTTGATATTTTGTGCAGCCATCAGCAAAGAACGCATTAATCTGCTTAGCTGCTGCAATACCAGCATTGATATTTGCTTCAGCAGTCTGTGCACCCATCTTCTTAGGAGTTGAGAAGTATCGACCCTCGAACTTGGCAAAGTCTGCATCAGCATCAGGCTTGATATCAGTGATGAACTTCAAGTCCTCACGCTCAGCAAGAAGTTTCAGGAGCTCAGGCTCATTGATAACCTCCTTACGCGCTGTATTGATGAGGATGCCACCCTTAGGCAACTGGTTTACGGTCTTGTAGTCGATGCTCTTGATAGTCTCTGGAGTAGCAGGGATATGAAGCGAAACGATGTCACAAATCTGGAACAACTCATCCTGTGACTTTACAGCATGCACACCGGCAGCTCGATAACATCAGCTGGGCAGAATGCATCGTAAGCAGCTACTTCCATACCAAATCCCTTGGCGATGCGAGCACATTTCGACCAACATTACCGAAAGCAAGAATACCCAGTTTCTTACCCTTCAACTCGCTGCCAGCCTTGCCGTTGTAGAAATTACGTACAGTAAAGACCAACAAGCCGAATACCAACTCAGCTACTGCGTTAGAGTTCTGACCAGGAGTATTCTCAGCCACTACATTATGAGCAGTAGCAGCAGCAAGGTCGATGTTATCATAACCTGCACCAGCACGAACGATAATCTTCAGGTTCTTTGCCGCATCGAGCACCTCAGCATCAGCCTTGTCAGAGCGGATAATCATCGCGTCCACATCCTTCACTGCATCGAGAAGCTGAGCTTTCTCTGTATACTTTTCGAGCAAGACAAGTTCGTTGCCCGCTCCTTCTATTTCTTTTTTGATTCCATCTACAGCAGCTGCTGCAAATGGTTTTTCTGTTGCAACTAATACTTTCATACAAATTCAAAAATTAATGTTGTGCTTCAAAATCTTGCATGGCCTTGACGAGTGCCTGAACACCCTCCATGGTCTGTGCATTGTAGCAGCTGGCACGGAAACCACCCACAGAGCGGTGGCCCTTGATACCTACCATGCCACGCTCTGTAGCGAAGTCGAGGAATGGCTTCTCCAACTCCTTGTACTCATCGTTCATCACGAAGCAGATGTTCATCAATGAACGTGAAGTCTCTTCCACTGTACCCTTGAAGAGTTTGTTGCGGTCGATTTCAGCATAAAGAACTTCAGCACGTTCGTGAGCACGCTTATCAGCTGCCTCAACACCACCGTTAGCCTTCAACCAGCGGAGATTCTCCATCAAGGTATAGATAGGAACAACAGGAGGAGTATTGAACATACTGCCTTCTCAACGTGAGTACGATAATCGAGCATTGTAGGAAGCTCGCGAGGAGCCTTGCCAAGCATATCATCCTTAACGATGATAACGGTAACACCTGCCATAGAAAGATTCTTCTGAGCACCTGCATAGATGGCAGTATACTTAGAAACATCTACTGGACGGCTCATGATATCTGAAGACATATCAGAAATCAATGGTACGTTTACATCTGGATCTACACGGAGTTCGGTACCATATATTGTATTGTTGCTTGTCAAATGCAAGTAATCACAATCGGCTGGTACAGTGTTAGGAACCTGTGGATAGAAAGTGAAATTGGCGTCGGACGATGATGCGATCTCCACGACCTCACCAAAATGCTTCGCCTCTTTCATTGCCTTCTTAGCCCAAGTGCCAGAATTAATGTAGGCAGCCTTCTTGATGAGGAAGTTTGCTGGAATCTGCATAAACTGCAATGACGCACCACCACCAAGGAAGATTACGGAATAACCCTCAGGAATGTCAAGCAGCTCCTTGAATAAGGAGACTGCCTCATCAACTACTGGCTGGAAATCCTTAGCACGGTGCTGATTTCCATCAATGAAAGACCTGAACCATTAAAATCCAAAATCTGCTTTGCTGTGTTCTCAATCACTTCGCGTGGAAGCATTGATGGACCTGCATTAAAATTGTACTTCTTCATCTTTGTATAATTATTTAAGTTTTATACGATATAATCCTGTTAGCAGGAAAAATTAGTGCACAATACACCCATATAGGATACATAGTAAACCTTTGGATTGTATTTACGACTGCGAAATTACACTTTTTATTTGAAACTACCAAACTTTTCTGCACATTTTTAGCGTTTTGCGCAGATTTCTTTCATTTTGTTAGTCATTTTAGTATAATAACTGCATATTTATGTCTATTTTTACATTTATTATACATTAGCAAACAACAGAGAAAAGATAATAGCAGTTTGTCAACTACCTTACCTCTTCCACTATCGTTTTGACGCCTTTTATCTTTTCGCCCTTTACATTATTCAGTACGCTGCGCAACTTCGTTCGGGAAATGGCAGCATAAGCATAACGGTCATTAACATCAATCTTACCGATTTCAGCCGACTGCAGCCCACCCTTCTTACAAAGAAAGCCTAAGATGTCACCCTTGCTGATTTTATCCTTTTTGCCTTTACCTATATATATAGTAGCCATCTTAGGTTTGGCTGGCGCAGGAAGCAGATCAGCAACAGGCATCTCATAATTCTCAATCTCTGCATCCACATATTCCGGAATATGTTCTTCAGGACCTAACAGGAAGAAAGCCTTTCCCTGGGCTTCCCATCGTGCCGTACGTCCTACACGATGGATATAACCATCTTCGCTCTCCGGCATGTGATAATGGATGATACTATCTATATCTGGAATATCAAGTCCGCGCGAAGCCAGATCCGTACTCACCAGGATATTGGCACTACCGTTGCTGAAACGATAGAGAGAAGCCTCGCGTTCCTTCTGTTCCAATCCACCATGGAAGAAAGAGGTTGAAAATCCCTGCTCCACCAGATATTTATTGGTGCGCTCCACACTGTCTCGATAATTGAGGAATACAATGGTACTCTGATCGCCTAAACTGCGTAGCAAAAGTGACAGACTCTCCAGTTTATCCTTTACCGGACTATCCACCTTATATATATGTACACGGTCAGGAACCTGATCTTCATCCACACGGTAATCTATCTTTTCTACCCTACCCATGTGTACGAAATGAGGAATCTCCTCCGCTTCGGTAGCAGAAAGCAGGAAATGTCGACGCAAGCCAGGCAAAGACTTGATCAGTCGGCTCATTTCGTCCTGGAAACCCATCTCCAGACACTTATCAAACTCATCAATAATCAGGTATTTGATGTGATATGGAGAAAGATTTCCCTTATCCAGATGATCATTGAGACGGCCTGGAGTTCCAAATACAATCTGAGGACGAACCTGTTTCATCACGCGATGCTCATCCATCGTAGCACGACCACCATAGCAAGCCATCGCACGCAAACCGCTGCCCATATTCTTCAATACGTTAGCCGACTGCAAAGCGAGTTCCCGACCAGGAGTTACCACCACCGCCTGTGCCTCGTCATCAGTAGCATCTATAAGTTGGGTAAGAGGCAAAAGATAAGCCAGAGTCTTGCCACTACCTGTTGGCGAAAGTACCACCACATCCTTGTTCCCGTGCAAGATTGCCTGCATAGAATCCTGCTGCATATCATTGAGCTCAATGCCCAGTTTATCTAAAATTCTGTCTACCATAAATTTCCTAATAATCAATTTCAATAGAGAAGTTTTCTTTTATTAAAGAGAAGTTTTCATAAATTTATCATCATGAGGCTTTATTTCTTTTTCTGATTGAGCAGTTTGTCTATCTCATCAAACTCCTTACCCATGTTCAGGTTCAGATAGATGGTATATAGCGGCAAAGCCACTGGTCCTGCATATCAGGCGCCATCGTTCTGTACTTCTGCAGATAAGGCATTGCACTCTTGTAAAGTCCGTCTATCACCTGATGAGTTTTGCGGGATTGCAGTGAATTCTTATCCATTTCAACCGCCTGATTGAAATAAGCCAAACCTATATTATAATAAGCACCAGCCAAAGATTCGTTCACGGCAAGTGCCTTTTTGCTCACTTCGATGCATTGCTTGAAATCACCCATATTCAGGAGAATGGTTCCCTTGGTAAAGAGATAGATATCATTGTCGGGAGCTATCGCCAGCGCCTTATCTGCTACGGCGAGTGCAGAATCGAGTTGGTTTTCCTGCGAATAATACTCTACCAGACGCGGGAAAAAGAACGGGAATTTCGGATCTCGTTCAAAACCTTCCTTCAAGGTCGAGAGATAGCGCGCAGTATCCTTCTCCAGTTTGTAAGTCTCAGCCAGATACTGTAACATATAGTTATAATGAGCCGTATCTTTCAGCGCCTCATAAGAATGATGAAGCGTAGCTTGGTATCTTGCATCTTATATCCGGCATAAACAGCCCAATAAGCTGCCGAAGAAAGATGTTTGTCTTTCTGGGCATACTTATAAGATTGGAACATCGGTGCAGTACTGCACTCTATGTACTGGTCAAAGAACAGATAAGCCTCCTTGTATTTCTGCTTCCTGATAAACCAGGTTCCTCCGTTATAGAGGTTCGGACGTATCTTGTTCAAATATTCAGAATGAGACTTGCGGAAATCAAACTCACATTTTCCTTTCTTGTTAGGAATCATCTCAACGGAATCAAGTCCTTGGGCTATAACGAAGAGCTGTCGGGTTGCATTGAAGAGTTGGGCTGTATCATACGCTTGTTTGAGGTATAGTTTCTCATTACCCTGTTCATATTGCTTCTTCACAGCATCGAAGAGAATATTCCAAATTTTCTTGTTATTTCGGTTGGCAGAATCCGTCAGGAGTTTTCGCATACTGGATTCGGCCTTCGCCAAATCCTTGCCAGCCTTTACCAGATCTTTGGCTGCAGAAATCTCCTTCTTCTGTGCCTGCAACCCTAAAGGCGCCAACAGAAGAAAAACTATCTGTAAAACCCATAAGTTTCTGAATATCTGCATTTTCATATTAATCTCCTAAATTAAAACTTTCATTTGTTTCCATACTCATAATAATACCAGTAGGTATTTCCATAAGTATCCCGAAGAGCATTTTGCTTTTCTGTCTCATTAGCATATTTGTGATCCATCTGCTGGAAATCCTCAAAGTCTGTATCCATCACATTATCGTGATAAACGATACTTGGATTACTGCGGCGATGCGTATAAAGAACCAACGCTTCCTTATAATGAACAGGCAGTTTGCCCGAAATTACTTTATAATGTTTCTGCACCTCTGCTACGAACTTGTCTAGTTGCTTGTCCAACAAGAGTGCACAAAGCTGATAGTCAACAGGCAGACGATACTTGAGATGATGTTTAACCATCCATGCCGAAGGTTTCTGCATCCATTTTGGCGCCTTCCACATCATAGCCTTCACGGTTACGCTATCCGGCATCATCGCCTTACTTCCACCTACCAGCGGATAAGTAAAGAGACGGCTGCCCAGCTCGCCTGTTTCGTTGAGACAGGCTATACGGAGCATTGTCAGCGAAGAATCTGTTTTCAGAGATTTTTCACCTACTTCCAAAGCTTTTTCATACTGTTTTTCTTTCATCAGATGTTCCATGCGCATACGTTCATGAAACAGCCGATCATTGCTAGCAACAAAGTTGACAAGCAATATCATCACCAGCATCTGGAGCAGATTCACCCACATATAGCGGGAGAACCAGCCGTTGCTGTGAGGCTCTGTTTCTATCGGCTCCAACTGGCGGGCTATCCATATCAGTCCGCCCCATAGAATCAGACAGAGTGGCAAGATAATCCACCACGCCCCCAGCGAATGATAACGGTCGATATCAACGGGGATATCGGTAATCATCGTCAGGATGAGGAACGAAGGGAAATAAGTAAGCCCGTGGAAACGGCGTTTCACACGGGTTACCGCGTACACTCCCACTTGCAGCAGATAGAGTACGAGCGTGATAAGCAGTGGAGCCAGCGTGTAACTGTAGTTGGTCAAACCGCCTGAGAAAACATGCTGAGCCACTGCCAGTACTCTGCCTGGTAAAATGCCAGGTAGACGTAGGTAAATGGGATAAAGATGATAGCACAGGCGATTTGCATCTTCGCAGTACTACTCCTTTTATTTTTCATAAATCAATCTATTAATTTTTCTTCAGCACCAAAGCTGTACGAGCTGGCAGATAAAGTTTCAGCCACTCCTTACGGTCTTTCACATAAAGTGGATCGTAATTAGTCAGATGCATCATCGTGTCATCATTCAAGCCATTACCGCCGAAATCCTTGCTGTCAGAATCAAGCACTACGCTGTAGGAACCGGTTGGAACCAGGAATCCATAGTCGGTGAAAGAGCGGGTTGGCGAGAAGTTAAACACGAAGAGCAGATCGCCACGCATAAAGGCGAGAACCTGATCGCCATCATTATGCCAGATTTCTACAACTGGTGTCTTGTTAAAATTCTTGTCGCTTGTAATCGTCTTGAGCATTTCTCGGTCGAAATCTCCAAGATAGTGGTAGCAGAGTTCATGATTATCTACCAGATTCCACTGCCTGCGGGCATATTTATAGCTCCAGCCATTACCCTCGCGAGGGAAATCAATCCACTCTGGGTGACCGAACTCATTACCCATGAAGTTGAGATAACCGCCATTGATTGTAGAGGCGGTAACCAGACGGATCATCTTATGCAGAGCAATACCACGATGAACCATTTCGTTTTCATCGCCCTTCTTGAAATGCCAGTACATATCGGCATCAATCAGACGGAAGATGATGGTTTTATCGCCCACCAATGCCTGGTCATGACTCTCACAATAAGAGATGGTTTTCTCATCCGAACGGCGGTTCTTTACCTCCCAGAAGATGCTGGATGGTTTCCAGTCTTCATCCTTCTGTTCCTTGATGGTCTTGATCCAATAATCTGGAATATTCATCGCCATGCGATAATCGAAACCATAACCGCCATCCTCAAACTTGGCAGCCAGGCCCGGCATTCCGCTCACCTCTTCGGCAATCGTAATGGCATGCTTGTTAACCTCGTGAATCAGACAGTTGGCAAGGGTAAGATAGCAGATGGCATTATCATCCTCATGACCATTGAAATAATCGCCGTAGTTGCAGAATGCCTCACCCAAACCATGACTGTAATAGAGCATGGATGTTACACCATCAAAACGGAATCCGTCGAAATGGAACTCATTAAGCCAGTACTTGCAGTTGCTCAGCAGGAAGTGGATGACTTCATCCTTTCCATAGTCGAAGCAGAGACTGTCCCAAGCCGGATGCTCATGACGGTCGCCAGGATAGAAATACTGGTTAGGATCGCCAGCGAGATTACCCAGTCCTTCCACCTCGTTCTTTACGGCATGAGAGTGAACGATGTCCATGATGACGGCAATACCATTCTGGTGAGCTGTATCAATGAGATCCTTCAACTCTTCAGGAGTTCCGAAGCGGCTACTTGCAGCAAAGAAACTGCTTACATGATAGCCGAAGGAGCCATAATACGGATGCTCCTGGATAGCCATAATCTGAATGCAGTTGTAACCATCCTTGATGATACGTGGCAACACATTCTCCTTAAATTCTGTGTAAGTGCCAACCTTCTCAGCATCCTGTGCCATACCGATATGGCATTCATAGATGAGCAGAGGTGCCACATTTGGTCTGAAGGTTTTCTTCTTCCATTTATATGGTTCCGGATTCCAAACCTGAGCAGAGAAAATCTTGGTCTGGTCGTCCTGTACTACGCGCTGTGCCCATGCTGGAATACGCTCGCCTTCACCACCTTCCCAATGAACTTTCATCTTGAAGAGATCGCCATGTTTCATCGCTTTCTCCGGAAGTTTGAGTTCCCAGTTGCCGGTATTCTCTACTCTTTTAGCACGATACTTTTCGGTTTCCTGCCAGTTGTTGAAGTCACCTATCAGATAGATGTCTGTAGCATTAGGTGCCCACTCACGGAACACCCATCCACGGGTAGTCTTATGCAGTCCGAAATACTCGTATCCATTGGCAAAATCGCTCAATGTCTGTTTGCCGTTATTAGTCAGCTGACCGAGTTTCCAGAGTGCATGGTCGTGTCGGCCCTTGATGGCATTCTCATAGTCTGCCAGATATGGGTCGTTCTTCACGAGTCCGATATGCTTTACCACAGCCTTCGCTGCCTTTTTTGCAACTGGTTTCTTTGCAGTTGCCTTTTTAGTTGCAGCCTTCTGGCTGCAGTTTTCTTTTCTGTTGCCATATATCATGATTTTAGATGATTACTCTATATTATTCTTCTTTAATTTTATCTTGAAGATTTCTTCTTTAATTCTTAATCTTGAAGATAGCCTTGTGGATATCACCACTACCGATGCATGGCTGATGACCATCTTGTGGCCAGAAGATAGCAAACTGACCTGGCTTGCAGGTAACGAGCGTCTGCGCTTTCACACCAGGATACTTGGTTACATCCTTAGCCTCGTTATATTCCACTTCAGGAAGATCAGCAAGAGGAGTATAGCCATAAGTCTCCTCGTTGTCAAGAGGAATCTGAATATCAATCATCTTGCGATGTGTTTCAAGAACAGCATCTTCCTCGCTTTTTCCGTTAGCTGTCGTTATGTTAACAAAGAGGTTACTCTCCTTGATAAAATGCTTACCGTCCTCCAATTTAGAGAGGTCATTATCTTTGATAAACTTCACTACATCAGCGAAGAGCGGATTGAGAGAAACATATTTCTCCAGATTGTCTAAAGTATCTACTACCATAATTCTAGTTTAAGCTTTGAGATTTGAACATTTACTTTTAACTTTGAGATTTGAAAACAGAACATTGAACATTCAATATTCAACATTATAATATGTTCTTTTTCTCATTATTTAAAATATTAAGGTTCTCTATCTCGTTATTTATAATTTCTTTGTATTTTTCTAATTTTCTGAAGAGATTAGTCTTCAAATCGTTTGCCGTTTTCGTAGGCTCCCTTGGCTGTAACCTGTCCGTTGCGGTCTTTTTCTACAAATCTTCCGTCACGCACATCGTTACGGTAGGTTCCTTCGAAACGCTTACCGTTTTTATCTTCTTCTATGCAAGGTCCCTGGCGCTTGCCTTTGTGATAGACACCCTTGAATCTTCTGCCATCAGCATAATGAATCACGACATTACCATCAACTAGACCATTCTTGAACTCACCTTCAAACACGTCACCGTTCTTCTTGGTCAGTTTGCCCCTGCCGTGCTGCAGATCATCCTTCCAGTCGCCTACATAGATATCGCCATTCTTCCAGATGAAGGTACCCTGACCGGTACGCAGGCCATCCTTAAACTGTCCGTTATACTTGGCGCCCTTTGCAGAGCGGAAGATGCCTATACCCGTGCGTTCTCCCTGCACATAATCGCCTTCATAAATGTCGCCATTATGAAATTTATAGATACCCTTTCCGTCCTGGATATCATCCTTCCAGTCGCCGATATACACATCGCCATCAGCATATTTGAAAGTTCCTTTTCCTGAGCGCTGGTTGTCTAGCCACTGACCGTCATAAGTAGTTCCGTCTCCCCAGTTGAAGAAGCCGTTTCCATTCTTCATATCGTTCATCCACTGGCCTTTATACTGTGCGCCATTGGCATAAGTATAAACGCCGCGTCCCTGACGCTTGTCCTTATACCAGTCGCCGTCATATTTATCACCATTATAATAGAACATGACGCCATGACCATGCTGGTAATCGCGGAACCAGAGGCCTACATATTTGTTGTTGTTCTGGAAATAGTAGGTGCCTTTACCATGCTGTTGGTCCTGCATCCACTGTCCCTCATACTTTTCGCCATCACTGAAGGTATAAACGCCATAACCTTCGCGTTTACCTTTCATATAAGAGCCTTCGTAGGTATCCCCATTCTTATAGATGGTAGTACCTTTTCCCTGCGGCTTTCCGCTCACCATTTCTCCTTTAAACTGACCTCCGTCACGGGTGATGCAAGAGCCTAGCGATAACTTCTGGCTGAGGCATCAACCGATGCCATAGCCAAAGCCAAGGCAAGGAAAAAACACTTGCTCCGACAGGACAATTTGGTATGTTGTTTCTTATTGTATTTCATATTCTACAGTTATAGTCTGACTTATCAATCCCCAAAGTTACGGTTTTTTCCTCAAATAGCCAAATAGATTAAACAAATTTAAGGTAAAATCATGAAAATAGATTTTTATCTGAAAAAATCTGCAGCTTGATACAATAAACAAACACTATTTTCGTTTTTACGAAAATCGAGAATAAAATCACTAAAACAGTAAAATTATGATTTTAAATTGCGCCATCATAGATGAAGATCCAGAAGCTTTGCAACTCCTGGAACAGTATATAGAGAAAACTCCGACCCTGCATTTGATCGGAGCCTACAAAAGTGCGATAGATGCTGTAGACGGCATCCATCACAACCATCTCGACATACTTTTTCTCGCCATCCACATGCAGCAGATCAGTGGTCTGGAATTTGCAAAGGTTGTACCCAAGAACGTGAAGATTGTCTTCACCACCGCATTCAAAGAGTATGCCATCGAAGCCTACAAAGTGAATGCATTTGACTATCTGCTCAAGCCCATCACCTACGATGACTTTATGGGATCATGCCAGAAAGTCTTCGAAAGCTACATGCAGGACGATAACTACAACCCTATCAAGCGCGACGGTTTTCTGGTGGTAAAACGAGATTACAAATGCGTAAGAATCCCAATAGATGATATTCTGTTTGTTGACTGCGACAAAGACTACATCCGTTTCCATCTTGAGGGCAGGCCTAACATCAGAACCCTGGGCAACCTCAAACAGTTGGAAGAAAGGTTGCCAAGAGAGAAATTCAAGCGTGTACACCGTTCGTTCCTTGCCAACATGACAAAGTTTGATACGGTAGACCAGCAGCACATTACCTATGGCGACCAGAGCATTCCGATATCAGAAACCTACTTTGAATTTATCAAGAAATATCTGGAAGACCATTCTCTATGATGGTCTTCCAAATCATTTTATCCTACCTTTCTTATAATATCTGCAATGGTGATGATATTAGGATAGAAGCTCCATGTGCCAACAGGAAATCGTGATCTCTGAATCCCCAAAGAACAGAGATACAAGGCATTCCACTGTTCTTTGCCGTCATCACATCCACGTCGCTGTCGCCGATATATACCGTCCTTTCTCTATCCGCATGCAGCTGTCGCAAGGCTTCGTTTACGGTATCTGGAGCCGGTTTTTTCTTGATATTCTCCCGCTCTCCTATCGCCACATCTACCAGGTCGCCGAAGAAATGGCGGCAGATTTCCTGGGTAGCTGCATAAAATTTGTTGCTTACCACCGCAATGTTCTTTCCCCTATTCTTCAGTTCCTCCAGCATCTCCATCACGTCCGGATAAGGTTTCGTATTATCCATATTGTGCACCATATAATGCTGGCGGAAATCCTGCAGGGTTTTCTCAAACTTCTCATTCTCCAATCCTCCTGGCACGGCACGTTCCATCAGTTTCTTCACCCCGTTTCCTACAAACATGCGTACCTCCTCCAGCGTACGTTCAGGCATCCCGTTCAGTTTCAGCGCATAATTGCAGCTTGCAGCCAGGTCGTGGAGAGAAGAAATCAGGGTTCCGTCAAGATCGAAGATATAGGTATCGAAATTGAACTGGGCATGAACCGGAACCCTCTTGATGCGGAACTCACCGCCGTGTAGCACATAAACGTCCTGATGGTATACACGGATTTCACCCTGAGGAGTTCCCTGTCCACCAGCCTGTGCATTACCCGAAATGCCAAAGATTCTGTTATCCCCAAATTCCCATCTCTTCAGTTTCTGGGTCTGTGCATCAATCACCACATATTTATATTCTATCGGCTCATCGATAGCCTGCACATTCACAGATATTTCCCAGTCCTTGCCATGATTGTTCTGCATCTTCAAGAAATGAGCCGGATTCCATTTGCCCAGCGTAGGATGATTTCCCAACAGAGCTACAGCCTCACCCTCATAGAGTTTCGGGGCATGAATCTTGAAGATGATAGTACGGTCGAAGAGAGGCAGACGCGCTGGCTTGACATCAGTAAACTTTACCTGCTGCAATACGAAGGCATTTTTTTCCACGTAAGGATTATCCTCCTCCAGCCAATAGTCCTGAAAATAGAAATTCTTACTCTCATCAAAAACATATTGGCGGGCAGAAGCGAGCGATTCCCTACGCAGCACCTTTCCCTCAGCATCTTTCACACAGTAGCAGTACGCCACAGCTACGAAAGGGTGATGACGGTTCTGCCTTGACGCCATTTCCACCTCCCAGTGATAACCGTCCCGGGTGGTCATCGGCAAGTCCATCGTATCTTGATAGCCGTCAGCGGCGGCAAAAGTTAATTCTACATGCAGGGCATGACCCCACTTGGCAGCATACGCTATCGAAAACTTCATTTTCATAATCCTTTTATAATAATGTGCCCGAAAGCACCGATACACATGTTGATTCTCAATGTCAAGTGCAAAGGTAACAAAAAAGCAGACACAACGGATAAAGAAAGATGACAATTAACCTATTTTAAATTCCTATACTTTGCTATTTCCCATTTTTACTGTACTTTTGCACCCGAAAAATAACAAACAAGAAGAATATGAAAAAGAAAAAATCATTTTCTAAGCTCTATCTGTATGGTGCTATAGGCTGCATCGCAGTCATCGCCATCGTGGGCTACATCTACTGTTTCTCTTCCTTCTCGAAGAGCAGCAACACCGAGTATGTTTACATCGACAGCGATGATAACATCGACTCTGTATACAACAAGCTCCGCCCGTTTGCCAAGAGCATTCCGTTTCAGGCATTCAAGACCCTGACCCTCCATTCCGGCTATGCCGATCATATCCGCACCGGCAGATACGCCATTGCTCCGGGCGATGGTGCCCTCAAGACATGGCGCCACATGAAGAACGGTTTGCAGGAACCGGTTAGCCTTACCATCTCTTCGGTACGCACGCTCGACAAACTCTCTGATGAGATTGGCAAGAAGATGATGTTTGGCAGCAACGACCTCTACCATGCCCTGCGCGACGAGAGCGTCTGTCAGAAGTACGGTTACGATACTGCCACCATCGCCTGCATGTTCGTACCTAACACCTACGATTTCTACTGGAACATCTCGGTAGATAAATTTCTGGAGCGCATGAAGAAAGAAAGCGACAAGTTCTGGAACTTGAGCGCACCGAAAAGGCAAAGGCTATGAAGCTGACACCGGTTGAAATCATCACACTTGCCAGCATCGTGGACGAAGAAACAGCGAACAACGGCGAGAAACCGATGATAGCCGGCATGTATTATAATCGTCTGATGCTTCGCAATGCCGAATATCCAGAGGGAATGCCATTGCAGGCCGATCCTACCATTAAATATGCCTGGCAGCGATTCGACCTCAAGCGCATCTACAACAACCTCCTGTCTATCAAGAGCCCGTATAATACCTACAAGAACCCAGGTTTGCCACCGGGGCTATCCGTATTCCGAGCGTAGCAGGTATCGATGCCGTCCTCAACCATGTGCATCACGATTATCTCTACATGTGTGCCAAGGAGGATTTCAGCGGCACTCATAATTTTGCCCGCACTTACGATGAGCACCTGCAGAATGCAGCCAAATATTCTAAGGCACTCAACGAAAGAGGTATCAAGTAAGATAAGGAAACAAGAAAGGTAAAAATGAGTCAGAAAACTTGCAAAGCGTTAGTGATTTTACAAGTTTTCTGACTTTTTATTTGGTAGTCTAACAAAATAGTTGTAAATTTGCAGCCGAAAACTTACCAATTTAAAATAAGGAATAAATACATGAACAGAACGATTATTACAGTAGTGGGCAAGGATACCGTTGGTATCATCGCAAGGTATGTACCTATTTGGCAGAGAACAGTATCAACATCTTGGATATCTCTCAGACCATCGTACAGGAGTATTTCAACATGATGATGATCGTAGACATGGGCAAGATGCAGAAAACTTTCGAGGAAGTAGCCGATGAACTCACCAATGTTGGTAAGGCTATGGGCGTGCAGATTAAATGCCAGCGCGAGGAAATTTTCAATATGATGCACAGAATTTAAAAAGCAAACAATATGATCAATATATCTGAGGTTATCGAAACCAATAAGATGATAGAGCAGGAGAATTTCGATGTGCGTACCATCACCATGGGTATCAACCTTTTGGATTGCGCATCTACCGATCTCGATGAGCTCTGTCAGAACATTCATAATAAGATTACACGTCTGGCAAAGAACCTGGTGAAAACCGGCGAAGAAATCTCCAAGGAGTTTGGTGTGCCTATCGTCAACAAGCGTATCTCCATCACTCCTATCTCACTGGTAGGCGGTTCTGCCTGCAAGACTACCGACGATTACGTGAAGATTGCCAAGACCCTCGACCAGTGTGCCAAGGAGCTCGGTGTCAACTTCTGGGCGGCTATTCTGCCATCGTAAGCAAGGGTATGAGCAAGAGCGATGAGCTCCTTATCCGTTCTATCCCTCAGGCGATGGCACAGACCGATTTTGTCTGCAGTTCTGTCAATGTGGGTTCTACCAAGACCGGTATCAACATGGATGCTGTCCGCCTGATGGGCGAAATCGTAAAGGATACAGCCGAAGCAACCAAGGACAGAGGTTCTCTGGGTTGCGCCAAGCTCGTTGTTCTCTGCAATGCGCCAGACGACAATCCGTTCATGGCTGGTGCCTTCCATGGTGTTTCTGAGGCCGATGCGGTAGTGAGTGTCGGTGTCAGCGGTCCTGGCGTTGTAAAGTATGCATTGGAGAAGGTAAAGGGCGAAAGCTTCGAGGTTCTTTGCGAAACCATCAAACGCACCGCCTTCAAGATTACCCGTGTAGGTCAGTTGGTAGCCAAGGAGGCTTCACGCCGTCTGAACGTACCTTTCGGCATCATCGATCTTTCATTGGCTCCTACCCCAGCTATCGGTGATAGTGTAGCCGATATTCTCGAGCTCATCGGTCTTGAGCATGCCGGTGCTCCTGGTACCACAGCAGCTCTTGCACTCCTGAACGACCAGGTTAAGAAGGGCGGTATCATGGCTTCTTCTTATGTAGGTGGTTTGAGCGGTGCCTTCATCCTGTCAGCGAAGACCAGGGCATGATTAACGCTGTAGAGGCAGGTGCGCTTACCATTGAGAAACTGGAAGCGATGACCTGTGTCTGCTCAGTAGGTTTGGATATGATTGCCATCCTGGCGATACTCCAGCCACCACCATTTCCGGTGTCATTGCCGACGAGGCTGCCATCGGTATGGTTAACCAGAAGACTACCGCCGTACGTATCATCTGTTGTGGGCATGAAGGTAGGCGACAATGTAGATTTTGGCGGTTTGCTCGGTCATGCTCCAATCATGCCTGTAAACCCATTCTGTTGCGAGGCATTCGTAAACCGTGCCGGTCGTATTCCGGCTCCAATCCACAGTTTCAAGAATTAAACTGTTTTGATTCAAAATACCAATCCCCCATCCTGCTTTCTCAAGCGGGCTGGGGGATTTTTTCATTGTATAATCACTTATCTATCTTCTAAAGCGGTTCATCATGGCAAAACATAGGTGGATAGATACTCAGAAACATCAACTACAGATATTTAAATCCAATCCTTAAATAAGACGGAAGCTCCCCCAAAAGTCAAAAGAATCGGGAAAAATAAAAGGGTGAGACTTCTCCCACCCTTTATCTGATATTATAAAAAAAGTTTGTCTAAAGTAAATTACAAACGTTTAAAGTTTTTTCAGCTCTTCTTTCCATGCAGAATAAGCCTCGAGATAAGCAGAACGGTTAGCCTCATCAGGATCTATGACTGCAAGTTTCTTCAATGAAGCAAAAGCCTCATTATGATCCTTATAGATACCGGCACCAATACCAGCACCCTTAGCAGCACCTGCACTACCATCTGTCTCATAAAGTTCGATAGTAGCACCACTCACACCCGCCAAGGTATCTCGGAACAACGGACTGAGGAACATATTAGCCTTACCTGCATGAATATTCTTGATATCCATACCCATTTGCTGCATGATTTCCATTCCATAGCAGAAACTGAAGACGATACCCTCTTGTGCTGCACGAACAATATGAGCACGATTATGCTTATTAAAGCTGATGCCACGAATAGAACAACCAACTTCCTTATTCTCTAATACACGCTCAGCTCCATTACCAAATGGGATAATCTTAACACCATCACTACCTATTGGCACAGAAGCTGCAAGATCATTCATATCCGCATAGCTTACATCTGGAGTGATATTTCGATGAACCCACGCATTCAAGATACCAGTTCCATTGATACACAACAATACACCAAGACGGTCAAGGTCTGTAGTATAATTAGCATGAGCAAAAGTATTGACACGGCTCTTTGGATCATAGTTAACATCACCCAATACACCATATACAACTCCTGATGTACCTGCAGTACTTGCAATTTCACCCGGATTGAACACATTCAGACTCACAGCATTATTTGGCTGGTCACCCGCACGATAAGATATTGGTGTACCTTCTTTCAGACCAAGTTCTTCAGCTGCCGCTTTACTTACTACACTCTGTACAGAGAAAGTAGGAACAATATCAGCCAGAATGCTTTCATCGAAGCCAAAGTAATCAAGCAGGAATTTAGCAGGCTTTTTCTGGTTGAAGTCCCACATCATACCTTCAGAAAGACCACTGATAGTAGTCTTAACTTCACCTGAAAGTTTCATTGCCAGATAATCACCAGGAAGCATAATCTTATCAATCTTATCAAACAGTTCCGGTTCATTATCCTTTACCCAAGCAAGTTTAGATGCAGTAAAGTTTCCAGGAGAATTGAGCAGATTACGCAAGCAGAAGTCCTCACCTAAATCATGAAAAGCCTTCTCTCCATAAGGTACGGCACGAGAGTCGCACCAGATGATACTAGGACGCAAAACTTGCTGATTCTTATCAACACAAACCAAGCCATGCATCTGGTACGAGATACCAATAGCAAGGATATCTTCACCCTTGGCACCAGATTCTGCCATGATTTTCCTGAGCGCCAGCTTAGCATTATCCCACCACATCTGAGGATCCTGTTCTGCCAACCGGTCTTTACAGCCATAATGGGTGCTTCATGATCCGGATAGAATGCAGAAGCTACGATTTCTCCATTGTCAACATCAGTAAGCGAAGCCTTTACAGAACTTGAGCCTACGTCAAAACCTAATAAATATCTACTAGCCATAGTTTATTCGTTTATATGTTTATTGTTTAACTTTTATCAGTTTTTATAAAGTCTACATATATTATACGAACATACTACAACATTCCCCTCATAAAAAAAATAATTTAGAACATATTCTCATCAAAAAGACTTTGAGGAGTACTATTGTCAGCCTTGTCCTCCTCTTCATTACTATTTTCTAATACAGAAGAAGAAAAATTGAGCATCAGTTGCTGTACGGCCTTTGAATCAAAATTAACATGATATACACCATACCCCTTACCTTTTTCTATAAGCGAGTGTGGGTCTTTAGCGCATCTGGTGAGATATTGCGTAACATAGCTATGAACATCCCTGTAATTCAGAGGTGTAAAAATCGAATTACAGGAATTATATACATGACGAGCTATTTTTTCTACTTTCAACCCTTTTGCACCCGCAGACAAAAGAACATTGAATATCTCCTGATCAAGTTTCATATAATAATCATAACATTCGTCCTCTTTCAAGAGAGAAGACACAAAAAGAAAAAACCGCGGTTACTCACTAACAAGCAACCGCGGCTCTTTGAAAAATAAACCTTATTTAAGCGAGAGCAACCTTGTTGTCCTCATCCTTAATCTTACCCTCTTTGAAGAGCCAACCGATACCAAGGATTACATCCTCTGTACTGATCTTAGCAGCCCTAGCAATTTCTGCTACTGTGAGAGCCTTTTCTGAAGCTGCCAATGCCTGATATACATCACCAGCTCTAAAACCTGCGTTCTCTGCGTTCAAGTAAAGAACGTCCTTCTTTGCTGCAGGAGCCTTCTTTGCTACTGGAGCCTTCTTTGCTGCTGGCTTCTTTGCAGCAGTCTTAGTTGTCGCTTTCTTTTCTACCATGTTTTAAGAATTTTATGATTCTATTGACCTCATTTCGTCAGCTCAACCTTAATATCTGCTGCAAATTTATAACTTTTATTTCGAAATAGTGTTAGAAAAATAGAAAAAACTACTACTTATAAACAAAAGTGCTGCATTTCTTGATTTACGTCAAGAAGCGCAGCACTTTATTTACTAAAAATCAATTACTTATTATAAATCATTAAATTTTTCTCAAGGCATTTTACGCATACTCTTTTATGGAGTGAATACCTTCGTTTCTCTATTTTTATTCAGCCTTCAAATCAAGTTTGATTTCCAATTCATCCAACTGCTTAGGGTCAAGTTCAGAAGGAGCATCGAGCATAACATCACGACCTGAGTTGTTCTTTGGGAAGGCAATACAATCGCGAATACTGTCGAGACCAGCCATAATGCTGACGAAACGGTCCAAACCGAAAGCAAGACCTGCGTGAGGTGGTGCACCATACTTGAAAGCATTCATCAAGAAACCGAACTGGGCCTCAGCACGCTCTGGAGTAAAGCCGAGAACCTCGAACATCTTCTCCTGCAACTGAGTATCATGGATACGGAGAGAACCTCCACCTACTTCGATACCATTGCAAACAAGTCGTATGCCTTGGCACGAACCTGCTCAGGATGCTCATCGAGCAATGGGATATCATCAGGATTTGGCATAGTGAATGGATGGTGCGTAGCATCAGGCGCTGCTCCTCATCGCTCCACTCAAAGAGAGGGAAGTCAATAATCCAAAGACACTTGAATACGTTCTTATCACGAAGACCAAGACGGTCACCCATTTCCAAACGCAAAGAGCAAAGCTGAATGCGTGTCTTGTTAGCATTATCACCGCTCAAAATCAAAACAAGGTCACCATCCTTGGCTCCCATTACGGTCTTGATTTCAGCAAGTTCCTCTGGAGAATAGAACTTATCTATGCTACTCTTTACGGTACCATCAGCATTATACTTGATATATACCAATCCTTTGGCACCGACCTGAGGACGCTTAACAAAATCGGTCAATTCGTTCAACTGCTTACGGCTATAATCAGCACAACCTGGAACACAGATACCGCCAATATACTTAGCCTCATCGAATACAGAGAAATTACCCTTACCTGTGAAAGCATCTTTCAACTCAACAAATTCCATACCGAAGCGCAAGTCTGGCTTATCGCTACCGAAACGGCGCATAGCATCGTGCCAGGTCATCTGCTCCAACTTAGGAAGTTCTACACCACGAATCTCCTTAAACAAATGGCGAGCCATTTCCTCGAAAAGGTTGATGACATCATCCTGATCAACAAAACTCATTTCACAGTCAATCTGTGTAAACTCTGGCTGACGGTCAGCACGAAGATCCTCATCACGGAAGCACTTGGCAATCTGGAAATAGCGGTCGAAGCCAGCAACCATCAAGAGCTGCTTTAAAGTCTGAGGACTCTGTGGAAGAGCGTAGAACTGACCTGGATTCATACGGGAAGGAACAACAAAGTCGCGGGCTCCCTCTGGTGTACTACCAATAAGTATAGGAGTTTCAACCTCCATGAAGTTCTGTGCATCGAGGAAGTTACGAATCAAGATGCACATACGATGACGCAACTCCAGGTTTTTGCGCACTGCAGGACGACGCAAATCAAGATAACGATACTTCATACGGATATCATCACCACCATCAGTATTATCTTCGATAGTGAAAGGAGGGGTCTGACTCTGAGAGAGGACATTGAGTTCCTTCACCAGGATTTCGATGTCACCAGTATCCATTTTAGGATTCTTGCTCTGTCGTTCACTTACTACACCCTTTATTTGAATGCAGAATTCACGACCTAGCTTGTTAGCTGCATCACACAAGTCTTTGTTATCAGCCTCATTGAAGACCAACTGTGTGATACCATAACGGTCGCGTTAAATCGACGAATGTCATACCACCCATCTTTCTTGAGCGCTGTACCCAACCGGCAAGTGTCACTTCCTTGCCGGCATCAGAGAGACGTAAC
>ENA-OQER01000318-OQER01000318.1-human-gut-metagenome-genome-assembly--contig:-NODE-318-length-27133-cov-4.398578_pt1 | contig 27133 bp, 28 predicted proteins | sample MGYA00242797_ERZ504639 | MGnify/ENA primary metagenome ERZ504639 (study PRJEB26092, sample SAMD00036306) | human gut metagenome | host: Homo sapiens | study: EMG produced TPA metagenomics assembly of...
GTTTCGGATCAAAATCGTGCGGTTGATAACGAGGCTACACGCCTTATTCACACAATACAAAAATTTCTTATTCGTTTTAAGGAAGAAAAGAAAAAGGCTCTTGCAAAGAAATTGGAAGCAAAACTTCAATCTTATTTGCATAAAACCAATCTTGTTAAGAAAGTAATTGTTGACATCAATGGCAACGGTGATGATGTTGACATTTGTCTATTTGGATATGATGATAAAAAAATTGACAATAGTATTCTTTCCATGGGTGAACGCCAAATGTTTGCATCTGCACTTTTAAGTGCTTTGGTTGATGAAACAGAAATAGAGTTCCTGTTTTCATAGATAGCCCAATGCAGAAATTTGACCCGCAACATACAAAGAATGTACTCACGAAGTTCTATCCAAATGTTTCAAAGCAAGTGATTCTCTTTCCTCTTCTTAAAAAAGAATTGACGGAAGAAGAATATCAATATATTCAACCGATTGTAAATAAATCCTATTTGATAAACAATGAAAAGGATGGTTCGCACTTTGTTGAAGTGAAACCAGAGAATCTTTTCGAGGAATATAATAATAGCGGATATGCAAATTAATATCAAAACATCTGGCGAAAATCAAGCATTGTAACCCAATTAACAAAAAAACTTACTGGGGGTACAAAAGAAAACGTGATAGCTCGTATTGCATTAGGCTATTCTCTGTCTACAGGTAAACGCTTTACCCAACAGGAATTTTCTGCGTACGATTCACAAGGCAAAGAATACAAAGACCATATTCTGTTTGATGGACAGTATAGAGATTTCTATATTGCCTTAATTTGTCAGGCATATGGAATAACTAAAAATGACGAGCTTATTCCCAAATATATAAAGCTACATATTGACCATGGATTAGAAAAGATAAATTATCTGTTTGAAAATAATCCACAATATACTTTCTTCGATTTCTTAACTGAATACTTCAGAAAGGGAATTGATATGATTGAGGATACCCCAGAAAGATTCGATTGCGTTGAGAATCGAAATCAGCATATCACAAAAAGCTCTTTTTCAGGACCAATTCAAATAAAAGTAGGCTATAATATTTCAACAGGCGAAAATATATACTGTTGTTTCAATGACTCCACTCGTTACAATAATCAACATATTGCTGTAGCGGGAAAGTCTGGCTCTGGTAAGACTCAATTCGCACTAGAGTTTCTTCGTCAACTATATAAGCAGACACAAGGTCAAGTCAATTTCCTATTCCTTGATTTTAAGGGATTGAGTGAGGATGACAAAATTAAAATGAGCGACTTTTTTACAGAAACTCATACAGAATGTATAAATGCACCTCACACACCATTTCCTTTGAACCCCGTTTCGTTCATTGATAATGTTAACGAAAAGAACAAACTGGTAGGTATAAATAAGTTTGTTGACATTATTGCTAAATACTCCAATATCGGCAAGAAGCAACAACAAACACTAAAAGATGCTACCAAAGAAGCGTTTATTCAGCATAAAGATGGCAAACATCCTTCATTGAAGGAAATTTATGATTTGGTAATTGAGTCGGTCGGTGATAACCGTGATACTCTTACTGAAATTATGGAACGTCTTAGTGAATATGAACTTTTCGCGTCAAGAGTTAATGACCCAAGTATCTTCCTAAATAACAATTATTATTTTTCTCTATCAGGTGAGCTCGATAGTACTGTCCGATTCACGTCAATTTTTCTCATCATTAACTACATCTTCAATGTATTCACGAATATGGGTGGTACAGAAGTAGTCGATGGCAGCCGAAGTATGCGTTATGTATTAATGATTGATGAGGCTCACGATTTGTTCCGTGAAAAGAAGTCTTTGGAGATTTTAGAAGTCTTGCTTAGGAAGATTCGGTCATATGGTGTTTCTATCATCCTACTCTCTCAAGGCATATCAGAATATAATCAAGGTAATTTTGATTTTTCGCAAGAATGTGAAACTGCATTCCTTTTACCGATAAACGACCTTAATAATACAAAAGCAATAAACAAATTCTTAGGTCTGAGTGAAAAGGATGGATCTCGAACTATGCGAAATCTTGAAAAATTAGATAACGGACAATGTGTATCTAATATTAAAGAATTGCAAAAAGGCGACTTGTTTGAAGTTGTTCAATATTGGAAAGAAAAGAAGTGAATATGGAACATCCTAATTTTTTGGAGATTATAAGAGACCTCTATCTTAAAAGTATAGAGCCATGCAAAGAGCCCAGTTTTGTACTGTATTTTATTTTTATGGTAGTAATATTTGGAGGAATTGGAGTCATTTTATCTTTGTGGCAATGCATTAATGGAGAACCTTTAAGATACGTTTCTCAGAACATGATGACTTATGCCGTTGCTTTATCCGTTCCGGCTGCTTTAACTATATTCCTTCATATAATTCCTCACAGTGATTATAAGGTGAGTCACACTATTATAACACTCTCCGTACTCATTTTACAAATTGTTGCAGTTTGTTTCTCTTTTTGGAACGGACATTTTATAATTGCCATTATTTGTACTATAATATCTTGGTGGTATTGGATTCTTGCTAATTCATGTAATGGTTCTTTGGGGGATAAATCATATCATTCACAAATTAAAAATGACTTACAGAATCATGGAGCAAAATGGGACAATGATTAAAGGATTCCTAGTTCAGCAAAATGGTCAAGATTTCTTAATTGGGAAAGCTTCTATTAGAGATATTTTGACCTATACAAGATATACCGAACGTTTAATTATAGGATTTGATGAGGATGAAAAGCCTATTTACAATCCACATATTCAACGTAAGGTAGAAACTGCTAGAGTTAATAAAATTGCGGATTTTCTTATAAATGACTCCGAAGCCATGTTCCCAACAAATATCGTTCTTGGGATACCTATGTCTATGATTTCTTCTCAGTTCTCGCATGATGGTATAGTGGAAATTTCACTAGACGAAAAAGTGACAAATCAAATAAAATTAGCTAAAGATGGTCACAAGGATGCTGATGTCTTCATTACAATTATTGATGGCCAACATCGTGTTCGTGGTATTGAGGTTGCTATAGAGCGATTGCAAGAAGAAGCTGAAACACATAATAATGTTTTGGCTCATGCAAAACTAGAAAATCTGTTAAATATAGAATTGGTCGTTTCATATTTTATAGACAAAAGTTTAGAATATCAAGCTATGATATTTTCCACCATTAATAGGACGCAGAAAAGAGTTTCCCAAGATTTGGTGTATAGCTTGTTTGGACTATCGTCTGAAGATACTCCATATAAGACGGCTTTAGAAGTTACCCTAGCTTTAAATGCCCACCCCAAATCACCATTCTACCATAGAATAAAACTATATGGAGGTGAATATGACAAGAGAATGAGTCCCCCTCTCTCTCAAGCAACAATGATAAAAAGCATTGTAGGACTTATAAGTGAAACATTGCGAGAATCAGAAAATGACAAGTACAAAAAAAGACAAGAATTAAAAAAGCAGAAGGGACGAAAATTTTTACCTTTTAGGAAATTCTATGCGAATAATCAGGATTTTTTAATTTCAGACTGTATGTTCTATTTTTTCAATGCAATAAAATCCAAATTCCCGCAGTATTGGTTATATGATGGGCTTGCAAAGCCTCAAAATATTTTGCAATCAACAGTAGGTATGAAGCCTTGCTATCTTTCCTTGTTGAAATTTTAAAACGAGAATCACTTCTGTTTTTTGATCGGAATACGTTTAATAGTTACATCAATAAACTAGAAAACATAGATTTTGGTGACGTTACCATATTTCCAATGACAACAAAAGGGAAAAAGATTGCATACCTTACAATGAGCCTTGCCGTTTTTCCACCGTCAGAATCATCTGATAATAGGGAAATGGAACTTTTTAAGACAATGAACGAAATCTAATTTAGATATAATATTTATAATTTTATGAAATTTCGCTAGTTTTGTTGCAGGAAGACATGAAGGGTATAAAGTGATGTCGGTGCTTGTAATTTAATGAATTAAGTATTTATTGTAAATGACAAGACGAATCGTATCACAACACGTTGATTGTATAGCTCATTACATAATTTGAATAACAAGAAGTATATGAAAACATTTAAAATCATTGGTGTACGACCATTGAAAGGATGTAATAAACATGTAATAAAGAACTTAAAGTCTGATACTTTTTATACATTTTATAATAATTATGAATTTAAAGATGAGAAAGTGATAAAAAGTGAACAGCAAGTTCCGGATAATTTATATGCATCCAATATTAGTCTGCATGCTATTGTCGGAATGAACGGTAGTGGAAAAAGTACAATCGTAGAATTAATTATCCGGATTATAAATAATTTGTCTTTTTATATATTAGGGGAACAATCCGGAACATACGCTGCTGAGCCGTTGGTTCCCGTAAGACGCTTGAATGCTGAATTGTATTATGAAAAGGACAATGTCATTTATAAAATTACAATTTCTAACGATAGCTTTTCATGGACAGATGAACGTGGCAATATAATGGGAAAAAATAGTGAGGATTTGCAATCTCTATTTTATACGATTGTCATCAATTACTCACATTATGCCTATAACTCACTGGAATATCAGTCTGAAATCATGGGTAGATATAAGAAAAAGTTTTGGATAGAAGCCCTTTTCCATAAAAATGACGGTTACAGAACGCCTATTGTTTTGAATCCTTTCAGAGAACGGGGCAATATTGATATCAATGTAGAAACAGAACTGGCAGAACAACGTTCCATAGCCTTTTTTTCTTATTTTAAACTTTACCACTCTATTCGTTTTCATCCTGATTATGACATTAAATCTTTTGCAATCAAATTGGATAAAGATGGTGTATCGCAAAAAATCAAACATGCGATGAAAGATTATTATCCCTATTTGGCTAAAATAAAGGATATGAGTTGGGAGGATATGGAAAAATCAATCAAGGAGGCTTGGGTAAAAAGATTTTCGTTTCTTAAGAAAAACAATGAATATTCAGAATATTGCTATCAATACCTTGTCTATAAAACAATGTCCATCCTTGTTAAATACTCCTTCTTCCAAGTCTATTTTAAGGACAACTCTAAAAAAGAAAACCCATTTGATGAAGTTGTGATTATGTTAATAAAGGATGAAAGTCATATAACATTGAAGATTCATCAGATTCTTTATTATTTGGATGACCCTTATTATCATGAAGGGAGATATTATTGGAGCGATTTGGAACCTTTCTTAAAGAAAAGGTCGGATTCATCTGTTCAGATAGATAAAATTATGTATTTGTTACCTCCGCCAATCTTCAAGACCAGTTTTTATTTATCTTATAGAACGGATAAAGGACAACTTGGAGTTGTTAATATAACTGATTTGAGTTCGGGAGAAAGACAATTGGTTTACTCAATGAGTTCGATATTGTATCATGTACATAATATATATACCATAAGAAATGCTGAAAATCGAAAGCCATATAATTGTGTACAGATAATTTTGGAAGAAATAGAACAGTATTATCATCCTGAATATCAGCGCGTTTTAATAGCTACTTTAATTGAGTATTTGAACAAACTTAATATTGATAAGAATTTTAGGATAGACATATTGTTAGTTACTCATTCTCCATTTGTACTTAGTGATATTCCAATGGAAAATATCCTTTTTTTAGAACAAGGAAAGCCTGTCACATCAAAAGTAAAAAAGGAACTGAAAGAATCTTTTGGCGCTAATATGTATGACTCCTTCGTTTCAGTTTTTTCCTAAAGGAGAGTGCTATTGGAAAAGTGTCCTATGAGGTTATTAATAGTTTAATGGATAAGATAATGAACGATGCCTCTTTTGATGTGTCCGTTTGCTACGAACAAACTCAAATTAATCATAGGAATCTTAATAAATACGTCAAATTGGTTGGTGATACCTTTCTTAAAAATATTCTTGATAAAAAATTGGGAAATAATGTATCAACTGAAAATAACTAAAATACAGAAAGATTAGCGTTGCAGCATTTCAATAATGTAAAAGGACGTTTATTGATTGATATTCATCATTTTCTTTCGGGTAATTATAGAACACTAAGGAAAGAGACAATATCTATTCATGGAGATAAGCCTAGTGAGGATTTGCTGAGGTACTTATCTGTTGAGAAAAACTTGAAGGAACTTATAGTGTCCCATCCGGATAAGTTAAGAGATATAATTTCCAAGCTACATTCAGATGCATTTGATCCTAAGAAGAATTTAAATCGTATTCTTTATCATATTTTCATTATTTTTGGATATGAAGATAAGAGGTTTAATAAGGATGTTTTTTACCGACAAAGCCAAGTGGGAACCTGTCCTTATTGCAATATGGCAGATATCCATTATATTCCTGCAACAGCGTTGTCTCAGCCAGAAAAAGGAGTATTGGATCATTTTTATCCCAAAGAAATTTACCCAATATTGGATTATCTTTTTACAATTTGATACCAAGCTGTCCTTCTTGCAACGATGTTCAGCATAAGAGTAATAAAGATGTTACATCAAATAAAGGGGATGCAAGCTTAACCTCAATGCGTATAATCAATCCATACGAGTATCAAGATAGGAATTTTTTCTTTGATTACAACTTGAAGTCCCACTGGGAAAATGCGGAAAACAGCGATGTGGATATATTAACAGCTGGAGATAAAGAAGTTGGTTATAATGCGTTGTTAAACCTGAATGGTCGATATAATACAATACAGAATCGGGAGACTGTAATTTCCATAATTCGAAAATTAAACAGGTATCCTGACACTTATTTTGATTATTTGAATATGTTACCCATACCAGCCTGTTTAATAAAAAAAGAATTTGATGATTGGGGATTTCATTTGAGAAGAGATGAGATTTATAAATATCCTTTCAATAAATTCAAATTGGATATATTGGAAAAAGCGAGGACTGATATGTAACTATGTCCTTTTACATTATCTTTATTATAATAACTGATAACTAAGGGGGGAGCGAAACTTCTCTTTAATCGAAATCGCCCCCGCTACAACTATCTGTGGCGAGGGTGATTTCCTATTTATGAGGCTTTCGACACATCCTCATATTGGATAGAGATTAAGTCAGACAGAAAAAATATTCATTTTTCAAAGAATGGTTTTCCTGTCTTTTGCTTGGTTCTATGTTTTTTGATATTAGAACCGGGCTACTTCATAGAATTTAAAGAAATAGTAGAACGCAACCTTGTGCCATTTGGTTAATTCTTTATCTCCAGCAAACAAGGAAGACAGGGTACACTTGTCAATACCTGTGTAATTGCTTAGGTGTTTGCTACGCAATCCCAGACGTTCCATTTTGGACTTGATACTTTCAATGGTTAAATTATCAATGTCCTTTCTGTCAAAATTGACAGCGGAAACAGTCAGTTTCCAGTCATCGGGAATCTCACCCTTGAACATTTCACGGGCACGTTCCATCAGCTCCTTTTTGGAAAGAAGGATGTTGTTCACCATGTCTTTTTGCTCTATACGAACAATCAGACGATTATCACTATATGATACAATCTCAACAACAATATGCGCCATACGGCGGTATTGTTTGGCAAATTCTGCCAGCCGCTTTTTACTCTCGTCGGAGAGAGGAAGTAATTCTAAATTTTTCATACATTTGTCATTTTACGATTGATAATCGGATATTATTATTTTTTGGTGTCGTTAAAGGAAGGGCCGAAGCCTTCCACTCACAATTTGACAAGCCTTAAATGCGTCAGGTCGAAAATGGCGAGTTGTTTATTTTCACGTCCGAAACGAATGGCCTCGTCCATGTTCGTGAAAATACGGATACTGTCAAAATAGAACTGTCCGTTCTCTTCGTTCAGCCATCCGCCAACTTCTTCTCGTGCACTAATGCATGTTTAAGAACTCTTTTCAATCCCTCCTCACCGAAACTGTCCTGAGTTTCGAGATAAGCGACAGAAATACCTTTTGTGACCTTTTTTTAAGGTTGTAAGGTCAACCGTGAATCCATCTGGATTCTTTCCTGCTATCTCAAGGATAGCGTCAAACAGTTGTTCCATAAATTGGAGAACTTTAGCGGTGCCACCCGCGTTTGTTATGGCACGGCAAATCTACTAAAAAGTTTGTTACTAACATTTTAGTAGATTTATAGTAGCTAGTACACGGCTTTTTCCGATAAAAATGTGCAGAAATCTCAAATGGCATGACTAATAGCCCATTGGCAGTTATTTGTTCCTTCATCCGAAACAACACAGATATTGAAATCAGATGTCGGTAACAATGTAACTATCATACAATCAGATATTTGAATAGTTATATCAAAGTTAAATGAAAGAGCTGGGTAGCTAGTAGATACTACCAAATGACCTTTCTGTTAATTTGCATATTAAATATCAGGATATTATATTTGTTTTATACGTATTTTATCCTTGGGTAATTTGGGCTCTAATTTTATCTACATTATCAATAGTAATATGTTGGTTCACATAAATATACACTCACGTGAATATGAATAAGTAGAAAGCACTTTTGTCTTCCAAGCATCCGCGTAGAAAAATGGGGTCAAGTCAAAAAGTATGTGGGTATAATATTTGAGAAACATTTAAAGTTTGCAATGCTAAAAACATACATCCTTCCAAAGTATTATAAATCAAGTACATCAGACGAACACCTGATTGGACGTCAGCATTGTAACTCAGAGGTCATGCTTATCACCCACAGGGTTTCAGATTAACCCGAAAAATGGATTTGGAGGGATAAGCAACAGGAGGGCTGCGTACTGTGTGATAAAGTTGTGTGGTTGGTCATTTTCAGAGGTAATGTAGCCTGTCGGTTCTATTGCCACATGTTATCTGACGACTTTTGATGACATCTGACGACTTTGTTTTTCTCATTCCAGGTATTAATATGTTCTTTGTCTTGTGTGGTAACAGTGAGTCGGTTCATGAAAAATGTCATGCTATGAACATACAGGAAGCAAAGAAAATCAGGCTTGTTGATTTTTTAGGAGGACTGGGGCATCACCGGTCATACAACGCGGGAACAGTGTGTGGTACAAGTCTCCTTTCCGGATGGAAAAGGAGGCTTCCTTCAAGATTGATCTCCGGAAAGAATTGTGGTATGACTTCGGGCTGGGGAAGGGCGGGGATATTATTACCCTGGCTAAGGAGATTTACCAGACAAATGATATAAGTCTTGTGCTACGGTATATTGAAGATAAAAAGGCGGTTTTGAAACCGGTTACAATCTCCTGCCCTGTGGAAGAGGCGGCACCCGCCTTTCAGGAGTTGAAAATCAGGCCGCTTGCCAACCGTATATTGCTTGCTTATCTGAAAGAACGGTGTATTGATGTGGAAACGGCGAGGAAAATATGCCGGGAGACTTCCTTCAAGCGGAACGGAAAAAATTATTTTGCCATTGCCTTTCCCAATATTTCCGGTGGATATGAGGTGCGGAACAGATTTTTTAAGGCTTGTATCTCTCCCAAGGATATTACTTGCGTCACGAATGGACAGGAAATGGGCAGGTGTTATGTGTTCGAGGGATTTATGGACTATCTGTCTTTTGAGCCGGCCTTTCCTCTTTGGCCGAAGGGGGATTGCTTGGTGCTGAACTCCGTCAGCAACTTGCCGAAGGCTTTTTCCTTTCTTTCACGATATGATGACATTTACAGTTGTCTGGATAATGATACTGCCGGAAATAATACGGTGATGGCGATGAAAGAAAAATATGGCAGCCGTGTACATGACCTTTCACAGGAATATGCCGGTTATAAGGATTTGAATGAATATTTGTGCCGTAAGCGACGAAACGTATGATTGTTGGAAGGATTATGTGAAGGGAGAATTGAATGTCATTTTTGAATATAAACTACAAAATCATTTTCATTCTTGATTATTTTCGTTATTTTTGTACCGATTATCAATTAAATATATGTTTATATGAACGAATTGTTGACTCAAATACAAGATGTATATGCCGCATTTTCTACAGATGCTGTGCTTCAGATTGAAAAGAATAACAAGGCCGCAGGTACTCGTGCCCGCAAAGCTTCGTTGGAATTGGAAAAATTGATGAAGGAGTTCCGCAAGCTCTCTCTGGAAGATCCAAAAAATAATTTCTTCTTTTCTGATTATCTTTACTTGCAGTTGCGGGATTTCGGTTTGTGATAAGTCGCTTGCCGCCATCTCTTGATATTTTTTTGACAGTACAACCAAAACGGATATCTCCAATAGGCTTGGATTATAGTCGGTTGCGGTCCGTAATGGTTGTATTGTCCTGCAAATATGGGTTAGGGATGTTCCCTGTCTTGTTCGTTTCCCGCCCACAATGTCTGGTAGTCTTGGCAAATCCTTTCGTAATCTTCCGGCTTCAAGTGCGGGAAATTAGTGGCATACATATATTGAAGGTCTTCTGGTGTCAGTGCTGGATCTTGTCTTAGGATGTCATGGATTTCATCCTCGCACTCATAACGGTCGTTGAATATGCCCGTATGCGGATAGACAGCGGTACAATCCTCAATGATATGCTCTACAAATAACAGGCCTTTCATCAGGTCTTTCTTGACCGTTATCTCGTGGTCTGAATGGGCGTTGTAATAACCGCAACTCAAGTTGACACAGCTGACGCCCATCCCGTTTCCTTTCAGGACCATTACGTCGGTCAACAACCCGTTGTTCTCCTTATAACCCCATTCTTCCGGTTTTACCGCTTCTATGAATTCATCCGAACAAAGTTCCGAGAAACCGATGCTTGTAATCAGGTCGGAATTGCCTTTCCGGTCGGGCTGGATGACAAACCGTACGTCGTTGAAAAAAGGCATGTCTGCGTTGGAACTGCCCGCGCATCCGGTTTCCTCTTCCCTGAAGAAAGCTATTTTAATGGTATCGTATTTTTTCAGGCATTCCAGACAGATGAATATTCCGTTCTTGTCATCCGCCCCCGGATTCTCAAACCGTCTTTTGCCCGGGGAATAGCCGAAAATGATGTCCTTTGTTTCTATCGCCTTGAAATCCTTGGAGTGGTGGCAGTGTGCCACCTGGTCGATATGGCTGACCAGGCAGGGATAGTTTTCCCCCGTTCCTTTTATCACATAAAGATTTCCGTATCGGTCCTGTGAAACGGATATGTCACCGGGAAGTGTTCCGATATAAGAACGGAGGAAACGTATCATATTCTGTTCCTTTCCGCTCGGGCTGTGAATGCTATACAGCTTCTTTAGCAATTGTGTATTCATGCTCTTTTTGCTTAAGTTTGTAACCATAGGGAAGGCCGGTGCCGGGATTGAGCGTATCAAACGCCTCTTTGTCAAATATCCATGCCTTTCCGTCCTTTACCAATTTGTCCAATGCCCCAGCGGTGATGCTTGTATCCTTATACTTGTTTTCCGCATCCGTCCATACCTGAATCCGGGTGATGTCGTCCTCCTTTTCAAACCACTCATCGTCGTATTCGGAATAATACCAGTTCTTCCGCTTGAATTCCTTCTCCGCTTTTTCCATGCACTTGCCACAACAGTACTCCTCGCCGGTCAGGTGCGATTGCAGGGCATCCCTGTGCAATATCCATTTTTGGCATTCATCACAAGTTGTACAGTCATCATCATGGTGGTATGCGTATATTGATTCTATCCATACAAAATCGTTCAGGTTGTCCGTATCCACATAGATTTGCGCACCGTTCCTGTAGCACAGCCGGGTTTCTTCACAATAATATCCATGATAGTCATCCCATTCATCCCCGTCCTCATCCCCATTGAGGTTGATGTCTGTGGTGTCAAGGTCGTGAGAATATTCTTCCGGTTCATAATTATAGGCTTTTTTTTTACTATGATTATACCATTTGAAGGAATCCTGGTAAGAGAGTGTGTCGCGTATATCCAATCGGCAATCGATTTCAAACTTCTTATTTTTAAGGGAGTTTCCGGAAATGTCCACAAAAGCATCCGCATCACTGCATGATGCGCCGATAACTTTATATCCGTCTATGTATTCTCCATGAATCAGCTTGTCAATCAGTAGCCTTTTCAGCGTGTCGTCCTTATTGGAGGCGTATTGCCTTTCCAACAACCTCCATTTTTTACCGTGCTGGTCTGTCACGTCTGTAAACAGGATTGCCCTTGCTACGATATAATCATGTTCGTCTGTGATATAGGCGCTTGGCATTCACTGAATAGGCATAAAACTCATCCCTGTTCCTGCCCGTCATACAGGAACCGAAATCACCCTTGCATTTCCAATAGTCATATATCTTGTCAAACCGGTTGTCCACATGCAGTTTCAGACCGGAACCATGCCCGTAGGCATAGGTGTACCATTGTCGGGTGAAGACATCTCCGGAAAGCCAGTTCAGGATTCCCGGGGAAAGCAGCTTCCCAATCTCCGTTTCAAGGATAAGCGTCCTCATGAATTTTCCGGATTTCATTTTGAAGGTCCGGTTCCGTTCGACATTGATATAACAGACTGAAGACTTGTCCATATCTTCGCAAATCCCTTTGGATTCATTTGTCCTGTACAATCCGGAGTGATAGGTTTCCCCTATCAGTTCCACCTTGTTTGTAAGCTTCCCGTCATTCCTTCCAGACTCTTTGACAGCCTCGGTAACTTTTTTCTGCAAGTCTGCCATATCGGATATGTGCAACAGGCTGTAATCGTTGTGTTTCAAACAATACCGGAGCAACAGGGGATTCTTTAAATGTCCGAGCAATATTTTGTTCTTTCTGGATATCACTCCGTTTTCCCTTGTTGTAAGTCCGAACCGTTTTTTGAAATCTTCGTAGTTTTTAATTTGGTAGTATAACATATTTTCCAGTTTTGATATTGTCCATGAATAAAAAAGAGATATCCCTCCCGGGACATCTCTTTGGGGTGTTTCAAACCGTATATTCCCTCACGTTGGAGTAAGGGGCTGTATTTCCTGTTCAGGCAGGCATATACATTCGGACCGTTTTTTCATCCAGCCTAAGCAGTTCCTTTTCGGGCGGGAAACAGTCTATTTCTTCCATCAACTCAAATCCTTCCGGTGAGTTCGGGTGATTCCGTATGGCATACTCCAGTTCGTCAGAGGCAATTTTCATTCTGTCAGTTTCGATGAACGGGGACTTTATTCCGAAAAAGTGGAGATATTCAATCCGGCTGTTGTCCGCCACTTCCGTTTTGTAATTTTTCATTTCTTTCGTTTGAACCATAATCTTTCTTTTTTGATTAAACATGACCGGCTTGGCAAAAGCCAGTATTTCCATTTCTTATATGCCCCGGTTTGCTTTTTGCCGTGATTGTGCAAGGCAAAAGGCGACCTTTGCAGGTAAGAATTGAAATACGATATGAATGGCGGTCTGCCATGGAGAAAAGAAGCCGTCCGGTAGGCAGAGGCGGTACAGGATTCAGTCGAACGCTTCCATCCGATTGCTTTCCAGCAATGCCAGGACATCTTTCTCCTTGTACAATAATTTGCCTCCTATCTTGTAATAGGGTATTTTTCCGTTCAGGCGGTAGTCTGCCAGTGTCCTTCGTGTCAGTTTCAGTTTTCCGGCAAGCTCGCTGTCCGTCATGTAACGGTCGCCGTTCAGTAGCGGACGGAACTTTTCCGCCTGTATGTCCAGAAGGCGGGACAATGTGTCAATGTTCCGGAAAACTGCCTGATTTCCGGACTTTCCTTGGTCAATAGGGATTGTGCCATTGTATCTTGCCAATTAAAGGATTACCTGACGAATCGTATTTTCCATAAAGCGGATGATGTCCTGACGCCTGTAATATACTTTACGGTCTATATGGCTGTAAGGGACTGCCCTGCGTCTTCGGAGCTGTAACAGTTTTCCGGGGGAGACTCCCATCAGCATACATGCTTCCTGGTTGTCTATCCAGTCATCCATACTCCGGGAATTTTCCCCGCATATTTCCCGCACTTTTTTGCAAGGGCTTCCAAGGCCCTGTTCATTTCCAAGAATGTCTGCGCTTCAATGGTTACGATTTCCATACGTTTCTCTTTTTTGTCCGGTACGAAAATAGGGATGGAATCCCTTTCCTCCAAAAAGGTGTCTGTAAATGTCATCAGACGGCATCAGATGGCAAGGGGAACGGGAATGTGAAATATTTGAATATCCCCCAAGAAAGTAGCAGACAAAAATCGGACAGGATTTTGGTTCCTGTTTAAATTTTCTTCAAAAGGGAATGACTTGCAGGCCTTTTCCGATAAAAACAACTATATTTATCCACCATCAGGATTTTAACCTTTGGAACATTTATATTATGGAATTGATTGTGAATTTGTCGGTGATATTATTTTTTATCGGGCTTTGGATGTATGCCCGGTATTGGAGAAGAATGTGCGGGAAGCGTTCTGCCAATATGCGGCCGCCTGCTGCGGGAGAGAGGAAAGAGAAAAGCTGATGCGGTATGCCATAATAGCGGGCAACCGTCATGCACCCTTGCTGTATGCGTTGACTTATCCCGAACGGTTTGACAAGGCCCGGCCGTTACGATTGTTTGAATTCAGGGGAATCCGTTGTGTGTTTGCCGGATATTATTTTCCTCAGCGTTATGAAAACTGGCTTTGTGACGACCAGTCCGAATTTGTCCGGAAGGTGTATGATTTCAAGGAAGGGAAAGACCCATGCCGGAATTGTTTCTCGCAGGCGTTCCGGGTTCTTTCCGTTACCGGAGATGTGACCGCTGTGTTTATGCCATGCAGTACTTCCCGGCGCTACCATCGACGTTTTTCCGGTATAGCCGCTTTTCTGGAGTCCGGGGGCTATGCCCGGTCGGGGCTGGATTTGATATGTATCACGGAAGACAGGGAGAGCAAACATACTTCCGGAAGACGTTCCGGAGTGGATACGGCCAATTATATGATGGCGAGGGGGCTGCGGGGAAAACGGGTCGTAATCGTGGATGACCTGCTGACCAGCGGTGACAGCTGCTGGAGTATGCCCATAACCTGGAAAGGGTCGGCGCCATAGTGACAGGTGCTGTCTTTTTGGCCCGTACGTTCCGGATGCCCCCACCGGCAACAGTCAGACGGGTTGTTTGGAAACATCATTTATCGGCGCTGTTGACAGGAAAGTAAGACGGCGGAGATTGTACGCGACTTGTAAAGTTTACAATACACCCTTTACAACTTTACACTTTGTTTTTTACAATAAGACGCGGAATAAAATTTGTATTCTTTTCTAATTGTTTTATAATCAGGATATTCGTTTGAGACTTTTTGTGAAGCGCCGGCTGACGGCACGTTTTTTCACTATGAATGGCATATACTCTTACAGTGCGCACAAGAAAGGGTATTCCAGTAATAACCTTTAAAATACAGGAGAGACATGCATGATGTATATAGACAATGAAGTGCTTGAGAAAATGATAATGACCATAGTGGAAGGGTTTGACCGGATGGAAAAGAAACTGGACAGTATGATGCGTGTGAAGGACTGCATGGATGGTGACAAGCTGCTGGACAACTATGACCTGGCCAGACTGCTCGGGGTGTCGTTGCGGACAGTGGCCCGCTACCGGGAGAAAGGGCTGATCCGGTATTATCAGACGGATGAGAACGGGAAGAACTTTTATCGCAGTTCGGATGTACAGGAGTTCCTGCAACAGCGCGGAAAGAAAAAATAGAATATGTTTTATTTCACTATGAGGAAGTTATGTTAACTTTGTACCTGAAATACATGTTATGAAGACAGATATGAAATATGCGGTGGCGGTCCTGGTGGACGGTGACAACGCATCCTTCGAGAATTTGGAGGATGTGATGGGGTTTGTCTCCCGCCACGGAAATGCCATTATCAGACGGATATATGGCGACTGGACGCGGAAACCGCTTTCCGGCTGGAAGGATGCCGCCGGAGAACACGGTTTCCGGCTGGTACAGGCCTCTTCCTTTACCTCCGGGAAGAACACCACGGACATTGCCTGGTCATAGACGCGATGGATATTCTGCGTGACGGACTTGTCGGCTGTTTCTGTCTGGTTGCCAGCGACGGTGATTATACCCTGCTTGCCCAGCGGATACGGGAAGCCGGCCTGCCGGTGTTGGGATACGGTGAAAGCAAGACCCCGGCACCGCTGGTACGCACCTGTACTGAATTTTTGTATGCGGACCGTATGGAAGGGAAGCCGGTGGAGAATACGCCCGGGTTCTTTCTCGGCGGGACATGGAATATTTTGACAGGGCTTTCGAGGAGGCTGCCGACGGTAAGACGGAAGTTCCTCTCTCACTGATCGGAACCGCCCTGAAGAGGATGATACCCAAGTTCAAGATAAAAAGATACGGTTGCAAGACTTTGGGAAAACTGTATGAGAAACTGGAGCGTTATGAGCTGGTCCGGACGGAAAAAGGAGTGGCGGGGGCCGTACGGTTGAAACGCTGAACGTTTTTTATAAAGAGTGACCGAAACTCCAGTTTAGCCCGGATGAGTTTTTGATTTGAAACTTGAACATCCTTAAAGGCAAAAAGAAGAGCCGTATCATTGCTTAAAACAGGGCTTGATACGGCTCTTTTCAGGGCTTGCAGTTACAATCTGTAGCTTTTCAAAGAGTCTTTTTAATTTTGACACCCTCTGGATTTTTCAATTCGGTCATTATGACACTCTCTTTTCCGTGTTATACCGGGATGGGATTCACCCGCAACGTGTCAAGGTTGAGATAAGCCCCCCGATAAAAGGTCCTTCCCTCCCTGAACATGCGCCAGAGGATGTCACAGCCGGTTTGTGCCAGCATGGAGTTGATGAAGAGGTCCTGCTTCTGCAATGCTTCCGCCAGCGAACAACTCGGTCCGGAATCCTTCTCCTCAATGGTGGAATAACTGGTCTCCTCGGTAATCACATTCATTCTGGGTATGGTGTGGTACTCGGTGGAGGCGGGCTGATGTATCTTGTTCCGGATATTGCCTATCAGAACCTGCCCGGTTGTCTGGGCGTTGCCGAAATCCATCCAGTAAATCGGTGTCTTTTCGTCATTGTGCGTATTCTTCCTGTGGTGCTTCAGGAATCTCCACAAGTCAAGCCGGGAACGGATGTTGTCCGTACAGGTAATGATTATGTTCGTCAACCCGGGGGTATCCTTGTCACTTTTCTGCCTTGACGGAAAACTCCTGCCTTTCGCTTCCCATGCGTAACCGAAGAAGCGGTTGATACGGGTGACAAGCGCCACCGCCTTGTTCAGTCCGAGTTCCGTCTCGCTGAACAGCTGGCGTCCGATATTCGCCTCGGTGACGGTATCGGGGTCAAAGACCGTGACATGCAGCCCCGGATGTCCGAGCGCCTGTAATGCCACGCTCATACGTGCCAGGCCGGTGACGACCTGGGAGCCTGTGCCTCCTGCCCCGATTACGGAAACGGTTACCGGATGGTAGGGATTAAGAAGGTATTTGTCCGTGTAATGAATCTTTCTCATGATAATATGTCTTTAAGTTGTTTGTCTAGCGGTTTGAGCTCGTCCTCGTTGAAGGGGCTGTCCCGCGCCTGTTCCGTCACCAACACCAGATTACTGTGTGTCGGATTGTCCTGCCCTCCCAGATGGGAAAATTCGCTGAGCCAGAAGCGTTTCTCCCAATATTCCTGAAGCGCGTGGAAGTCCATATTTTCCGGTTTTTCCAATGTGGAGCTGCCCAGGCACACACTTCCGCGCGTCACATTGAAGAAAGGCGCCAGATAAAGCGGCGTGTCCTCTTCCGGTATTCGCCCCTTGTAGGCGAAAATTGTCATTCTCTCGTTTTCAATGATGTAGACAACTCCCGGCAGATGGAATACGCCATCCTTGATGTTCAGGCTGTCCTTGAAGAACATCTGTCGTTTTCCCGGCGGGTTGTACCATATATATTTCTCATGCCCTTTCCGGGTGTCGCACCATAACATGTTGGAAGGCAGCCTGCCGTGGGGCACATTCTGTCTTTCATCCGAATAGGATTCCACCAGGGCGTTCATGAACTCATACGTGACCGGAATGCCCGCTTCCATTCTGCCCGCCTTGTTGATGGGACGGAGCTCAAGGTAATTCTTTCCGGTTGCATAAGGGCTTTCCCTGTATTCATAGGCGATGAGCGCCGCTTTGGGCACCATTATCTCCTGCATCTTTTTGGTCAGTTCATTCATCTTTATCTGATTTTTGATTTGAAATTTTGATTGGGAGAATTAAAAGGAGCCGGTTATATGCTGCATGAACCTCTGCATCCACTTAGAGAGCCTTTCCGGGTAATCGTCCATGCGAAACAGCCTGTCCGTTTCCGGTGTCAGGTACATGTATGTGACCGGGGTGATGGCGTAGGTTTCACGGCAGTCCGAATTGAAATAAGACTCCATGTTTTCTGCCAGCATATCATTGTTGGAGTATGCCAGCATGATTTGGGTGTCAAGTCCTATCGGTGGAAAATTCGGTTCTTTCTCATACGCCCAGTCATAATAGTACTGTATGAGACACGGGTTGTCCGGTGTTATCAGTTCCAGCCCCTCGCTTACCAGTCCGAGAAGTTCCCGTTCCCTCTTCGCTTCTGTCCGGCATTCCCGTATTTTGTCCTCAAGCCGTACACAGAACGGCTTTCCCTCCATCCGCTTGAGCGCTTTTGAGATTTTTCCGGTTTCATAGGATTCCGCCAGCAGGTTGTTTTGCCTGATCTCCTGCGGCGAGGCGTCCGGGTCGCGCTCCTTCCAGTCACGCAGTTCTTCCAGTGCCAGTTCGTAATACCATGTTTCCTTGACCATGTTCAATCCGTGGTGCCGGATGAACCGGCGTATGAATTCGCGGACGATGCATCGTACTGGTACGGAGATTTTCTCTATGAAATCAATGGGAATCCAGAACAATGTGTAATCCGGCCATTCATGGAACCTGTACAGGCAGAAGTAAAGCCTTCCCGCCTTTTCCTCCAGATTGACCTGTTCGGGTAGCGCCTCGTCCATTGCCCGGTACAGTCCGGCGATGTTCATGCGGGGACTGCCCCCTTTCCGCGGACGGAAAGGAAGCTTTATCCCCATCAGCCCGGCATATCTTAATGCGACCGGTAGAGGAAGTCAAAATTCTCGGATGTCGTGAGATTTTTTTCGGTTTCATCCGTTTGGCTTTCCATGTAATAATCGGTCGCAATGGAGGGAACTTTCCCGGTCAGAAAAGCATTACGCTTTCTGCCGGTGGCAACCTCCGTCTTTTTCGGGAGGTCACGCCCCGGCTGACGTTTGAGGAACCAGCTTCCCTGATAATCAGGCCTGCCAGGTTTTCCGTCAGGGATTTCGGTAATAATCTGCATGTTTCTTTCTTTTGATTGTTTCTCTTCATTTTCGCCATATCCCTATCCTTTGTCCCGATGGTTGTCTTGAACCGGTAAATCGTCCTGTCATTCTCCCATTCCGGCCCGTGCACGGTAGCCGTGGTCAGTTCGGGGTAGATTATGGAATAGAAGTCCATCACTTCGGAAGGGGACATGTTGCTGTCCGGATCTGCCAGCTCTATTTCTGTAGAATTTTTCTTCATTTTGAATATTCTCTGCAATCCTTTGATTTCAAGTGCCATAATTTTTTGTTTTTATAAAGTTTAACAACATACCGTTTCCATTTGCGCCTCATCTTTCATCCGGTATTCTTCCGGAAAGTCAAGGTACTCGGCATAAGGGTCCTCCCGGAGAAGCTCCCTGTCACATTCGTCATCCTTGTCAAAGCTGTACATTTCCGCAGACTGCGGCTGTGACCTGTACTCACGGTTCCCGTTGTTTCCCGGTGCGGCCTGTACCGGGACATGCTGCGGTTGCGCCGGGACCGGCTGCTGCCATTGTCCTCCGTACACGGGCTGCTGCGGCATGTGTACGGCTGATGGAACTGTATGGCCTGCGGCATGGGCTGCGATACCTGCGCGGGCTGTTCGGGGGGCATCCGCCCCTGTTGTTCCGCATAAGGATGAGGGTAAGCCGGTCTTCCGTCCGTTCCATATTGGACCAACGGGGCAGGCTGTGCATATTGTACCGGTTGCGGAGGCTGCTGTTGCGGTACGTTTTGCGGCATGGCTGCTGCCGGTTCCGGTTCGAAAGTTTGCGCCTGTCCGTCTTGTCGGCGCAGTGGCCGTGCTTCCTGTTGCGGTTGTGGCGCCTGCATAAGCGGCTCCTCTCCGAAAAGGCTTCCCTCGGAGGCTTTTTTCTGTACTTCCGCCATTTTTGCGTCAATGTCCTTCTGTTTGTCAGGTGCGGCCAGTGCCTTCGCCTGCCTGAGCCATGTCAGTGCCTCGGAATAGCGTTTACAGGCAGTCGCCTCATCCGCCTTTTTCAGCAATTTTTCCATTTTCTCCCGTTTTTCCCTGACCTCCTTCGGTTCCTTTTCCAGTGGGGATTTGGCGCCCTTGTTCTGCGACGCCGCCTGTTCCGCCTGTTTTTCGAATGTCTCCAGGTTGGTGAGGATGCCCTGCGCTTTCTGTACGGGAGTGCTGATGGCTTGAAGAAACTCCGCATCCAGTTCCTCCGGAGTGCCGTTCAATACCAGGGGGACGATTTGCCCCCCGGCTTCGCCTTTCAGTCCGGTGCGGCGGGGCATGACAGCCACGGTCAGACGGTTGTTGACTTGCCGGATACTGAAACTCAGGTCAGTGCCGGCTGTAATCATTCGGTTGATAGCTTGAAAAAACATAGTGGTAAAATATTAAAGTGTTATACATGCGTTTCGTTAAAGAAATCCTTCAGGATTTGCCGCCTGTCGGGTTTTGAGGCGATGCCTCTCAACGGTTCCAGATAGTACCCGATATGTTTCGGTCCGTCCACCGTGCCGGGGATACGTTTTTTAGTCGGTCTGATACGGTGTGTGGCGGGCCATGCGGCCGGCATGACCGGAGCCGGGGAAGAAAATGTCGCTGTTCTCATGACTTTGAAGGATTGAGGGTTATACGAATATGCCTGCCAGAAGCAGGACAAGAATTATTTTTATGACAAAGGAGAGTGTCCTGAAAAAGAATCCGATGATTGTTCCCGAGAAGAGGAACAGGACGATGGTGTACACTGGGACGATCCCCTTGCTGTAAAGCAGGCATATTCCTGCGAGCAGGACCAGCGCTACCGCTTGTCTGCTGATTTTTCGATGAGTTGCAGTTTCATGTTCTTTATAATTTTAAGTATGAATAATCCCATCGGGATATGTTTTCCCGATTTTATAGGCTCCCGTCCCTTGGATTGCCTTTTTGCGCAAGGCTTGGGGAAAGAAAATACCGGAGCGGAGCGAGATGATTTTCTTTCCCCAACCAAGCCCCTGAAAGGGGCCGCCTTGCAGCAAATAATGAGGCAATCCAAGACCTTTGCCGCTTAAAAGCGGAAAAACTATCCTGCCGTTTTGTCCGGACCGGAATCAGGCCGGCTCTAAAAAAGAAAAGAGGCACGGGCCTCTGATGACGCCTGTATCTCTTTCCTCTTTTGTCTGTCTGGAATCCGGATGGCCGGTAAACCTCCGCGGGTCATTCCTCCGGGCGTTGGATCCGGCGGATTTCATCGGTAATCCCCTTCACCAGTTCCAGTACACCGTCCAGAAATTCCTCCGGTGTCCGTTCGCCCCGCTCTATCTGCGCCAGTTCCGCTTCCCAGCCAGAGGTGAGGGAGGCGTCGGCTATTTTCATGCCCCGTACCGTTTCGTAGAAAAAGAGCCCCTTGGAGTCGGAATGACGTATTTCCCCGAATAACGGATATATTTGCGTTCGAGCAAGGTGCGGATGATGTTGGCTCGTGTGGCTACCGTTCCCAGTCCGTTCCTGTCCATGAATCCGACCAGTTCCGCATCCGTATAGGGGGAGGGCGCAGGTTTCTCTTGCGGATGATGCTGCAACCTGCCACCTCTACCAGTTCGTCCCGGGACAGCTCGGGAAGGGAGAGGTTGGAAAAGCCTTCTTCCGCGATGAGGTTTTCACGTCCCAAGACACCGGTCCATCCTTTTTCCAGTATGCGGTATGTCCGGGTACGGAATTTCTGTGCGGCGCATACCGCATCGACCGTGGTGTATTCCACCTTGCAGGATGGCGAGAAAGCTTCGAGCATCCTGCCTACGATGAGCGTATAGATCTGCATCTCTTCCTTGGCCAGGTCACCGGGGGGCATGCCGGTGATGATGATGGCATGGTGTTCCGTCGTCTTCAGCGGGTTGATGACGGCCTTTGCGCCGGCAATATCCAGCCGGGCTACATACGTCCGGAACTCCTTGCGCGCCAGCATCTTTTCCATGACGGCGGGAAGCGTGGCATACACATCCTCCGGCAAAAAACGGCAGGCGGTACGCGGATAGGAAATCAGTTTCTTCTCATACAAGCTCTGTGTGATTTCCTGCACCTGTATGGCGGTCAGGCCATGGTAGAGGTTCGCATCCGTCTGAAGTCCGGTCAGGTCGTACAGAGCCGGAGCCTGACCTCCTCCGTCCTGCGGCTGACCGCCGTGATGCGGGCTTTTCGTGCCGCCTTGCAGTCCTCGTACAGCTCCGCCGCATCCCGATGCTCCTCAAAATCTTCGGTGCGCCGCATCTTGATTATCCGGTTGTCTTTGCAGATGCTGATGAATACCGGCCAGCTGTCGGCACCTATGTGTTCTCCCTTTCCCGATAACGTCCGCTTATGGCCGTCAGCACAGGTGTCTGTACCCTGCCCAACGAGTTGTTTCCGAAGCCTACCGCCTTGCACACGGCGTAGCTTGAGTTGACTCCCAGCATCCAGTCCGCCCTGTTGCGGCTGTCAGCCGCCAGGAACAGGTTGTCGAACTGATGGCACGGGCGGAGGTTTGCCATGCCCTCCAGAATGGCCTCATCCGTCAGTGACGAGATCCAGAGGCGGAGACAAGGCTGCTTGCATCCGAGGAAGCGGTATAGGTGGCGGAACAGCATCTCCCCTTCGCGGGAGGCATCTGTGGCCGCAATGATCGTGTCGCATGCGTCGAACACTCTGGCTATCACTTTCAGCTGGAGCACCGCGTTGATGTCGGGATTCCATCCGGTATCTGTCTTCATATTCTTCACCGTCAGGTAAGGAGGCGGGACCAGCGGGAAATCCTCCCATTCCACCCTCGCTTTCCGGAATCCTTCGGCATCGCAGGGAAAGCATGTTGCCGACGTCCATGTCACCATGTAGCCGCCTCCGGTCATGTAACCGTTCTCTTTCTTATGGGCGCCTATCACTCTTGCTATCTCTCTGCCACGTTGGGCTTGTCAGTCAATATTGCAATCATATTCTTTTTTCTTTTTATGTACTCCGTTACCGTCTGGCACGGAGTACGTGTCCAACTTCTTCCGTCTTATGCTTCCGGTTCCTTTTCCGGGCTGATTCCCTTGATTTCCAGGACCGGTTTTCCACCGGGCCCGGGTACCAGTCTCAATGTGGCGTCCATGCTCAGGTCAATGACCGGAGTGCGGAACTTCAACGGAATGACTTCCGTTCCATGCCTTGCAGCAACCGTTCCATACTGCCGTCTGCCTCCAGCTGTTCCTTGCTGAGCCTGATGGTTTCCAGAACGTTCCACTCCATATCTTCCGCCTTGAGGCGGGTCTTCTGATTCATATTCATACGTTTCTTGATTTTGGGGTTGTTTATAAAGTCATTTTCTCTGTCATTTCCGTTATCATCCTACACGGCCTGTTTCGCGTTTTTCTTCTGCTCCTGCTGTTGGGTGTTGTCCGCCTGTGCCGTACGGCGGGAAGTATCCCTCCGGATATCCGGATTGTCCTGGAAATACTGCAACTGCCGGAACCGGGATTGACTTTCAGGTAGGAGCTGAACTGTTTCCCATTGCTTTTCAGGTCAGAAATGAGAATGGTCTTTCCGTCCTGGAGGTTTGCTTTCTCCTGTGCGGTGAACACATGGCCGTACACTTCCGCCGGAATGCGCGGTGCCTGCTGCTCGTTGAACCCGTCCGGGGTACGGGAGTATTGCGGGTTGCCGGTGGTCATGTTCAGTTTGACAAAGGCGGAGAACTCCTCTCCCTTGCGGTTGATCATGTTTTCCAGATAGACCGGCTGTCCCTTACGGAGCAGTTCCTTGTCCTCATGGGTGAGCTGCACGTTGCAGATCTCCTTCGGGATGTAGATTTCGCCTGTCTCCGGATTGTAGCGGGTATAGTTCGGACGTCCCGTCACCTTGTCCAGCGTGACGAATGAGGAGAACACCTCGTCGGAGTTCCTGCGTTTCATGTCCTCGACCAGGATGGTGTGCCCCTCGCTGAGCATCTTCAACTGGGTGGGCGAGAGCTGCACCCCACCAAGGGACTGCTGGTTGAACGCCTGGTCCTTGGGAAAGATGAACTCCAGCCCCCTGCGTTCGGCGCTATACTGTAGTGTCGCGCTGAATTCTTTCCCCTTGTTGGAGATCATCCCGTCCACAAACACCTGGCCGCCGTTCTTGAGGGTCTGTATCTCGTCGGGACTCAACTTGACACCCCTTACCTCATCTTGTACATAGACATGCTCCTGGCGGACGGCCACCAGCTCGTTGGTGCTCTTGTCGATGGAGATCAGACAGGGTTCAGTCGTGCCTCCGCGCAGGTTCAGTTCCGCCACACGTCCCATGTTGCCGCTCTCGCGCAGGTTCTTCTTGTCCTCCTCGGTGAAGATATGCCCGAAGTACGGGCGTTCCAGCTGCGGCTCCTTGCGTATACCGTGGATGCCGAGCCCGACCTGTCCGTTCTGCATGGGTATCAGTGAAAGGCGCGCGTCCATGCGGATGATGGCGGCGTCCAATGTCAGCGTAAGCGGTACCAGCTTGTTCGTCTTGTAGCCTTTCAACATGGAGTCAAGCAGTCCTTCCTGTTCGAGCGATGCTTTGGAGACACCGTGCTTTTCCAGTGCGTTCCAGTCAATCATGTCCTCGTTGTAGCGGTAACGCGGTGCCTGCGGTTGCTGTTCCGCCTGCGGTACCTGCGGCTGTGCGCCCTGCGCCGCCTGTTGTACTTCGCTCTGTTGCAGGGGTTCCTGCAGTTGTTGCGGCTGTTGCTGTTGTTTTTTTGCCATTGTTTCTGTTTTTTCTTGGTTTACATTCTGTTCCTTCCTGTTCTCTTTGGGACGGATTTCGTAGCGCTTGAGGAACTCCTTCACTGCGTCCGTCTGTTTTCCTTCCGCCAGGTCCTTGATGGCCTGCTTGTTCATCTTGTAATCGTGGACGGTCATGCGGATCAGACGGAAATGTGTGGGGTTCTTGAGCTGGCTCCAGAAATTCTTGATGAAATTCTCAAGGATACTTGAGTTTTTGTCGAATTTCAGGAATGAATTCTCGTTCCGTTCATCTACCGGAACAGTTTTCACCTTTCCTTGCCCGTCAATTTCGCTGACCGCCCGCACGCCCGCTTTCGGGTCGTTCTTGTTTTGAACCAGCATCAGTTCGGTAATCTGTTCCACCGGAAGGGACTCGTCTTTCACCTTCGATCTTCTGGTCCGTTTGGGTTTCTCGTTCATGTTCTTTTCTTGTGCCATACATCATCTTTTTGAGGTTAATGAATCGCTTTGACACTTCAAATGTATAAGATTATTTCGGGTAAAATACTGATTTTCAAAAAGGTGGCATCAAACGTCATCAGATGTCATCAGATGTCCGGAAAGAGGTTTCAAAACAAATAAGAAATACAAGGGCGGCAAGAAAAAAAGAGTAGGGAGCAGGCTAGGGAGACATGCCGCAGGGGAAAGGGCAAACGGTGTGCATGGCATGGAAGAAAAAAGGAGCGGGTACGGCGGCCCATGCAGAACAGAGGGAGCTGAAGCCCCCTGTTTTTTTCTTGTGGTCCGTCATATACTATAAGAGACTTCGTCCGGTATGGGATATGGTATGGTCAGTATTTGATTTTCAGGGAATATAAGAAACGGCTCCTCCGGAATATCTCCTGTATGTATTGCCCGTGCGTCACGTCGGTCGCAGTTTGCCCCTGTAATCATCCTTCAAATCGAAGCGGGATTGCCGCCGCATTCTTTTTCGCGGCAATTTTCCCCGGCGCCAGCCGCAAGGAATTGCCACGAAAAGAGTGTGGGAAATGCGGCTGGCAAGACCGGTTCGGTTTTCCTTTGATGGAAGGGGAAACTGTCCTGCATGTTATCCGGTCCTTTCAGACCTGTTCCTTGGTAATCCCATACATGCCCATTTTCTTGTAAAGGGTCGGGCGGCTGATGCCCAGCAAGGCTGCCGCCTGTGTCAGGTTGCCTTTGGATATGGTGACCGCCATCCTGATCTGTTCCGCATTCCGCTGTTCGTCTTTTAGCAGGCAGTTGTTTATCTTTTCTTCCTTCGCAAGATTCAACACGGTCTTTCCCGCCTGCTGCAACCGTAAGCACTGAGGGGTTATCAGTTTCCGCCACATATCAGCACCGCCGCATGGACAACCTGTTTCAATTCACGGACATTCCCCGGCCAGCCGTAGCCCAGCAATATTTTTTTGCCGCCTCGTCAAAATCCAGAATCTCCTTTCCCAGCTGTCCGGCAGATTGGATACGGAAAAATCAGCCAGTGGGAGTATGTCTTCCAGGCAATCCTGCAACGTGGGCACGGTGATTGTAAAATCCTGCAACCGGTATAGCAGGTCCTTCCGGAAGCGTTTTTCCGCGACGGCACCCTGCAAGTCCTCGTTGGTGGCGGCAATGACGCGCACGTCCATCCGCTTGTCCTGCCTTCCGCCCATGGGGCGGTACCTCCGTTCCTCCATCGCACGCAACAGCATCTGTTGTATTTCCACTGGCAGATTCTCCACCTCGTCCAGGAACAACGTGCCTCCCTGCGCTTCCTGGAAATATCCCGGTTTTTCATCCGTCGCCCCCGTGAACGCCCCTTTGACATGGCCGAAAAAGGCGGATGCCGCCAATTCCCTTGACAGGCTTCCGCAATCCACGGTTATGTACGGCTTGTTAGCTCTCAGGCTCCGCTTGTGGATCTTGCCCGCCAGATGCTCCTTGCCCGTCCCCGTATTGCCGAGTATGAGCACCGTCATGTCCGTGGGGGCAACCAGGCGGATGTAGCGGTCCAGCTCGCGGAAAGCGGCGCTCTTGCGTTCATAAATCACTTTGGCAAATACCTCGTCCGCCATCCTTATCTTTTTCAGTGCGGGAAGCAGTTTGTCTTCGAGCAGCGGTTTGAGGATATAATCCTCCGCTCCCAGTTTCATGCATGTACAGCCGTGTGTATCTCCTCATAGTTCGTCATCATGATGAACGGATGGGTATAGCCCGTGTCCCCTCATCCATTCCACGCAGCTCGACG
>ENA-OQER01000319-OQER01000319.1-human-gut-metagenome-genome-assembly--contig:-NODE-319-length-27077-cov-3.731095_pt1 | contig 27077 bp, 36 predicted proteins | sample MGYA00242797_ERZ504639 | MGnify/ENA primary metagenome ERZ504639 (study PRJEB26092, sample SAMD00036306) | human gut metagenome | host: Homo sapiens | study: EMG produced TPA metagenomics assembly of...
CACAAACTGGTCTTTATAGTCTTTGCAGTCTTGCGTGACCAGAAGCCCTTCGAACTGAAAACGCCAGAGCAGCATGCTGTTGAACAGGGATTTGTAAAAGCAGCCTGAAGTTTTTGAGAGATTCAAGCCCTGAAACAAACACAGGGCCTTATTTGGTATGCGAAAAATTCGAATTTGGCATCTTTCACTGCCCTTGTTCTTTACTTGGTGTAAGCGATGGCAGGACTATAAGCGATGAATACCGAACTCAAACCGTTCGATTTCGTTCTTATTGGCTACCTGTGCTATTGACTTTGCTTAACTGGTCTGTGGTTTGGTGCTTCTTTTTTATAGCTGCCGGAAAATCCGGAAAATTTTGCAGACACGATATGCGCGGGAGCGGGTAGTGCTTTACTACCGCTTCACAGTTTGCATGAAACACTGTACTTTCACAGCGCGGTCACTGCAAACTGTCCAGCGCGCCCGGCGGGGTGCAGATCAGATGATGGCAGAGATTCCGTACTTCTCGACCAGCTCGCGCACATGCTCCTCGTATTTCTTCACCTGTTCGTCCCAGTATTCCACCGTGCGTTCCTGAACGCTGCCATAGCGGTTCCATGCGTTCCAGCCGGTGCCGCGCCATGCTCTGGTGGTGATCACATCATCATGCCAATGCTGGATAGAGGACAGGCCTTTCATTTTGCGGATTGCTTTAACCTCGATCTGACGCACGCGCTCGGCCTGTACACCAAGTTCCACGCCAACGGCCCGGAGGCTCTTTTCGTCATAGTAACGACTGCATAAAACAGTTGCTTCCCGCTCGGTCAGATGTTGCGTCATGGCTGTTTCAAGGGTCGTGTGCAGCTCTTCGGTGTAAATATCATCCTCTGCCTGCTGAAATGCCTGCACAGCCGCCGGGTCTTCGATGGTTTCACCTTTGGTGCTGCTACCTTCGTCCGATTCATCAAGGCGAACGTCAAGGCTGCTGCACTCGTTCAGCGGGTTTGCAGATACAGCCACGCGCCTGCCGTTCTCGGTTGCAACCACACGTGTGTGCTCTCCACAGGTGGCGGTGCGAATCTGCTTCAACAGTGCGTAGCTCAGATATGTTGTGAAATTGCCTTGTTCTGCGCTGTAGTGCTTGGCGGCATAGTCTACTGCAAAATACCCCTCCTGTACCAAATCCTCAAAGGATAGACCCGCATTGTCCGCAACAGGCTTGTTCTTCTCGTACCACTGCCACAGCTGCCGCCGAATAAAACCCTTGTTGACTTCCCACAGCTGGCCCAAAGCAAAGGTATTCCCGGCGGCTGCCAGAGCTGCAAGGGCCGCGTTTGTGGCCTGCTGGTCATTCTTTGCCTGTTTCTGTTCCATTGCTGTATCCTTCCTTTTTTCGTGTGCATTTTTGTTCAAAATACGAATTTATGGACACGATACGCGGGCGCGCGTGGCTGCGTGAACGAACTACGCACCCCGCCTTTTTTAGTGCGCACAAACGCGCACATTGACGCTCTCTTTTTTATGCCGCACAAATCCGCACATTCACGGGTAGGGGGCGGCGATTCACCGCCCGCCTTTTACTCAAGTCTGAATAAAGCTCAAAACTGCGAAAAAGCCAATTTTTCACCGCTTCACCACCGCTTGGAGATTTTGGACATTTTTGTCCAATAGATTTTTGCGCACCCCGGCGGTGCATAGATCGGTCCAAAACTGGACACATCTCCCCAAATTGGGGAGGTCGATTTATCGGAAAGCCCAATTTTGACCGTTCTTTTCGTGGCGCAAATTGCGCTGCCAGTTGGCGGCGGAAATTCCGTTCTCCTTTGCCTCAATGGTTTTTCGCAAAAATCCGAACGCCGGGGCTATCAAAGCTGAATTTTCAGTGCTGACCCAAGATGTGCGTAGTTTTGCGCATATCTACCCGCACAACCTTTTTCACAATTTTGTGTGATAGCTTTTTTCGTTCCGTCGCAAATTCCCAACAAGTTGGGAAAAGGTCACGTTCTCTCGCTTCCCGAATTTGAGAAGCAAAACCTATCTTCCCAAAATGGAAGATAGTGCTTTCGCTCACTTTTGAGCAAAAGGGCCGGTATCAGGCACCGCCCCCGCCGGGGTGTCCATCTGACAGACCCCCTTTACTAACCCGGTCACCAAAACAGTGACCGAAACCAGATATGCACCGCCGGGGTATGATTTCAATTCACACCTTTACCCCGTGTCGCGTTTCACGACGTAGGGAATGCGCAAAACTTCGCAGACCTCACATAGCCGAAAAATCGGCTCAGACCATCACCCTGAATCAGGGTAGTGGTTTTGAACACGGTCATTTTTGACCGCGTTGCACGGTGGACAAAATTGTCTGCCGTTGCTTTCCAGATATGCAAAGCGAGATTGCCCGCTCAAAAATGAGCATCCGACATTGGTTTCACAAAAATGTTTGACCAATAACCGCCGGGGCTGTCCATTTTGGGACACACCCTCTCCAACCCGCTCAAATTTGCGCAGGTTCATTGGTAAGACAAAACTGTCCAGCCAATCCCGGCAGTGCCACTAAAGTCCGGTTTATATCTCTATTATATCACATTCTGACACACAGAAAAAGCGCACAGCGGTTTGTTTTTATGCTGTGTGCAAATGAAAAATGCCGTGATGCTCTGGGTCTCCCCAAAACTGGGGACACCCCGGCGGATATGCATCGGCTTGTGAACCAGCGCGCAAAACTGCGCTGTGATCTTTGGCAGCCGAATTTTCGGCCACCAGATGAAAGGGTTCCAAAACGGAACGCCCCTAGACTGTGATGCTTAGTTACGGAATTCTCCGTAGCTAAAAGGGGGTACGTTCTAAAACAGAACGCACCGTTTAGGTCTATCGTGAAACGCGATACCCCTCCGGGCTGTTCCATTGCGCCTCCACGGCCAAGAAATACTGCCGGGCCTGCTTGCCACGCTCGTTGCGCTGGATCATGCACAGCTCTTTGGCCATTGGGATGGTGAGCTGGTGGTCAGTAGCAGGTCTACCGCCCTCTTTGGGGTTTGGACAATTTTGTCCAAAACCTCTGCGTAGTCCTCTCCCTCAGTGAAACCATACTCGGTCATACGGTTAAACCAATCGTTGTACCGGGTCGTGACTTCTAAGAAGTCGTGCAGCTCCCGGCCGCTCACCGTGGGGCGCTCCGGGATATCGTAGCTAACTGGAACCAGTGATTTCAGATTGTCCATGTCCTTCCCTCCCATCACGCCACCCCGTCCTGCTGGTTCTGGCGGTTGATCTACCCACTGATGGAAAATCACCTGCACAGGGATACGGTAAAACGCCGACCCCTTGCGGATGATCTTCTGTCGGTAGGTGGTATATCGTGTTTCACGCGGTACCCCCACTCTGCGTTTCACGGAGTGGGGGCAATGTATTATCTTCCCCAGGCGGTAGAAGACGTTCTCGGGGATGTGGTCGCCCGTGGTACACTTCTGTACCACGCCCAAGTCAGCAAGGTACTGACGGACTCTTGTCCAATTCACCACCTCATTGCCGCTGTCAGCTTTCTTTGTGAAGCCTAGACCCCGGCGATTTGCCGACGTTGAAGTGCATACCGTTTCGTTACGTACTGCCGGAAGTAGCAGGATATAAACCGGCGGCGGAAAATTCCGCTACCAAAGGGTGTCGCTCAAAACGACACCCTTTAAGCTATGGGGTCGGTCAAAACGCCCTCACCCCGGATTTAGGTCGTTGCGGGGTGCTCGTTTTAGGCATACCCACTCGTGGGGACGGAGATCAAAAATGTTCGCCGTGAGTTTTTCGGATTTTTCCGAAAGATCGCAACATGATGCGACGTTGCCACTTCTGGCAACGTTTTTTCGTCCACAAGTGGTCGAATAGGAAGGTGCATCGGTTTTCGCCACTCGTGGCGAAGAATCTTCCCGACAAGCTGGGAAACATGCACAGACGTGTGCACGCCGTTACCACTTGTGGCGATGCTTCCCCGTAAAACTGGGGAAAATCGCTTACTAAAATTTTAGTAACCAATATTCGGCAGCCGTGCCGAAAGATGCGCTCAAAATTGAGCATATCTTCCTCCACTCGTGGGGGAGAGTGTGCTGCCCAATGGGGTAACGTTTTGTTACCCCATCCCGGCAGACCCCCTCGTGTTTCGCGACCCCGGCACAGAAAAAGCCGCTGCCACACAGAGTGACAACGGCCTTATGTACCCCGCCGGGCTGGAATTTAATGACACGATACACGCGCGTGATTGTGTTTACAAATTCATGTCAGGCTCTTATTTTGCGCCTTCCGGCAGTTTTACACACCCCTCGCTTTCCGTGTCACCGTCACGCCGATGCGTGCATCGACGTTGTCGCCATGCGGGGCGACAGCACGCCCACCAGCTCGCCGGAATCCATGACCACCTGACCTTGCCGATGTCAGGCAGATGCTCGTCCAGCATCCCTTCAATGCGCTCCAGGATGCTGGTCTGCCGGTCAACGATGGACTGCTGGCCGGTAACGCGATACTGCAGGGCTGCGCGGGTGGAGAAGGTGCCCAGACTGTCATACACGACGGTCTTGTCAAAGGGACTCTGGTAGTGGCTGACGGCGGTGTCGTCCTTCTTATTCATCCACATAGCAAGGCCAATGCCGCCAGCGACAGCGCCAACGCCCAGGATCAGGGCAAGAATGGGATTTGCTGCAACGAAAGACACGATAGTGCCAGTGCAGAGGTGATGCCGCCCGCCATGCCGGAAAAGTTCTGCACAATGCTGCCTAGTGCTCCGCCCACGCCGCCGGACTTGCAAGACCGTCGATGATCTCACCAAAAGCCTTGACCGAGTTGGTCACACCGTCGATATCGGATTTTACCCCGCCGTCAGAAAAAAGCTTCTGGAAGATATCAAATGCCTTTCCGATGCCACCGCTGAAGTAGCCCTCATTGACCGCGGTCAGTGCGTCCGTAAGCCACTTAGAGATCACGTCACGCTGCCCCTGCGATACCTCGCCCCAGATCAGATTGACAAAATCCAGCCCAAGACTTGCCCAGTCACCGTTTTTGGCGTCGCTAAAGGCGCTTTTTACCAGCCCGAAAATGCCCTTATCCAGCTGGCCAGAAGCCTCGCTCAGCTGCTGGTCAATGCGGCTCTGGGTGCCCTTTACGCTCTTGTCGATGAGAGTAGAGGTCTCCGTCACCTTGTCTTGAATGCCGTCGATGTAGGTGATGATCTTCTCGTAGGTCTCCGCGCCGTTCTCGCCGACGCGCTGGCCGGTCTCTGTGACGGTCTTCTTGATATGCTCGCTGCCGTCCGCGTACTTTTCCACCGCCTGCTGCACCTTTGTGGTGATGCCGTTAAAGGTGGTTTCCGAGACGTTGGTAAAGGTGCCCAGCAGCGTTTTTGACATGTCGTCATAAGTCTTTGTGACCTTTGTGACCGTGCCGTTGACCTTGGTCTCGACCTGCTTAAAGGTGGTGGCGACGCCGTTCACCATCTCCTTGCCGGTCGTGGTGGTGGTCTCGGTGATGCGGTCTTTGATTTTGCCCGCGCTGTCCTTGACCTTTTCGGTAAGGGTCTGGATGCTGGTGGTCACAGCGCCCAGCGCATTCTGTGCGGTGGTCGTAGCCGTGCTGGAGATGGACGAAATGACCGTTTCGACGGTGGAGCCGGTCTTTGTAACTTTAGTGGTATCTTCTCCGGACGGTGTGTCCGTTCCGTTGCTTCCGGTATCAAGCCCTGTTTCATTCAGGCCGTATTGCCGGGCAATCCTGTCTCCGTATCGCTTCCAATAAGCAGCATCTTTCGGGCTGCCTTGCTGGTATCTGGTTTCGGACGTTTTGCCGTTGGCAGCGGCCCACGCCTCAAATGTGTTTTCTTCATAGCCGTTTTTACCTAGAGCATGGTTCAGCTTGTACGACAGCCGATCAAGCGGGCCGGACATTGCTGAAACTCCGTTAAGGATGCCTTGACCGATAGACGAAACAATATCTTTGCCGATCTGCACCCAATCCGTCGTAAAAATCTTTGTGACAATCGCCGCAGTGATGTTCCCGATAGCTTCAATTACATTGCCGGTCAAACTTAAAAAGCCCTCAACCAGTTTCCCCAGCAAATCCGCACCAGCTGTAAAAATTTTATCCGCATTGTTCCAAAGCTCCACAGCAAGCGAAGAAACTGTCTGTACAGCAGCATTCGCAACTATGGGGCCGTGCTCAGGATCCCGTTTGCCAAACTGGTCAGCAGCTGTCCGCCCGTATCCACGATCTGGCCTGTGTTGTCCTGCAGATACAGGGCAAAATTCTGCACAGCACCTGCTGCCTGTGTGGCAAGAGAGGGAATACCGTCGGAAATTCCGGTTGCGATGTCGTCCACAATATGACCACCCGCCTGCATCAGACCGTTTGCACCGGACGTCTCAAAGGCCTCCTGCAGCCGTTGCACCCACCCAGAAGCAGCTGTTACGAGTTTTCCTTCCGTCTCCGTCAGGCCTTCTGTAAGCGTTCCAAGCAGCTGCGACCAATTGTCTTTCAGGGTTTCAATGCGGCCGCTCATTGTCTGGCTCTGGGTTTCCATTGCGTTATAATAACGCCCGCCCTCTTCGGATGCCTTTTGCAGGGCCGCCGTCAGCAGATCATAACTGATGGTCATGTTCTGCACTTCGGCGGTGCTTTTTCCCGTGTAGTCGGCCAGAATGCATAAATATCAATGCCAGCCATTGCGAATTGCTTGATGTCCGCAGCGCTGGCTTTGCCCACGTTTTTGATCTGCTGCAGATTCGCAGCCATACGGGACAAAGCATCATTGCCTCCACTTGTAGCCGATACTGCATCGCCCAGTGCCAGAATCGTGCTGCGGGCCTTGCCCGCGTCTACGCCTGCGCTGATAAGCAGCTGGTTTGCCTGAACCAGCGAATCAACATTCAACGGCGTGTGTGCTGCATCCTGCTTGATCTGGTTCAAAACGGCCTGCGCCTGTTCTGCGGATCCAAGCATGTTGGTATACGCAACGCGGTATTTTTCCATTGCCTGGTTGAAATCCGCGCCTTGCTTCACCACGCCTTCTCCAAAAGACGCAAATTTTCCTGCAAGCTGGTGATTGCCGTTGCGATCAGTTGTGATTTTGTAAAAGCACCTGTCAGCGTCTTACTCAACCCGGAAAAAGGCACGGAAAGGCTCTCTGTTTTAGCGGAGGCACGTTCCATTTTCCGGCCAACATCTTCCACTGAAACGCCTACAGCTTCCAGCGATTTCCGACATTCGTCCAGTTTCTGCCTCTGTTCGGCTATCTTTGCGCTGTATTTCTGCGTGCTTTGGGACGATGTGCCGTATTGTGCAACAGCCTTGTTAAAAGCGCTCTGATAGCCGCCCAGTGAAGCTGCCAACGATTTGTATTGCGACTTCATTTCAGTAACTGAGGCTGCGTCTTGGTTTTGGCTTGTGAAATGCCACGCTCAAATTCCGAGGTATCCATTCCAAGCTCAACCGAAAGAGTAAAAAGATTCAAAAGCAAGATCTCCTTTCTAAAATTTTATATTGTAAATTTATCAAAAACAGACAACTTTACAGCTCTATTATACCATATTTCTGCCATTTCTCCAACGAAAAAGCACTATTCCGCCGGGCAAAAATCAACGATATTTCATGTGAAAAATGCCCCCTCCCGGCGGTGTGTCGAGAGGGGGCGAAGTTACGGATTATTTCGGGCAGCAATGCTGCTCTTGGGGGTTCGTGGATCGTCCAATGGTGCCCAGACCTTTGGCAATGTTTCCACGTCACGCGGATCCAGCGCCGCCAGCAGTCCGCCCGCCTTGCTGATTGCGGTGCAAACTGTCACATTGTAATCCTTCAACGCTGCTTCCACCTCTGCCTGATCTTCTGGCGGCAGTTTTGCAACGATGTGCCCAATACGCAGATCCAGAGCGACAACAGCATTGCGGGCAGTGCACATTTCGACCTCGATTCTGTGATAGACTTCCTCCACGTAGGCCGGTGTGCGGGGTTTGGACTTCATATGTTTCAGTAAGTTCAGTTTCACGGTAAGTACCTCATACATTGGGGACGCCTTTGCATCCGGTTCTAAAAATTCAGATTTTGCCCAGCGGTTCAAGCTGCGTCTGACCGTCACACTGCTTCAAAATAGCGTCAGCAGCGCGCACTTTTTCAGTGATCGCCCGCGCTCTGGCTGCTTCACGCTCCCGAAAACGCTTGATTTCTGCACGCCCCTTCTCGCCGTCAGACGGCCTAAAATAGCCGCCGGGCGGCTCCGAAGTGTACAGCACCATCAGACCTTGCGCCAGCTCCCGGGAAGCCTGTGCGCGGCGCTCTCGCGGTGTGATGCCAAGCAGGCGGTCAATCTCGCCGCCAGATAATGCGTGTTCTTCGCCTTGCGGCAGAATGTCAAAAATTTTCACAGTTTGCCTCCATTCGGATTTCCGTTGTGATATAATGGAGGCGGGGAGACATTAAAATTGCAATGCGTCGACCCGCTCTTGCCGCCTTGTGTGTTCGCAGCACACAGGGCGGTTTTCCATTTTTACGGTTCATTTTTTCAAGCTTCCACCCGGCCCATACGGCAGCAACAAACGGTAAACCATCTGCAACACACGCACGGGAATGCTTTGGCCCCGCTGCAAAATCGCCAGAATGCTAGCAAGATATACTGATGCCTCTGCATCGTAATGATATGGTTCCCGGCGGCGCGGGCGGTTTGGATCGCGTTTCATGTGCTCACCTCCTTTCCAATTCGCTTGTGAGAGCAAGAAACCGCTGGCGAGTCTTGTCGAAGGTCAAGGGGATTTCTCCAATTTTGCCTTCTTTATTTTTTGCAAGGAGCATTTGTACTGCTCTCCATCGCTGGACAGCAGCAAAATTGCGTCTGCATCCTGTTCCAGCTGCCCGGATTCTTTCAGATCAGCGGTGCTGGGGGATGCGTGTGCAGCATTGCGGTTCAGCTGGGCCAGTGCTATCACGAGGATACCGGTTGTCTGTGCCAGTTCATGCAGGGCAATAGAGATTCCTGTGATGGCTTGATAGCGGTCTTTTGCCTTACCGTCTGCCAGTAGCTGCAAATAGTCGATGAAAATAGCCTGCGCTTTCATCCGCTGGGCCTGTGCCTTGACCCATCCAACACCCTTGCCGGATGCAGAACGGACGAACAGCGGCAGCCTGTGCAGTTCTGCGAGATCGTCAAGGTCAGACTGCGGAACCGACTTCGCTTTCACATCAGCCAGAGGAACCGCCAGACGGTTTGCAATGATGCGGGCGGTCAAGGTGTCTGGGTCGGTTTCAAGACTGAAATAGCACACCCGGAAGCCCCGCCGGGCTTGTTCGCAAGCCATTTGCAGGGACAGGGCGGTTTTACCGGCAGACGGTCGGCCGCCGATGATGAACAAATTGCCCGGGGCAAGATGCAAGTGCTTGTCCAGCACCGGGATGCCGCTAGGGATGTACCGCGGCTTTTCATCCAGTTTACGGATGTAGGTGTCTACCAGCTCCCCGATGGGCTTGAAATCCTGTTCATCCCGGTCAAGCGTCAGCTTCGCCCATCTGGGAATATAGATCAGGCAGATCAGCAAATGTGGTCAAGCTGCTTGTGATCTGCACTGCGATACCCTGAACACGGGCAAGTGCTGCCTGCTCCTTTATGATCTGCACCCAGCTTTCCACGTTTTCCCTCGTGATCCGAACACATTCGGCCTCACATTCAGACGCGCACGCCAGAACGATGTCTTTCAGATCTGGATACTTTGCACAGACTTGCACCGTGTCCAATGTGCCCCTTAATTCGCAAAAACCGGATAGCGCCGCAAAGACAGACTGCAGATCCGCCGGGAAGTCATCAATGTTTAGAGCTGACAACGATTCCGGGGCAAATTCTGGCCGAATCATCAGAGCGCCCAAAAACACCCTCGCAGTGTTCATTCCAACACCTCCCAGCGCTGTTCCTGCTGGCCTTTAGGCTTGTTCCGGGACTCCCGGCGGCCTTCCACGTCGCCCAACGTCCGCACACCGTCTGCCTGCCAGCCTTCAGGATGCCGTCAACATAGCGCCACTTCCGCACACCGTTCTCGGCGGCTTCGTCAATGGCCTTGCAAATCAGCTCGGTTGAAAATGCTTCCCGGTAGCGTTGTAGCTTGTCCAGCGCAGAGCGGGGAAACTCGCCTATCTCGGCCTGAAAATGCTGCACAATCTGGGCAAGGTCTGAATCTGTCCGGGCGGCTGTTGTGGCGGCTTTCTTACCACTTCTTTCTAAGTTATGCTCTGCTATGCTATGCTGGGTTGTCACTTGGTTGACGGCTGGTATACCATTGGTTGCCATCTGGTTGCCACTTGGTATACCAGCACAAGCCATAATATAACGCTTATTCGTTGTTTCTTTTAACTGTGCAAGTTCGTTTTGAAACGCAGTCGGTTTATATCTGTCATTGCGTAAATTGTTGTTGGCTTTCCAATCGGTGATTACAAGCACTTTTGAAGGGAAAGAAATGACGTATCCGGCAGTTTCCAGAGGCTTCAAATCGCGGGCAGTACAGCCGATAGAACGGATGATCGCTCTTGGATTTGCCACAAAGCCGTCATCATCGCCCTGCATCCCCAAATGAAAATACAGGGCTTGAGACTTTAGCGGCAGTTCCAGAAAATTGTCTGTTTCGGTAACGGAACTGGAGAACATTCGTTTTACTGCCATTAACTTACCTCGCTACCCGGCGGATGGCCGGAGCGGTCTGGTTGCCGTCTACCGGATCACCCTGTTCAAAGTACCGGGCCAGACTGTCTAGATTCACCAGCCAGCGGTGCCCGGCGTTCACATAGCGGATTTTCCTCTGCTTGCACAGTCGCCTGATATAGGCCGGGGAAAGCCCGTAAATTTCGGCGGCTTTTGCCACCGTGCCCATGTTTGGGTATCGGATAGAATCACCCATTCTTCCACCTCCAAGTTGCTTTTTGTGTCGTTTTGTTCGTCGTGGCTGCATAGTATCACGACTTGAAAAGAATTGCAATACCGCCAAATTTTAACCCGGAATCAAGGCAATGCAGCATTGTTGAAGATGAATCTTTTGCGTCAAAATCCATCTGTTGTCATCTGGTGATATCCAGTGTCTTGCTTTGCAATGGATTACCTTGTTTTGCAACAGATTTACAGGGGAACACCCGCCTGATTTATGGATTTTTGCTGCTGATTTTTCATATCAAAAAGCCGTGATGAAATGTACTGCTCTTTTTGGTGAATTTTTCTCACCATGTTCCAGGGTAAAGATGGATTGTGCGGCAGGGGCCTTACTTAGACGGTTCTTTCTCTTGCTCGGCGTTCTGCTGCATTTGCTCGGCTTTGCGCTTCCAGTAACGCTGATTATATTCGCGAACTCGGTCTCGATTGGCTGCTCTCCATGCGTTGGCGTACGCTCTGCGTGCTTTTTTTGCGTTTTCATCCATGAAAAATGCTCCTCTCTACGAAAAATCAAGTAAATTTACTTTTTCTTATTGAATGTCTTGTTTACTTGTGTTATGCTTAGTATAAGCGAAAGAGAAAATAAAATCAACATATTTTCATAAATGTTATATTTATTTACGGTTGAGGTATAGCAATGGCAAAAACAAAGAAATCATTTGACTATGGAGATCCATTTCCAAGCCGTTTCCGTAATCTAATCGAGAAAAAAGGGGCAACACTGGATGCGCTTGCAACGGAGTTCAACACAACTCGCCAGACTGTGAGCAACTGGCAAAATGGTGTTACGGTTCCGGATGCTGTCAGTATTTGTGACATTGCACGATACTTCGGGGTTACGACCGATTATCTGTTGGGACTGACCGATGTGAAGACCATCGAAACGAATGTGCGTGCAGTAGCGGAGTATACAGGGCTGTCAGAAGATGCAATCAAAGCACTATCTGATCCGTACAATCCGCATCTTCAGTGTGAAATAAATGACATCGGAGGAACATTTTCTGCCCCACCTTCTGCGAAAGATATAGTATCTGACTTTATAAAAAGCAAAGAATTTTCGACATTTTCATTTGAAATGACAAAGTTCTTTTCACAATATTTAAGGTTTGCCGAGACCTATAAGGAAAAAAGAGAATGGATTCGCTTCGCTCCGAGAGATGAAGAATTCTATAAAAAATTTCTCGGAATGTGGGATAGTTATGTAGAAGATCTCGAGCTCCAGATTTTTTTTAGTGGCTACTTTTCTTCAGAACTAGCAGATAAAGATAAAAAAGATGTAGAAAAAAGAATAGATGAATTGTGTTCTGATAAAAAAGATTCTCAAGGCGATGTATTATGGGATAAAATGGCATGGAACGTTGCAAGTTCAGAGGCTAAAGAAGAAACGAATGGTTCAGATTTGAGCCGCTTTAGGATACAACAAGCCATTCAGAGTTATCTTGATGATGTAGAAGGCAGTATTATGAACCTTGTGCTAGGAGATGAATCAGATGGCGAAAATCATTGAGCGCACAAAGAAAGACGGTTCCTGCTCCTACTGCATCCGGGTCTCCAACGGCTATGATCGGCAGGGTCGTCAGGTTCTGGTAAACCGCACCTTCACTCCCCCGCCGGGCTTGACCGGGAAGAAGCTGGAAAAAGAATTGCAGCGGCAGGCAGATGCCTTTGAACAGGAAGTGCACAATGGCATTTCGCTGGATGCGTCCATGAAGGTGGACGACCTGATAGAGCGCTGGTTCACCGAGTACGCCGAAAAGAAACTCAAACCCAAGACCGTGTACGACTATCGGCGGCTTGTGCCGCGTATCTCCGCCGGGCTGGGGCAACTCAAGGTGTGCCAGGTCAAGCCCTCGCACCTGATGGCCTTTTATTCCAATCTTGAAGAACAGGGTGTGCGGGAAGATAGCACCTATACCGCTGTTCCTGCCTTGCTGGATCAGCTGCCAAAGGGCAAACGCGGCCAGATCGCGGCGGCAGCGGGCGTTTCAGAGCGGACAATGGCGACACTGTACAGGGGCGGGAACGTCAGCCGGTCAACCGCCGAAAAGGTAGCCAGCGCCGCCGGGCTGCCCCTTTCCAGGGCGTTTATAGAACATAGCAAGGCAGGGGGCAGGCTCAACGGAAACACAGTGCAGCACTATCACCGGATGCTGTCCAGCGTGTTCACCAAAGCCGTGCAGTGGGGGCTTGTGGCAGAGAATCCGTGCAAGCGTGCAGAAGCCCCAAAAGCGCAGGAAGTGGACGTGCAAGCATTGGAAGAAAAAGACGTTGTGCGCCTGATGGAAGCCCTGCAGGACGCGCCCACACAGTACAGCGTTATCACACAGCTGCTTTGCTCACAGGTGCCCGCCGGGGCGAGATATGTGCTGCGGTGGTCTGATATCGACATGGACGCGGGAACGATTTCAATAGAACGCACCTTGCAGCACATCCCGGGCAAAGGCACGGTGTTCAATCCCCCCAAGACAAGGCGCTCCCGGCGGTGCGTGAAAGTCGGGGCGGACTGTGTGCAGCTCCTGCAGGAATACCGCCAGCACCAAAAGGCAGAACGGTTCAAAATCGGCTCTGAGTGGGTGCGCCGGGTGGAGATCGAGGGAAAGCGCGTAGAAAACGACCTGCTTTTTACCAAGTGGAACGGCGCACCAATGGATCCAGACGATGTAACAACATGGTTCGGGCGGTTTCTGGCAGCTCATAACCTCCCGGCGGTACACTTCCACAGCCTGCGTCACACCAACGCCAGCTTGCTGATTGCCGCCCATGTGCCGGTTACAACGGTTTCAGGCCGTCTGGGTCACGCAAAGACTAGCACCACCACGGACATTTACGCCGGTTCATCCGTTCGGCAGATGCAGCGGCAGCAGACGCGCTGACCGGTGTGTTTGACCGTATCCGGGAAAAGAGCCACGCATAACACGTCCAAAGATGCAATACAGCCCACAGGAAGCAAGGGAAACCCGGCTAGGCCTGTGGGCTGCTTTCTTTCTGTCTGCGGTTCTGAGTTGCTATCATGTCCACTGTGAACACCGTAAGGCACAATTGCCGAAAGTGCCTTATTTGTGCCTTATTGACCGAAAAAACACTGATACGAAGGTGAATGAGCAAGCATAAAAAGCACGGTGATTCTATATAAAATAGAACATTCAAAAACGATCAAACTCGTAATAAGACTATTTTGTAATCAGTGGGTTGCGGGTTCAACTCCTGTCACCAGCTCCAAAAAGCCGCTCAGGAACGTTGATTTCTGGGCGGCTTTTGCTTTTGTGTTTTTGCTTTCGGCACAAAAATCCAAAAATTCCGCAAAAGATGTTGACAAACTACCATCCGGGTGGTAATATATACAGGCAATCCATGGATTGCAAAAACTGAATATGGGCGTGTTCCCGAGTGGCCAATGGGGACAGACTGTAAATCTGCTGCTTTCAGCTTCGGTGGTTCGAATCCACCCGCGCCCACCAAAAAGAAATCCGAACCTGTTTCCGATTGGAGAAGGGTTCGGATTTTTCGTTTTCTTCGGGTACAACAATGAAGGCTCCCGTGGACGGCGCAAACCTCCGATGCCTTGTCGTAGACCGTAAGCCAATAACAAGATTTGGAGGGTATGATTATGAAGTACGATGAAAGAGCCTGCAAGTTTAATATGGACACCGGCTGCGTGGAGCTGCTGCTCCGGGATGGAAGAAAAATTTCCATCGACTGCACCGGGGTCGAGGATGAATTGGACGTGACCATGGCGCAGAGGACGGAATTGGACTACCTCATCTACAACGACCCGCTGGGATATGCGGATTTGATTTTGAATGGTGACCCGGAGGAATATTTGAAGAAAGTGGCTGGGAGCATGGGTTAGAGGATTGATTTGAAATTGACCTTTTGAACAAAAAAGGTGGAAGAAAATATTGTTTTATGGTATAATGTTTCAGAAAGAAGGTGCGTCTATGATACTGAATGAAGGATATCTTCATCGTGTGGCACGCGATAAAAAACTTAATCTTGAATTTGCTCAGAAAGAAGTTCTAAATGAAAATGTCCAGACATTTAGAAGGATAGTAAAGATAAGTATGATATTTTTCTTTCACACAGCTACTTGGATAAAACGCTTGTGTATGCTGTAGTTGATTTGTTCAATCAGGCGGGGTATAGTGTGTATGTTGACTGGATAGAAGATCAGCAGTTGGATCGTTCAAAAGTAACCGCCGCAACAGCCAATACTTTACGAAAGAGAATGGAACTATCAAAAAGCTTAGCATATGTTGCTACAAGCAATTCTAGTAATTCGAAATGGTGCCCATGGGAATTAGGGTATGTCGATGCCTCAAAAAATGGTCGTTGTGCAATTTTGCCTATTATGAAAGATGAAGGCTCTACGTTCAAAGGGCAAGAGTACTTAGGCTCTATCCATTTATTGATTATGCGCCGATTGAGAATACTCAAAAGTATCAATTTTGGGTAAATGATCCTCAAAATGGAAATTATGTTTCGTTGGAAAAATGGCTTTCTGGAACGGATCCATACAATCATGAATCATAGAGGTGATAACTATGGAAAAAGACGAACGTAAAGCTATTATGGATAAAGAAATTGATTTAATTCAAGGATGCATATCTCGGATGGCGCAAAATTCGTTTATCATTAAAGGATGGGCAATTACGTTAGTTGCCGTTGCGCTAGCATTACTTCCAGAAACGTTTGACGCAAAATTGTTGTGTGGGGTTAGCGTTGTAGTAACTGCTTGCTTTTGGTATTTGGATGCTTTCTATTTAAAAATGGAAAAGTTGTACAGACTAAAGTATCAATGGGTTATAGAAAACAGACAAAAGTCGGACATGTATTGCTATGATTTGAATCCTCACAACAAAAAGATGTGGTCTCCGAAAAATGAAAATGAGCCTTGCATCTTAAGAGTCATGATAACAAAAACACTTGTTCCGATATATGGTTCAATTATTGCTTTTTCTCTTTGGATGCTGTTTCATCTGTAATGGTAGCAAAAAAGCCAGGGCGTTCCCGGTAGAGAGAACGCTCTGGCTTTTTATGCTGCAACAGGCAACGCTTTTAGAGTTTCCTGTTCTTTCAGCCATTCCTCATATTCACGCTGGCCTTCTTCGCTGTTGAAAAATTCAACCATGGAGGGATAAAAGCAACGTGCAAGGGTCTTGATTGCTTCATCCGGGTAGCCGGATTTGTTTGACTTCTTCTTTTTGTTCAAATAGTATCCTCCGAAACTCAAAGTTCCATATCCTGACCACGCTTACGGTTTTGCTGCGGCACATTCATGGTGTGCTCCTGCTTGGGGGCAAGAATCTTTTCCAGAAAGCCACGCACCAGTTCGGGCGCACGGTGGAGAGCATCCAGATAGGGTTTCACGTCGTACCACAGGTCGTGGTACTTGTTGCTCCAACGAACGGCCTCTTTCTTGGCGGTGGAAAGTTCTTCTTTCAGGCGGCGGTTCTCCACATCCATCATATAGCCGTGGTCGGCTTGCTTTTTCAGCTTGGAAAATTCTTCTTCGGTCAGCGAGTAGTTGCCGAGGAAGGTGCGCTTGCCGATATAATCCAGATCACGCGCATGAATGAGGGCTTCTTTCGTGAGCGTGGTCTTTTTCTGAATGGAGGCAAGTTCTTTCTCCTTTTGGGAGAGGGCCTGACTGGTTTTGGCAAGCGATTGTGCCTGCTGGTCGGCTTGGGTGGTCAGGGTGTCCAGCCGTTCCTGCTCCCGCTGGACTTTGAACTGAGTGACAGTCAGGTGTTCTTCGGTGCTGCCACGCTCGCCGCGCTCCACATCGGTGTACCCGGCAGTACGCATATAGTTGAAGAAATCGTCTTGCAGGACGCTGTACGACTTCTTCAGGACTGGCTTGCCGTTCTTTTGCAGCACGGTCTTTCCGGCATCGTCCAGCAGGGGCTTGGATGCCCACTTCTTGCTCCGGCTGACCTGCATGACAGTCTCCTTGACGGTGCCGACCAGTGCCTTGTCCTTGCAGCGTTTCGACCACAGGATCTGCTTTTCCACCACAGGCACATAGACCACATGGAGATGGTAGTGGTAGACCTCCCGGCCTAATGCTTCTGTCATGGCACGGTTGATCTCATCGGCATGCATGACAGCCGAGAGGATATACTGTTCACCGCCTACGATTTGCACAGCAGCTTTGTAGCATCCGCATAGAACTGCTTGGCGAACTCGTAGCCGCCGTGGTTGTCAAAGTAGGCTGAGTTGACATCAAAGACAAGTTCGCAGTAGTGGGTGGCATCCGGCTTCAGGCCGCGCGTGGAAATGGTTCCAACGGCTTCCAGTTGGGCGAACAGGTCAGTGTAGCTGGCGGTAGGCTTTTTGAAGTGGACGTTCCATGCAGTGCGCTGGGGGATAATGTCGGGGTTCCGATAGCTGTCCTTTTCGCGCTCGTTGTGCTGCTGGGTGTTGCCAACAGCCTTGTCCGAGACGGCAAGGTTTCGGACACTGGTGCGGTCAATACCATCATTTCTTGCCAAAGGGCATCCCTCCTTTCGGGGTTCAGAGGAAGGTGACGGGGACGGAGATGCACTTCTTTGGAAGTGTAATAACCCACTATGACACTTTCATCCCTGCGGTCTGCAAAGTGTAGTGGGCTCTCCGAGGGGGAACGTCTCCTGCGGGAGAGCTCCGATCAAGTTCGCACAATGCGAACTTGATTGCTCCGTACGCATCTGAAAAAATTGCGTACGGACTTCAAATAACCTGTACGGTTCGTACGACGTACGGAAATCCGAAATATAAACGATACCACGTTTTAATTTGTCTCGATTTGCCGTACAGGTGCGTACAAGTACAGACCGTACAGGTTGTACGAACTTCTTCCGTGAAAAAATGCACTTTTTACGGACAGGGGTGGACAAGCGGCTCGATGCCTACAAAACCCCGCACCTGCGGCCACCGGGCAGGGCGGTGTTATGCGTGCACCAGAGTCCCCAGCGTGGGAACTCTGGTGTTTTTTTGCTTCCTGCCTGAATATACGGAAAATTTTGCAGGAAAGGCGAAAAAGCGGCAGAACTGCAACGGAAAAAGAAAAAAGCCCTTACTGGTTGCAGATTTGCAACAGCAAGGGCAGAGGGGAAACCGTATATTGAACAAAACGGCAGAGCGTATTATAATGAGGAAAAAGCTCAAAAAGGAGGGCCGACCACATGGCACAGGAATATCTGCCCGCACCATCCAACATCCGTCTTGCGGACTTGATGAAAGAGCACAACATCAGCCAACCAGAACTTGCCAAGGAACTCGGTTGCTCCAAGAGCACCATCAACCGTTTTATCAGTGGCGCAAAAGGAACCCTGACCCATGAGCAGGTGCTGAAGATCGCAAGGCTGTTCAACGTGTCCACGGATTTTCTGCTGGGAGAAACCAACATCCCCGACCGCAAGAACTACGACATTGCCGAACTTGGCCTGTCCGTAGAAGCCGCAAAGAACCTCTACACGGGGCGTGTCAATACAGAGGTGGTCAACCTGCTGTTGGAAAACGCCCGGTTTGCAGAGCTTACTTACCGCATAGCGCAGTATTTTGATGATACGTTTGCATCCGGCATTGCAGCACAGAACGCCATGCTCACGACATTGAGTACCCTGCTGCGCACAAAGGTCAAGACCCCGGAAGCAGCCAAAGCCGCAAAGGACATCAGTCTCCGAAGAAAGCCAGTGTACCAAGGCGACCTTGATGACATTGAAATGTACTTCATGGCAACGGTCAAGGAAATCAAAAAGGGCATCGGGAGCCATTATGCCGAACAGGAAGCCATGAGCAAGAAAGTGGCCGAGAAGATGTTCACCGAATTGACCAAGGGGCAGGATGTACAGCACCAAACGATTACAGCAGAGCAGCTGACGGATGCAATGTTGGACAGTGTTTCGGGCATGGAGGGAGCTACGCCGGAAGCACTGGAACAGCTGCGGAACGGTCTGCTGGGAATCTTGCAGTCTGCCGCAGAGCAGGAAAACGCCCATGAAGCAGACGAATGAACGGCTTTGTGCGCTGGCGCAGAAAGGCGATGCCGCCGCACTGGACAGCCTGATCGACAACAACAAGTCCTTTATCGGCAAGGTGGCAAATGACCTTTTCCGCAGTATGAATCTGGCACAGTCCGGTCTGAATCTTGACACGGACGATTTGAAACAGGCGGGGAATCTGGCTTATGGAAAGCCGTGCCGAAATTTGATGCGGCGCGCGGCATGAAGTTCCTGACCTATGCGGCTCCTGCCATTCGCAACGCCATGATGGACATGGTGCGGGATGCCTTTGCCGCTTTTGAGCAGCGGATGGTGACGGAAGACAAGGACGGCGTCTGTTACCAACGTGTTTCGCTGGATGATGTTCTGCCGGGAGAGGAACAACTACGGCGCATTGAGGCCATAGCCGACCCCTACGCCATGCAGCCGCAGAGCATTATGGAGGAGCAGGAATCGCGCCGGGAACTGTATTATGGCCTGAAACGGCTGACCCAACGGGAGCAGACCTATCTGCTGTACCGCTATGGCTTTACCGATGGCGAGGAACATCTGCTGATCGGCACGGCGATATACTTTCACCTGACGAAAGGCCGCGCCAAAAAGACCGAGGAACAGGCCATGGATAACCTGTGGCTGGAACTGCGTGGTGGTTTATCTGAGTGAAAAGAAAAATCGTGATTGTGCTACAAGTTTTCTGGAAATTTATGTGCAGCTATACGATTTTGAGGAATTTTGTAGACAGATGAAACAAAATAGGATTAAATCTAAGTATCTAAGGAACGTTGATTTCACGAAGCTGCTGATTACCGACTGTAGGATTTGAGGAGGATGCCGTTTTATGAAAATTACACGAGATAAAATGTTTTTTTCAAAAGATCTTATTCATACACTGGCATATGTCGGAATGTTCGTGGCGGCAATTATATCGGTTGGAGCGTGTAAGTCTGGTATTTGGGTGGCTGCGATATTAGCATGGATTGTAGCAGGTATAATTATCGGATTGGCGATTATTTCCGACTATAAAAAGGCAGAACTTTTGAAAAATGGAACAAGAATCATCGGAAAGGTTACAGCAACAAAACGAGTACATATAAAATTTCATATGAGTACCTACCACCTTGCCGATGAAGATGTAATCTATCCATATGTGGTACATTATCAGTATAAAGTTAAAGGTGAAACCTATAATGGAAAGTCGCAGTGGTTTTGGTTCAATCCATGTATTCCGAAAGGGGCACCAATAAAAATTCTAGTAGACCCAAAGAATCCGGCCCGAAGTACAGTTCTCAAACCAGAAAGCTAAAGATGGCTTTCAATCGAGGTAAAACAAAAAGTTTATCCTTATAGCGTGTTTATTTAAAAGAAGATTGCGATTGTGCTACAAATTTTCAGGAAGTTTATGTGCATCTATACGATTTTGAAAAATTTTGTGGACAAAACGAAATAAATCAGGCTTAAATTTCGTTATCTAAACAAAAAAGCAAGGCGGGAAGGTTTGATGATTTGTAAAAAATGAGGGCATAAAAATAAAGTAGGCGTTTGATATTTCCAGCAATGTGGGCAGTAGTGAAAGAAGGTATAGAAAATGAAGAAAACTTTATATACATTTTTGGTTTGGAATTTTCTGTTGTTTGTAGCTGGTTTAAGTGATATTGTTTTTTATAGAAATCTTACATCGGTAGAAGGTATGACAATAAGCTGGACCCAGCCAGCGCTTGTAAGTATTACTTCATTTTTAATATTGCTTTCAATATATTATGGGATGCACCAGCTCCTTTTCGGGAAAAATTTTTATTTGAAACTGGAAATCAAGCAGGAAGACATAGATAAATTGCGAAATTCAATTTATGATTTTCTGAAAAAAGGCGAAATTGACCCCGAAAAATTGCAGCAACACTTGAAGTGTTTGATAATTGCTGAAGTTGTTTTGTGGGGTGGATTCATCGTTTACTTATTTATATCAAAGGGCTACTAATTTTCAATTCTAATAATGGGGTAAGTGGTACGAATGAAAAAGATACAGAACTTTTTCTCGACGATTTTGCAAAAGCTGTGGAAAAGTTCGATAACTATCGTTTAGCATTAAAAACTACGGAAGCTTTACGCTGAAAGCTGTAACTTTAAGCAGACCGGAAAGCTTATAATGAGGGTAGAACAGAAATATGACCAACGAAGATACCACTGATTTTGACGAGCACTTCGCTAAAATTTCGTCCTATATTGTGGACACATTGCACGGCGTTCCACTTGAGATGACCGAGGATGAAAAAGAACAATTTCGCATACAGGTTATTTCAAATCAGTATGCAGAACGGTTGCTAAGTGAAGCCGAAAAGACAGAAACGTATAGAGGTTTATCAAAAATTGATATTCTCCATACAGTTTCTATCCCTCAACTGGCTAGAACAATCCCACTTAAAGGTTTGAATCTCAGTTTAGAAAAATACAGAATGCCGGATGGTGTAATAATAGAGGTTGAGAGTTCGTCACATTATTTGGGTCATTTAGTGAGAAAAATGATTCTTCCACAAATTGGATAGAAAAGATCATGGAGGGTGTCGGTATTCACTAGATGGATTCTCAAGAAGCATAAACAGCCCGCTATTTGCAGAGAATTCTGGAAGAAAATTGAAGAAAGCATCCTTCCGGCAACAGCACCCCGGACGTTTGTGAACTCTCACAACAGAGATCAAGAACCAATCCCTGCTTTGCGCTTACACCGTTTTGGTGACATTTTTTCTCCGTCTTGCTACAATATTGTGGATTTTTTTCTATTTGTGCTTTGCTATTATCAACATCTAAAATGGAAACCGTGATGGAGGTGATTCCAATGCAGATAATTTCCTTGAAAACAAATTGAATGCTTTGGCAAACGGTGGCCAGTTCTCCATTTCCTACGACATCACGATTCCGTAATAAAAGCATTAGATAATGGGTATAAAAGCCACGATTCTTTAGAGTCGAAAGAAAAGAATCGTGGTTTGTACGTTTGAATTATGGAGCAAGCCAAATGAATAAGAAATTGGAATTTTTTAGCAGTATGGCGGTTGCCTTTATAGTTTTGATATTGGTCTTTCTTTGCATTCGTTTTTCAGGTCAGGGAAAATTTGCTACACATGGAGGAACCAATCCGTCTGATGTAAAATGTATTTATACTTCAGTTTGGCCGGATAATGAATACACTAGCTTATTTGTGAGCCGGAAAGTGGAACGATAGAATATATATTGGATGGTTCTAATGCTGGGTATTATGCAATCTTTTATAATAATATCTCTGAAGAAGAAATACAAAAATATATTGACCAATTGAAAACCTTAGGATACGCTGAAGAGGCATCGGCTTCAGAAAGCGTTTCGACAGGCGTTTTGCTAAGAAAAGATGAAACATGGATAAGCATTGCATACTCAGAGGGAGGATTTGGAATCCGGATTTCAGTAGAAAAATCCTGAATAAAAGAGATGCTGGGGAATCCCGGTTATCCCTATGATGCAGTGGAAAGAAAATGGATTGCTCAATATTGGAGGCTCCAACCACAGCTTCTTTGTTGAAATGTTAATCAGTTAGATACCGCCAGACGGTTTATTTAGAACGAGGTTAAGTTGGAACAGCCGATGCCACACTCGGAACAAACAATAGCGGAGGCCGTACAAGATATGTGCTAGTATGGGAGAAAGATGGCATATCACATACGATCATTGGAAAGATACCGCGTGAAGAGATTCTAAAAATTGCAGAGAGCATTTCCTAACTGGCTGAATTTTTGCCCACACGCTTGTAATTATTTACAAATGTGTGGACACTTTTTCGTTGAAGCGTCCAAAGCTGACAAGATTTTGAACTTTTTTCAAAAAAGCTGTCACAAACGCAGTGTGAGCAACGTTGACTAAGCAAAAGCTCCTGGGGGAGTGTACAAAATGGAGGTTATTCATTAATCAAAATGACGAAAGAAGAAATCATTTCCATGCTATCAAAGGAATTGAACAGTGAATGGACGAATGGAGTCACATGTTTGATGGTGGAAAATTCCGATAGCTATATTCCAGTAATAGTTCATCACAATAAAAATGAACTTATTGTTGAAGTAGGAGAACAAGACAAGAAGATTTACCGCATCGGACGAAATGAGCTAAATAAAACATCTTAGTCATCACCAAAAAAATCATTGAAATCAGTCACAATTTGACGCATAGAATATGAATTCAAACTTGATATGAGGTGATTCCAATGCAGAAAAAATAGAACACATATTTCGAAAATATTGCTACCATCAAACTGTCAAAGAATACAAGTCAAACGGTTCTTTGATTCGTTCTAAAACGGATTACTATCAGGCTATTGGTGGTTAAGTCACTCCGTTTGTAAGGAAAGGGTTGAAAATGGATTTTCTTAAACAAAAAGGGCCATTAGCAAGAGAATTCTGCAACACGTTGATTTACATTATTTCGTTAGTGTCATTAAAGCCTTCAAGCCTTCAGAGGGTGTTGACAGAACTTCAATGGAATGGGATGTGGTTCTTTTCTCTGGCATTTTTCGCTGTCATCTTTATGGAAATGCTGTCCGATTTTTTGCTGGTTACAGATCGCTGCACTGCATGGAAAGCATTAAATGGAAATGTCAGCGAAGCCGAATTTCACAATCTTCAGCAGATTGTCCTATGCGAAAATCAGAAAGTTTCCATTGAGAAGAAACTTGCAAGTACGATACTACTGGTTCTGATGATATGTGCAACTGCTGCATTTGTGTGGTTTACCTTTTTGGTATAAGGTTTTGTTATGAAAGAGATAATTATTATACCACATATTGGAATTGGACAATTAAAATTAGGTATGGCACCAGATGAGCTAGAAAATGCTCTTCTACAAATGAAGAAACAGTGGTCGAATTCTTCTGATGAAGCAATGCAAATGGAGCGTTGTGCTGAAACTGGTGATCCTAATTTGATAACAGGACGATATATGGATAATGATTCGTTCTTTCTGGTGCAGTATCGGAACGGAAAAGCTACTGAAATCGGCATCCAGAGAGAGTTGTCTAAAGTGGCATCAATAAAATTGTTCGGGCTGGATATGTTTAATACAACCGCCGAGTGTATTATTGATAGCTTAATGAAAAAGGACAACGTTGTTTGCAACGAAAAGGACTTGCAACTGGGAACGGAATATCTTTTCCCTGAAATTGGAGTCCGACTTTGGAGAGAGCGAGCATTTCATCTCAAACTGTTGAAAGACCCGTTATACATGGAAGAGATGCAGGCTGTATTAGAAGACGAATATCAGTATCAATACTTCCAGATGGTTACTGTGATGGGTTGAATTGCTAACGATCAATGGGATTTGATATAACTTTTCCGCTTGTAGTACATAGCGATGACCACAGCTATCTGCTAATACGGGTGAACTAATTTGAAGTATTTTATTGACGAAGATCAAAGAAAAGCCTCACACAGCAGCTGCTACTTGGAATTTCAACAAGGGCAGTATCATGACAAGTGCTGGCTTGACACATCTATTAGCATCAGTGATGAAGTATGGAATAGCCGCCATGTTTCAGATCTGATTCTTGAAGTGATTCCAGAGTTTGACTTTTATGGAATAACAATCGTTACAAAAGTACAATGGGATAATATTTTAACAAAAAGTCAATCGGATGGATGTACTTGCAAAGAGATTATTGCAGAAGCAGTTCCTTGGGCAGCAAAGTGTTTTGAAACGAATGATGTGTTCACTATCATAGGGATGTGAGTCGAACTTTCTCGGAGAATAACAGTGATACACAAAGGAGAGTGTAACATGAAAAAAATTCTTACAGCAATCGTATCGGTAAGCATATTTATTGTTGGAATTTTGCTTATACTTTGTGCGGACACTAATTTTTTATGGTATGCCTTTAATCAAAATGTTCGCCTTACAGTAGTTGCAGGGATTCTCATTGCACTTGTTGGTGGCGTTGGTGTGATAATGAATCTTTGGTGTATTCTAAAAGAATTGTACAGTAAATAGTTTATTGAAGGTTAAACTTCCAGTCTGCCATGGTCGCAGCCAAGAGAGATAATATTCAAACTTACTACTCAGCAAAAGCTAGGCACACTCCAAGAATTTATTATAGAGGGTGAATATCCCGCGCTTTGAACAATTTAACGATGAATATATTGTGCGATATGGAGAATTTCATTTGCGCGTTCACCTCGAATTGACTCGCAACGCAAAATGCGTTACAATAGCATCGAGGTGATAACCATGGAAAAAACGATGACGCTCAATCTCCGTGTCAACCCTACCGTCAAACAGCAAGCCGAAGATGTACTGAAGCAGCTCGGCATCCCGATGCAACCGCCATTGATATGTACCTGCGCCAGATCACCCTGACTGGCGGCATTCCCTTCTCTCTGTCCCTGCCGAAGGCTCCTGCGGCTCTGAACGCTGACACCATGACCGATGACCAGCTTCATGCAGCCTTGCAGGTAGGCATCAAGGAGATTCAGAACGGTGATACCGTGGATGCTGCAAGCGCATTCGCACAGTTCAGGGAACAGCACAGATGAAACAGTATGACGTGAAAATTTCCCATATAGCCCTTAGCGACATGGAGCAGATTTACAGTTACATTGCTGACCGTCTGTTGGAGCCTGACACGGCTATGGGGCAGTATAATCGTATTGCAGAAGCCATCCAATCCCTGAACATCCTGCCAGAGCGCTGTGCGTTGGTGGAAAGCGAGCCGGAGCGCACCCAAGGGCTGCGGCAGATGCTGGTGGATAACTACTCGGTGTTCTACATTGTGGGCGAAGATGCCGTGTCGGTGGCGCGTGTGCTGTACAGTGCATCCGACCTTGTCCGCCGCCTGCGGAGAATGAAGTGAAAGGGGTGTTCGCATGACCGCCGTAATCTACGCCCGCTATTCCAGCGATAACCAGCGTGAGGAATCCATCGAGGCAGATTCGTGAATGTACGGCTTATGCCGAAAAGAACGGCATCACCGTGGTCAAGCACTACATTGACCGCGCCCTTTCCGCAAAAACCGACAACGCCCGGATTTCCAGCAGATGATCAAGGACAGCGAAAAGCGGTTGTTTGATATCGTGTTGGTCTGGAAGCTCGACCGCTTTGCCCGAAACCGTTACGATTCAGCGCACTATGAGTACCAGTTAGAGAGGAATCATGTCAAACTGGTATCTGCCACGGAGCCTATCTCTGACAGCCCTGCGGGTATCATGGTCAAGAGTATGCTCACTGGCATGGCTGAATACTATTCCGCAGAACTTTCTGAAAAGGTCGTGCGCGGCATGACCGAGAATGTTCTGAAGGGCAAGTATAACGGTGGCACGATTCCTATTGGCTTTAAGGTGGACGAGGAGAAGTTCTTTCAAATCGACCCGCTGAAAGCGCCCTTTGTGTAGAAGCTTTTCAGCGGTACAACGATGGCGCAACTATGAAAGACTGATGAACTGGCTGAACGACAGTGGCGTGACCACCAATCGCAACCGGAAGTTCACCTACAACAGTGTTCAGAAGCTGCTGACGAACAAACGGTACATCGGAGAAAACCACTTCAAGGACATTGTGATGCCCGACAGCATCCCGGCCATCGTGGACAAGGACTTGTTTGAAGAAGTGCAGCTGAAAATCAAAAAGAACAGCCGCGCTCCTGCCCGTCACAAGGCCGAGGATGATTATCTGCTCACCACCAAGCTGTTCTGCGGAATGTGCGGCGCGATGATGTTCGGCGAGTGCGGCACAGGCCGGAACAAGGTCGTTCATCATTATTATAAGTGTGCCACCGCGAAACGTTTCAAGACCTGCAAGAAAAAGACCGTCCGTAAGGAATGGCTGGAAGATTTGGTCATAGCTGAAACCATGGAGCTGATTCAGGACGATGCCGTGATTGATGCCATCGTTGCAGAAGTCATGGAGTTGCAGGATCAGGAAAACACCACGCTTCCTTTGCTGGAAAAGCAGATGCGTGAGGTAGAGAATGGCATTGAGAATATGCTGAACGCCATTCAAGCAGGTGTGCTGACCAACTCCACCAAATCGCGTTTGGAAAAGCTGGAAGCCCAACAGAAAAAACTTGAGGTTCGGATCGCCGAAGAAAAAATCGCTCGGCCTCGGTTGAGTGAAAATCAGGTTCGGTTCTGGCTGACCCGGTTCCGCAAGCTCGACCCGAACGTGAAAAGCCACCGGGAAACGCTTAT
>ENA-OQER01000320-OQER01000320.1-human-gut-metagenome-genome-assembly--contig:-NODE-320-length-27074-cov-5.126470_pt1 | contig 27074 bp, 33 predicted proteins | sample MGYA00242797_ERZ504639 | MGnify/ENA primary metagenome ERZ504639 (study PRJEB26092, sample SAMD00036306) | human gut metagenome | host: Homo sapiens | study: EMG produced TPA metagenomics assembly of...
TTTCCGTTCCCAAGCTAAAACCAATATCCTTCATTTGAGCAGGATTATCGGCCATATCACTGATAAAATTACCATATCTGGGGAGTTTTCCTAAATCACCATACAAGGACATCCGCCATTTTCCGACAAATTTATTCAAACTCATTTTCGCTCCATACATATCCCCCGAACCTTTCAAAGCTGAAACGTCCCCCATTAATCCATCTGTCAAATCCTTCTTGGTCTTCACATCCATCACCGTTTTCTTCTTACCATCTGACACCCCTGTCATTTGCTCTTTATCCGACTGCTGCTCGTATACCTTTACCTCTTTCAAAGCATCTACCGGCATATTGTTCAAAGCAACTTTGCTATCTGCGAAAAACTCCTTTCCATTTAATAAGATCTGAGTGATTTCCTTTCCATGAAAATTCATCTTGCCGGATTTCTCGTCTAATTCCAATCCGGGAAGCTGCCTCACCAAATCCTGCAGAACAGCTCCTTCCGATGTCTTAAAGGCTCCGGTATTATATACTAATGTATCTCCGGACATCTTCATTTTCTGCAGTTCGGCCTTTATCACCGTTTCATCCAATACAATACTGGAAGGTTTCATCATCAGAGCACCTCCATAAACTTCTTTCCGATAAGCAGGAATATTCACTTTTTTTTCAAGGGTTTCATATCCTAAAAAAGAAGCCCTTATTAAATAATTACCGGGATTCATAGGGTACAAACGGAAAACACCCTTCTTATCGCTCACCGTACCTTCTATAAAACTCGTATCAGGCAAAGAATAAAGTTGGATATTTACATCCGGCAAAGGATCGGGATAAGGGCGTTCTCCCTGTTCTCTGACAGAACCTGTCAAATGATAAGCTTTTTCTTTTCTTGCTTTATCTGAATCAAGCTTTTTCTGTCCACTAACCGGGAGAACAAAAGATAATAAAATAAACAACGAGAACAGTTTAGTCATCTTGAAATATCAACAGGGTCCTATTTCAATGCTTCCGCAATGGCATTCATCAGATATCCAAATTCTTCTTTCTCATACCCGATGGAAGTATAAACGGCTTCTCCTTCTTTATTGAAAAGATAGGCGCGAGGAATTGACTTTTCAGCAAATAAAGAGAACACCTCACGTTTAGGATCGGGATATAACGGGAAAGTGAATTTCTTCCGTTCATTATAAGCCTTCAACTGTTCATCCGTATGCTCACGACCAATTACTAATAATACGAAGTCCTTGTTATCTTTATATTCAGCCCACAAAGTTTTCTCTATTTCAGCCAGTTCCAGCTGACATGGCCCGCACCAAGTGGCAAATAAACTCACCAAAACGACCTTACCTTTCAATTCAGTCGAAGAAATATCTCCATATACTGCAGATTTTAAATGAAAATCAGGTAATTTATCTCCTTTTTTTCAATTCTTGAGCATTTACGGCAAATACCATGCAAAGCATCATGAACAATAATCCTAACTCTTTCATTTTCATAGTTCTCAATATTTAATTATGGAATAACAAAGACAAATATATCTGTTTTTCTTATATTTGCCGCCAGAAAATATTATTTTTTAGCCTATGATGACTTTTATTTCATGTGCCAAAACAATGACCGGACGGAGCAAAATACAAACTCCTGTTACCAGTACACCACAATTCCAAACTGAAGCGATACAGAATGCACTTGATATGTCCCAATTCTCTGCTGAAGAACTGGAACGACTTTTACGTGTGAACAGTAAAATAGCAGCAGAGAACTATATGCGATTTCAAGATTTCTGTTCGGACTCTCCCTCGGCTTTAGCTGCCTTACTGGCTTATACCGGTATCGTATATAAACGTATCCACCCACAGGATTTTACCCCTGAAGATTTTCAATATGCACAGGATCACTTGCGAATCACTTCTTTTCTTTACGGATTACTCCGCCCGTTAGACCAGATCAAGAATTACAGAATGGAAGGAGATATCAAACTACCTGAACGTGGAGGAATATCCATGTTTGACTATTGGAAGCCAATTCTGACCGACACCTTTATCAAAGAAATTAAAGCAAAAGGAGGAATACTAATCAATCTGGCAAGTGGGGAGATGAAAGATTTATTCGATTGGAAACGCGTGGAGCAAGAAGTACAAGTGATCACACCAGAATTTCAGGTATGGAAAAAAGGAAAATTAACCACCGTTGTGGTTTATGCAAAAATGTGCCGTGGAGAATTGACACGCTTCATCATTAAAAACCGGATAGAGAATCCTGGGGATTTAAAAGGATTCAAATGGGAAGGATTCAGTTTTGATGCCGGATACAGCACAGATACCCACTATCTTTTTAGCCTTCTTTCATAAAAAAATATTAAATAGTCAACCTACTCAAACTTTTTATCAGCACTCATGTTATTTAGTTGAATTTGGGAAGATAAACCTGGACAATAATTAACTAATAGAAATGAGTATGAAAAAATTAATGTTTTTGCTGGCTGCGGCCAGTTTAAGTTCTGTAGCGTTTGCACAGCAGAAAAGCAATTCACAAAACGTCCTTGTAGGCGAGAGTGTAGATGTAATGGAGGTACCTGTGGATAAGTACAAGGTAGAGACCAATCACTTCTTCGATAATTGGTTCTTCTCTGTTGGTGGAGGTGCACAAGTACTGTTCGGCGATCAGTCCGATCTTGGTAAATTCAAGAAACGTATTGCTCCCGCTCTTCAAATATCAATCGGTAAATGGTTTACTCCCGGCTTAGGATTACGTTTGCAATATAGCGGTTTGCAGTCGAAGAGTTTTTCCAGTGAACCTTCCGCATATTCCAAACCTCACATGTTAAGCGAAGGATACTATCAGGATAAGTTCAACTACATGAATTTGCATGGTGACATCTTATTCAATGTCAGTAACATGATAGCCGGATATAATGAAGACCGCATATACGACTTCGTGCCATTCGTAGGTTTCGGTTTTGCCCACTCATATGATGCTCCACGTCGTAATTCACTGGCATTCAATTTCGGTATCATCAATACATTCCATCTGGCCAGTGCCTGGGACTTAAATCTGGAACTTTACGGAATGGGTACAGAAAACAAATTTGATGGAAAAACCACCAGTAAAGGCCCTGACTTTATGGCAGGTGCTACAGTGGGTATCACTTATAAATTTCCACAAAGAGGATTCAAACCAGCTCCGGATGTAGATGCTATCATGGCACTTACCTCTTCACAAATGGATGCTATCAATACCGCTTTGGCTCAACAGATAGAACAAAACCGTCAATTAAAAGCCCAACTTGCCAACCAACCCACTGAAGTGGTTACAGAACAAGTTACAGTGAACCAAATTGCTCCGGCTCCTCAATCTGTATTTTTCCAGATCGGTTCAGCGGTTCTTCCTACCAACTCTACTGTAAATTTGCAACAAATCGCAGATTTGGTAAAAGACAATCCGGGACTAAAATTGAAAGTAACCGGTTATGCTGATAGTGATACAGGTAGCGCTGCATGGAACAAGCAGTTAAGTGAAGACCGTGCCAACAACGTGGCTAATGAACTGGTTAAATTGGGTGTCAACAAAAACAATCTGATTATCAGCGGAATGGGTGGTGTAAACACCTTAACTCCTCCGGCATTCAACCGTCGTGTAATTATCGAAGCCCAATAATACACTACCTTCTGTCAGCAGAAGGTAATCATGCCCGCAATTCCTTATAAAAACAGAATTGCGGGCATTTATTTTTAGATGGAATACCCCCACTGATCTAGTGCAAACTTCCAATTCTCTTCCACTAACCGGACCGTACGGTCATTATACTTATACTTATTCTTCTTATATCCCTTCTTTCCGCCTATATATTGGCTAATAGCCGGAGCAGCTGCTTCGAATCCGGGAATAGAAAGAGATTTATAGATGTACTCAGTCATAGCCATTGCATCCGCTTCAAAATCCTCAAATTTCACTTCCATCAAATTTCCTTCAGGAATGAATCTTTTATCCGCCTCATATTTATGATACAGCTTGGCATAAATGGAAAGCACATTCTGTTCCAACGTCTCTGGAGAAATATCCTCCAGTTTCAACGGTTGGATTGTATTGGTGAAGAAATTCCTCGTAGATTCGAATACCGTATACGGATTACGCATCAAATAGATGAATTTGGCATTCGGAAACATCTTGACCAACTCTTTTACACGACCTGTATGAGGCGGATTCTTACTTAAGAATTGTGTTCCGCCTGTATTCCAAAGAGAAATTTTAATAAGTTTGGTGAATATATCCTCAAACACTTTCAATTCCTCATCACTGATATCATTGAACAACAAGTATTTATCAGCATATTCCTGTTGGTACTTAGGCAGGAACCAAAAGTTATAATAGGTATAGGGCATCATATTGGCCAATGCAAACTCTTCCTCCTGAGGCAAATCTACGGCCAGTTCCATATTATCTGTCGGACGCTTGTCAGGCATCAGCCAACTCATATTCTTCTTGAAAAAAGGCTGTCCCCACATCATCAGATGAGGGAACACAGTCTGATAAGTAGTATTATATCCGAAATGTTTGTCACAAGAGAATACATTGTGCATAAAGGTAGTCCCACTACGCCAATGTCCGAGGATAAAGACCGGGTCGTGTTCCAAAGACTTATCGGCCAACAGTTTCCTGTATCGCTTTTCCTGCAATGGAGCCAAGGTGGAAAGCAAACGGCATACAACTTTCGTCAAACGGTATTTTCCTCTATATGCCGAATCAATTTCCCTTCCTGTAGTAATCGCCTTAAAAGTTTTCCAATCGGCGCCTACTAATGTATTGATTGGCAGTTTATTGAATTCAAGTAATCCCATTACTCTTCTTTTTTAATTGTACGCTGTTATTTTTCTATCTTGACTGTAATGCCTTGACGGTCCAATTCTTTCACCACCTTTTCTACGGCTTCATAATATTCCTCACCAATACCCAAATCCGTCAGATTCAAAGTAGGAACTTCCATGGCATTCAGCATATCTTTGGCTTCCACTCTGTCTATAATCATCCCCACCGCACTGGTGTTATTGGTAATGGGGTCAATCAAAATGAAAGAACCACAAGCTTTATTCTTTTGATAAGAATCAAAGAAAAGCGGCTTGGCAGTAGTAAATGTCACACGGGCAATCTGATTCAATTGCAAAGGCAGATCCTCCTTTTTCAATTTACCGTTTTCAACAGACAAATGCTCCATCGTATTCACATCCACTTTATACTTAATGCCATCTATACGGGTACGTCCCGTATTGGTAGTATGCTTGATAAAGAAAGATTTGTCAAGGTCCATCACCTCCTCATCCATCCATACCAACATAGCTTCAAAATTACGGTCTATCACAGGCATGTTATCGGCATGTACCAACATTTCTCCGCGAGACACATCAATCTCATCTTCCAAAGTCAACGTCACCGCTTGCGGCGGGAAAGCATACTCTAACTCACCATCATAAGTAACAATACTCTTGATATGAGATTTCTTGCCGGAAGCAAAGCCATCACCTCATCTCCTTTATGGATGACACCGGAAGCAATCTTTCCACAGAAACCGCGGAAATCCAGATTCGGTCTTAATACATACTGAACCGGGAAACGGAAATCGGCCAGATTATGATCATTCTCGATGGAAACCGTTTCAAGCACTTCCAATAAAGAAGTACCTTTGTACCATGACGTACGTTCAGATTTCTGCACCACATTGTCACCGTCAAGTGCCGAAAGAGGAATACAAGTCACATCCGGGATTCCCAATGGCTCTACAAACTTCTTATATTCGGTCACGATTTCGTTGAAACGCTCTTCCGAAAACCCGACAAGGTCCATCTTGTTCACCGCCAGCACCACATGCTTTATTCCCAATAAAGATACCAGAAAAGTATGGCGGCAGGTCTGCGTAATCACACCTAAACGAGCATCTACCAAGATTATGGCAAGATTGGCAGTAGAACCTCCGGTAATCATATTGCGGGTATATTGTTCATGTCCCGGAGTATCGGCTATAATAAATTACGATTGTTCGTTGAAAAATAACGGTAAGCTACATCAATCGTAATACCCTGCTCACGTTCTGCTTTCAACCCGTCGCACAACAAAGCGTAATCTATATGGTCACCTGCATTCCCCACACGTTTACTGTCACGCTCCAAAGCGGCAAGTTGGTCTTCGTATAACTTCTTGCTGTCAAACAACAGACGTCCTATCAAGGTAGACTTTCCATCGTCTACCGAACCGGCTGTCAACAGACGTAGCAAGTCTTTCTGTTCATCCTTATCTAAATATTCCTTTATATTCAGTTTATTCTCCATCACCCATTTCTTCATTTTAAATTCCTACTTATCCATTTAAAAATATCCCTCACGTTTCTTCTGCTCCATACTGGCATCCTGATCGAAATCAATGACACGGGTGGTACGCTCACTTTTAGTAGTGGTCATCATCTCCTCTACAATCTTCTCAATCGTATCGGCATCACTCTCTACGGCCCCAGTCAAAGGCCAACACCCCAAAGTACGGAAACGCACTTCCTTCATTTCAATACGGTCCCGATATTCTTCGGGCAGGCGGTCATCATCAGCCATAATCAAATTTCCATCTATATTCACCACAGGACGTTCCTTGGCAAAATAAAGCGGCACAATAGGAATATTTTCCAAACGGATGTACTGCCAAATATCCAGCTCAGTCCAGTTGCTTAATGGAAACACACGGATACTTTCCCCTTTATGAATCTTAGCATTATAAATATCCCACAATTCAGGACGCTGGTTTTTAGGATCCCATTGATGAAAACGGTCACGAAAAGAGAATATACGTTCTTTGGCACGTGACTTTTCCTCATCACGACGTGCTCCACCAAAGGCGGCATCAAACCTGTATTTATTCAGCCCGTGAAGCAACGCCTGTGTCTTCATTAAATCTGTATGCACTTTGCTGCCATGCGTAAAAGGCCCTACTCCGGCATTAAAAGCCTCCATATTACTTTCCACTATCAAATTCCATCCATGTTCTTTGGCGTATTGATCACGGAACTCTATCATTTCCCTGAATTTCCATTTAGAATCGATATGCATCAAAGGGAAAGGCACCTTTCCCGGATAGAAAGCCTTCTCTGCCAAACGTACCATGACAGACGAATCTTTACCAATACTATAAAGCATAACAGGATTCTCAAATTCAGCTGCCACTTCACGAATGATATGGATAGACTCAGCTTCCAGTTCCCTTAAGTGGCTCAATTTATAATTTTCTTCCATTTTATAATGAATTATATTTTTTCTCCTTTTTTACCAACAGTGGGGAGCACTAGTTCCAACAAAGTATTGACCGACTCTTCCAAGCTCAGTTTGGAAGTATCCAAAGACAATGCAGGACGCTCCGGAGCTTCAAAAGGTGCAGAAATGCCGGTAAAATTCTTAATTTCACCCCGACGCGCTTTGGCATAAAGTCCTTTTACATCACGTTTCTCACACTCTTCCAAAGGAGTGCTGACATAAATTTCCAGAAAATTCTCCGCCCCGATGATACGGGTTGCCATCTGCCGGAGCTCATTACTGGGACTGATGAAAGCGGCAATGGTAATGATTCCTGTATCAACAAACAGCTTGGCTATTTCGGCTATGCGACGGATATTTTCCACACGATCCTCTGCCGAAAAGCCCAAATTATTATTGATGCCACTACGAATATTATCCCCGTCCAATATACGGCAGAGCAAACCACGTTTATGTAATTCACGTTCCAAAGCTATGGCAATAGTACTCTTACCGGAACCGCTGAGTCCCGTCAGCCACAGCATAACTCCCCGTTGTCCCAGCAGTTCTTCTTTATCTTTCCGGGAAAGCATACGGTCAAATATAGGATATATGTTTTCTTCTTCCATTCTCTATTTTCATTTTGTCTTTAACTTCATCAAAAAGGCCATATCAGCGGTATCAGAATAACCGAAATTATAAATGTCAATATATTCAACGGTAAACCGATACGTACAAAATCCATAAACTTATAGTTTCCGATACCCTGCACAATCAAATTAGTCTGATAACCGATAGGAGTGGAAAAAACTGGCAGATGCAGCGATGCAGATGACAACAAAAAAGGGCATAGGACTTACCCCCAACTGATTGGATAAGGAAAGGGCAAGCGGAAAAGCCAATGCAGCGGCAGCATTATTGGTTATCAGTTCGGTAAACAGATTTGTAATGATAAACAAAACAGCCAGCAACACATGCGACCATAATCATCACTCATATCAATGATTCCATGCGCAATGACATCCGCCACTCCGGAATTTACCATGGCGCGACTTATAGCAAACGCACAGGCAATGGTTATCAAGATATCCCATGATATATATTTTGTATATTTACGTGCCGGAAAAAGTTTGGTCCATGCCATTATCACAGTCGTTATAGCTGCGAAAAAGAACATATCAAGATCAATACCAGGAAGTAATTCTTCCATAAAAGGCAACTCTCCTACTGTTGCCCCCACAATCATCAACACCAATAAAGTCAATGCAAACCAACGTTTCTTTCTCCCAGCTTTCGGCTCGGTATCTTTGCCATTGGCCAATAACACGAATACAGAAGAGTCTCCCCATGTAGAGATAAATGAATCATCTGCCCATAGCACCAACGTATCTCCCTCACGAAACTTCACACGTGACAGATTATCTACAATACTAACTCCGCTTCGTTTTATTTCTTTTACTTCAGCGCCATAATGACGGACAAAATTAAAATCCCCCACCCTTTTATTGATACCCGGGAAACGAGCACCTATCACCGCTTCAACACGATGAAAAGAAGACGCATCCGCTTCCCCCATGTTCGTCGCCTACCGTGTCTTTCCGTACCTCCGGCAACAACCTAGAAGAAAAGAACAACAAATAAACAACTCCTGCCAAAGCAATGAAAATACCCACCCGCCTAATTCAAACATACCAAAGCCCTTATATCCGGCATCTAAAATCATACCATCCACTACCAGATTAGTAGAAGTCCCGATAAGCGTACACATTCCCCCCAGTATAGTAGCATACGAAATAGGGATCAAGAATTTGGTTGCCGGAATACAGACAGATTCCGCCCAACGTTTAATAATAGGCGCAAAAATCACGACCACCGGCGTATTATTGAGAAAAGCAGAAACAAAAGAAATAACGGGCAGCATACGTGCCTGCGCCTTCATGACCGTTGTTTTCTCTTGAGGCAGAAGTTTCTTTATCAACTGTCCCAACGCTCCCGATTGCCGGACTCCTTCACTGATCAGAAAAAGCAGCGCTACGGTAATCATCCCTTTATTACTGAATCCCTCCAAGATCTCTTTCGGAGTTAATATACCGAAACAAAGAAAGAGTACAGTAACAGAGAACAGAATCATTCCGGGACGCATTTTATCAAGGACTAGCGCAGTCACCATCCCTATTAATCCAAAAAACACAATAATCATTTTAAATGTCAGCATCGTTTCCGGGTATTAATTTCGTTTAACGATAAACCAAGGATTCAGCAAGTCCGGCTTGTTATATTTCAACGGTTCTTTTTGTCCCGCCTGATATATTTCTGCTCCGGATGCCTTAGCTATGGCATGACCGGCCGCCGTGTCCCACTCCATAGTAGGGGCAAAACGGGGATATTCATCGGCCAGTCCCTCACAAACCCTGCAAATCTTGATGGAACTGCCCACAGATACCAACTCCACATGAGGGTATATCTTTCGCTTTTCCTTAATATACTCTTCTGTTTCGGCCGACAGATGGGAACGGGAAGCAACAATAACAAAAACTTCATTTGTTTCGGCACAAGGCATACGGAATGCCGATGCTTCATTTCTTCCAGTGAACGGTCTGCACGTCCGGTCACTCCTTCCATTTTATAAGCGCCGGTTGTCAGTTCACCCCAATAAAGCGTTTCTTTGACAGGAACATAGATCACTCCAAAAACAGGAATTCCTTCTTTTACTAAAGCAATATTGACAGTAAATTCCCCATTTCGTTTTATAAATTCCTTTGTTCCATCCAAGGGATCGACTATCCACAACGTATCCCATTGCGCCCGTTTCTCGTAAGGCAAATGCTTTCCTTCCTCACTCAATACCGGATAGTCTGTTTCTTGCAAATAAGTCATAATGATTTCATGCGCCTTACGGTCTGCAAGAGTCAGTGGAGAATTATCGGCTTTCCTTTCAATCTGAAAATCAGAAAAAGGATCATTATAAACGTCCAGAATTTCTTTACCGGCAGCTAAAGCCGCATCCATCGCTCTTAATATATATTCGGTCTGCATAGTGTTTACTTCCATTAAAATGCTTCTGTCATATTGAAATAGAACAAACTTTGGTCATTGGCAAAATTACGTCCGAAGTCCAGACGTACATTCATACGCGGCTGCACCTCAATACGAAGTCCCACACCAGCATTGGGAAGAACTCCTTCAATCTTACCCATGGTAGGCCCCATAAAACCGCACCCTCCCCAAGCAACAAAACCCAAATGATGCAACATACGCTTTACCCATGTACTTTTATCCGTATTGAACATCTGACGATATTCGGCAAGCACCACATGAGAGGATTTATCACGATACTGCCCCATATAATATCCACGAAGATCAAAAGGAGTGCCACTTAAAGCATATTGGTTCATAGGAACATCACCAAACACATTCTTGGTTTGGGCAGTCCAAGCTATAACTTTTCTATTTCCTACCCTTTTGTATTGGCGGTAGTCCATTTCCAAGCGGTAAAAGTTATTATCTCCTCCCAAAAACTTCTGGTACATCAGCCCACGAAAATCCAGATAAATGCCCTTATAAGCATTAGCAGGAATATCCCGGCTGTCATAAGTCAGCAGAAATCCTACCCCCGAACTGAAATTAGAATATCCGTGAGCAGTACCTCCCAACCTTTTATAATCAGACTGATCTACCAAATATTTGGCAGGCTCGGACATTTTATCATAACTCAAGTCAATCTGGGGACCGGCAAAGAAATTACTTTTACCTAAACGGAATAAAAACCACGGATTAATCTGGAAACCGCTATAACGATATTCACTGGTAGAGTCACTGCGCTCATAATGCTTATTGGTAGCATAGCCGATACCATAAAAATTCTCCAATGTATTCTTGTAAGTGAATTTTCCAAAAATACGGAATTTATCATTCTTGAAAAACAACTGAGGTTTCACCATCAGATTCAAGCCCCCCTCGAACATTACCGCAACAGCCATCGGCAACACAGAACGTTTCTGCAAGGTATCCGATGGATTCATACGAAATGTAACAAGAGCACTACCTCCTATTAACGCACCAAAATCCGGAGTATAACTCGGTCCTCCCAATATATTATAATGTATATTGCGCTTAGCCACCTTCTGGCGTCTTAATTCTTTTTTTGAAAGTTGATGAATGGTGGTATCCTCAGGATTACTACCTATGTCACTTCCTTGTGCCGCCATATTCAAAGAACAAAACAGGCACAGGACCAAGCTAAGTAATGTTATTTTCATATAATAGTTTATTGTCTGCCCCAAGTCCTTACTCAAAAAAACTTTCTACGGCAAATGAGTTTTCAAAAGTACAAAAGTCCTGCCAAAGAATAACGGTGTATTGAATTTGTTTTTATTTAGTTCAAGAATCTTCACGTTCTTTATAACGTAACAATGCATCAATATGCCAATGTGTCAATTGCCATGTGGACATAGCGCAGCACATTGGCAAATCAGCACATTAGCAAATTATTTAAACAGCTTTTCCAAATCATCTTCATTAATCACAGAAAGAACCGTTTTACCATCCGGAGTATAATTAGGGGTAGCCACAGCAAATAAGCCATCCACCAAACCAGTCATTTCTTCATTCGTCAACACTTGTCCGGGAACAATTGCCGTCGCTTTTGCCAAAGTCAATGCCAAAATACTCTGCACCTCTTCTTTTACTTTGCCACCTTTTTCCATAGCAGTGTGCACCATATTTTGGATCAAGTCTATCGGGTTAAGGCCTTCAATACCTGCAGGAACACCGTTTATGGCATAACTTCCTCCTCCCAAATCGGTCAGTTCAAATCCTAGGAAAGACAAGTCTTCCATAATTTCCTGCAAAATAGCAACTTCGGAAAGTGGAAACTGTACAATATCTGGAAACAACATTCCTTGAGAAATACCTTGACGACGACTTATCTGATCTATATACTTGTCATATAAAATACGGATATGGGCACGCTGCTGATCAATGATCATTAACCCGGACTTTACAGAAGTCAAAATAAAACGTCCTTTAAACTGATAATGCTGACCGGATTTCTCACTGACTGAAGAGTCCTCCACATGATCATACAATCCGGGATTTTCCTCCGCAGGAGAAGTCTCTTCCGCCCTATAATCATTCTCGTCAGGATGAAAGTTTTGAGAAGAAGCATGACGTTCCAGCCCCGCATACAGTTGTTCCCAGTCCTTACTAGGCTTTGAATAAGAGGAGGGAGGAGCAGCCGAAACATTAAAAGGATTATAATCAGGATTATAAGTCGTCTTTGGTGGCTGTATACCAGTGTATGGAGATGCATCAAAGGCTGGAATATCCGGCATTCCCTCCGTGTCAAAATCAATAGAAGGTACCGCATTGAACTTACCTAGAGTTTCTTTCACGGCAGCCGCCAATATCTGCCAGATGGCTTGCTCGTTCTCAAACTTTATCTCTGTTTTAGTAGGATGTATGTTCACATCAATATTAGCAGGATTCACCTCAAAATAAATGAAATAAGATACTTGCTCACCCACGGGAACTAACTGCTCGTATGCATCCATGATAGCCTTATGAAAATAAGGATGGCGCATATATCGCCCGTTTACAAAAAAATATTGGCGGGCTCCTTTCTTACGGGCTGTTTCAGGTTTTCCTACAAACCCGGAAACACGGACCATTGTAGTATCTACATCCAGCGATAACAACTCCTGATTTATTTTCTTTCCGAAAACTCCCATGATACGTTGGCGCAACTGAAGTGCAGGAAGATTGAACAGTTCCGCCCCATTATGGTGCAAAGTGAAAGACACCTCCGGATTAACCAATACAATCCGTTCAAACTCCGTCAATATATTACTCAGCTCCGTCTGATTCGATTTCAAGAACTTACGACGCGCCGGTACATTAAAGAATAAATTCTTCACACAGAAGCTACTACCTTTCGGGCACGAAACCGCTTCCTGTCCCTCTACCTTGGAACCGGATATCGTCAACATCGTTCCCAATTCCTCCCCTTCCATACGAGTACGAAGCTCCACCTGAGCCACAGCGGCAATAGAAGCCAAAGCTTCTCCACGAAATCCCATGGTATGCAAAGCAAATAAATCAGCAGCTTCACGAATTTTAGAAGTCGCATGGCGCTCAAAAGACAAACGTGCATCTGTTTCCGACATACCTTTTCCATCATCAATCACCTGAATGGAAGTCTTTCCTGCATCCACAACCAACACATCAACGTGCTGCGCACCTGCATCGATAGCATTCTCCACCAATTCTTTAATCACTGATGCAGGACGCTGAATCACCTCTCCCGCTGCTATCTGATTGGCAACGGAATCCGGCAGCAAACGGATAATATCGCTCATATATCTTATAAACTTGCGTAATTAAAAAGTAAACTCACCGGTCACCAGGTAATGCAAAATATACAACAAAACCAAAATGGCCACAAACAAAGCCCATAAGTCATTGGCTTACGTCCGCTTTCTTTTCTGCGTTTTAAATGCTTAGTACCTTCAACGAACTTTCCACGGATATCTTCCGGAGAAAAATTCTTTGGGAGGAAGCATACCCAAATCGCGTTTAGCTTTCTCCTCCAGTTTCTGCAGCTTCTCCTTCCGTTCATCCACATAAATATATTGATGGTTGAAACGGCGGGGCTTTTCCATCTTAAACATTCCCATAGCTATTTCTTTTTATTAAATAAATTATGATTGGGCAAAGGAACAGCACTCCGATTGCTCTTCTTCAACTCCTGACCAGCTTTCTTTCCACGCCACTCAAAGATATCCTCTTTATCAAGCGGACGGATATAATCAAACCACACAAAGTTATCCAGCTTCATCTTCTCCGGCGGACGTTGAAGCATAGGATAAAGAGTACCGTTCGATTTCGGACTCATAATCATTTTTTTCATCTTTCGGTTCTCCAAAAACATATTCAGCAGACTGGTTTCAGAAACATTCATTCCAATCAGCGTACTGTCGCTTTCCATCGGATAATATACCAGACGAACCGAACCGATCACATCTACTTTGCGCATCTCACCGCCTTGAAACCAAGCCTTCATCTCTTTTCCTGTCACCTGATTATAACTAGTAGAATCCAGTTGCTCTACAGACAAAGCCTGGTTCTGAATATGCGCCCAGTCTATCGTACTGTCATTCATATAAATCATGATTTTCTCTCCCAACAACTGCTGGTTGTTATTCCACAGTATAGGGTCATAATACATGGTCAAGCAACTATCCTTAGAGGAAAAGACCAACGAGTCACATACCCCCTGCACATCCGCGCGATACATACGCACTTTATGATACGCCCGCGTTTCCCGGAACATAGAATCAGTATTCAAATAATAGGTATACATTTGCAATGTATCGGCATGCATAAACAAACTGTCACCTTGTGAATAATCCACTACTACCGCTTTTTTAGTAGCAAAAGCATACTTGGTCAATTCATTATAATAACAATAATCACCAGTCAGCATATTCTTGTTTACTGTATCTGTCATGATCACATTATCAAACGCCTCCCCGTATCCTTTTACACGATCATAAAACAGACTGTCTCCTATCAAACGCTTCCCCTCATTGGTCAGCACGGAACGGTCCAACAATTCTGCCTGCCCTATCTGAGTATTATAAAAACCCAATTCTGAATAAATATGGTTAGCATCACTGACAATATCAGACGGGCCAAGGATATTAGCAATTTTGGTTGCTGTGCTGTATCGTAATGTATCGGAAGTCAAAGTAAACTTAGGATTGACCAACTTCACATCATAATTGAACACAGATATTTTGGTAGCCGGACTATATTCCCCCCATTCCGAAGTCAATACATTTTCCTCGTCCATCAATGTCCCGCCATCAAAGTAGTATCCCAAATTATAAATACGATCGTAGTTTAAACTATCTGTCAACAAAGTCGTGTTCTTGTTTTCCATACGCACATTATAGCGTACCTGGCAATCTGGGTATTCCCGTCATAAAACAAATAGTCCCCATACAGAAACAAGGTATCCCCCTGCACCATCTTCACATTGTCAAAAGCTTCCAGCGAATTCGTTTTCTCATAGAAACAAGCACTGTCACAATACATATATACACTGTCGTGACGGAACGCAACGTTTCCAATCAGAATCTGTGCATCCGGGTCTGGATTCAACGGACTTTTCTTCAACACATCCGAATGCAACAGATACACCTTACTTTTAGCCGGTTTCTGTTCCCCTTTTTTAGCTGGTCTCACTTGAGCCAGCAAGCAAAAGCCGAACAGGCACAGGACACTTACCACAAGTATCCTATGCCTGCCCGAAGAGTATGTATTCTTTCTTTTTCCAAGCATATACTTTATACACTACATTATTTCTTTACCCAACCTGGATATTTGAAATCACATTTCTGCCACTTCTCATTAATACGCACATAGGTATGTTTTTGTTTATCCTTGATCCACTTGTCAAGTTTTTCTTCACTGCGTTTTTCCATCACGATGCCTTTCAGGCGTTGGTAGTCTTCCGTAATGGTTGCCTTATGCCCGTTCAAGCGGGTTTTCAATTTCACGATAGCGCAAATTTCCTTTCCTTTTGCATTAATCATGGTAAAAGGTTTGGAATTCCCCCACATTCATGCCTTCCACCATCTTTGCAGCCTCTTGTGACACCTGTGCCAATTGTTGCATTTCAAAACGCGCCGTACCAGTCTGCGGATTCGCCATCAAACCATGGTTGTTACGCGTATCCTTATCGTGAGAGATATAAGTAGCGGCATCATCAAAAGTAAATTTCTCATTACGGATATCATTGGCAATAGAATCCAGACGTAACAAGGCTGCTTCCAGATCTTTTTCATCCACTTTCGGTTTTAACAAGATATGGCGGGTATTGATACGGTCACCACGTTTTTCGATCAACTGGATAATATGGAAGCCGAATTCAGACTCCACAATCTTGGATACCTTGTTAGGATCTTGCAGATTGAATGCCACATTCGCATATTCAGGTACCAGCTCAGCCCTGCCCATAAAGCCGAGTTCACCACCACGGCGGCGCGAACCTTCATCTTCCGAATACAGACGTGCCAAAGTGGAGAAAGCTATTTCACCGGAAGTAACACGTTCCGTATAGTCACGCAAAGTCTTCTTCACACGCTCAATTTCTTCCTGCGGAATCTTAGGTTCCATAGTAATGATCTGCACTTCTACCTGAGTAGGAATAAAAGGAATACTGTCTTGAGGAAGATCCTTGAAATAACGACGGACTTCGGCCGGAGTAATCTTGATATCCCCCACAATCTGCTGCTGCATTTTCTGTACCGTTTTTCCATCACGTATATTCTCGCGGAGCATTTCGCGTATTTGTGTAGAAGTCTTATTATAATATTCTTCTACTTTTTCCTTAGAACCAATCTGATCAATCAGCCAATTTGTACGTCTTTCCACATCACTGATAATTTCCTGTTCGGAAACCTCAATACTATCAATAGCAGCCTGATGAAGGAATAGTTTCTGAATAGCAAGCTGTTCCGGAATAATACAATACGGATCACCATCGAACTTGCGTCCTTCATACTGGGCATTCAGACGCTCATTCTCTACATCCGATTTAAGAATGGCCTCGTCACCTACTACCCATACAACCTCGTCTATCACATTGTCCTGCCCGTATACAGAAACGGCAGCAAACAGCATCAACACCAGTGCATAAACTTTGGTACACATCAATTTATTCATTTGAATTCAAATAATAGTAATTAATCTTGTTCCTATCTGAAGCACGTTGGTATAACTCTTCTTTGACTTTATTTATAAAATCAACCCGCTTCAGATTTATTAAAATCTCCTTAATTTCTTTTCTTGCAAAATCCAACGGCCTCTGTTCATCCTTACCCAAGAATTCTTCCACATGCAGAAAATAGCAAAACGCCGTGTCTTTTACTTCTATATTCCGGTTCTTGTCCAAATAATTCTCATCCGTATCAAGCGTTTTCAAAGGAATCTTGACAGCAATATCGGACAATGGCAGCCATCGGTCATAAAAGTAATCATAGCTTACCGCATTACGTAAGCTGTATTTTTCCAAATTCTCAATAGCATCCTGGTTATTCTTCTTATACCACTTGCGCACACTCGCCAAATCCTGAGAATGGAGAGGTACTTTTATAAACAATCCTTTCACAAAAGGATGTTCCGTATGAAACAGCTCCTTATTTTTCTCATAATAAGCGCTGATTTCCTCATCACTTATCTCATTTGCCAATTTCTGATTAACCAGTTCCTCCTGATACGTATGCATAATCAACGCCCTGCGATAGTTTTCCACCAGCTTGGCAATCTTCGCGTTATCAGGAATATTCCCTTCCGCCTTATCAAAAAGCAGCACATCTTCCACCCAATTCCTTATATAGTGTTCGGCAAACAAGACACTATCATCTTTTGAAATATTAAAAGGAAGTGCAGCCTGCAAGTCTTCTTTATAGAGATATTCACCGGCTACTTCCACTAAAGGAGTTTTTCCCTTATGGTCGTGCTCCGGACCGCACCCCGACAAAACACCCGCAATAACAAGTAACACTCCCCAGTTTTTCACGATATTCATATAACATTAAAATAGTGAACGAAGATACTGCAATAATTAATTACTTCCGTTATTATTAACTGTTTTTAAAACCTCTTGGTTAATTTCAACCTTATATTTCCGCTTTAAATCTTTCAACCAGGCATCCTGATAAACAGCCTGATAATCTTTGATAACCGCATCCTTTACGTCCTCATAACTCTCCGGACCTTTTTTTCAGTTTCTTTCCCATCACAAAAACATAAGGCAAAGCGGGATCGGGCTGAAAGTCACCACATTTAAAAACCAGCTTATCAATATATCTATTGGTTCCTATCTGAAAGACACCTGCTTCTATACGAGCTTTGGGAAAAGAAGCGTTTCCAATCAGTCTATGCAATACATCTTCCCATTGGATACCGGCTTTCTTTTCAGTTGTTTCTTAATGGCGGAAGCATCTTTTATCCTTACAATGAATCACTGCTCCACGGTAGTGCGGCAAATCCCAAGAATAATCCGATTTATGCTGTTTGAAAAAACGCTCCAGTCACTTTCCTGCCAAGTTCCATCACCCGACTGATATTTTTGCGATAAACAGGCTGCAAGTAACCCATCATGTAATTCCTGCACCTGAAATGCCAGCCTTTCTCTCTGCCCGGCAGAAAGTTCCTGCCAGGTACGATTACCATTTTTCTCCAGATAATTCAATAATTGTTCCCGTTTCTCTTCAAAACTAATTCCAGGCTTGCGGTCTATCCATTTTATAATATGAATTCCCATAGGAGAATAAAAAGGAGCTGAAATCTTATTCTTTTCCAGAGAAGCCAGTTTATCTATCCATTCTTGCATATTTTTATTCACAGGCATCCAAGGTAACAGCCCTCCCATATTCTTACAAGTCGTATCATCTGAATACCGGCAAGCCAACGCAGAAAAATCCGCACCTCCCTGCAATGCTGCATAAACAGAATCCATTTGCTGCAATACCCTCAATTCATCTTGACGACCGACATTCTGAGGCAGGTATTTACTGATATGAGCAATTCTTATCCAATCATTCGCCTGTAGGCGTTGCTCACTTCGCAGGTATAGCTGACGAACTGTCTGCTCTTCCTTCTCAGCATCCACCAGATATTTTTTCAGCAGCTTACCACGATACCAAGCCATCTGCCTGCGGAATGCCGATAAGTATCAATTCCCGTATCATGAGCATAGCGTACTTTTAATTTATAGTTGATAAAAGAAGATAGAAAAGAATCCGGAGTACGCTTATGGCTTTTACGAAAATAGTATTCAAATTCAGTGCGTTTTACCGGTTCTCCACCAATAGATAACACAACTTCTCCTTGCGCCCGCATTTTGAACGCGAACACAAGGAGAAGCGACAGAATACCGACAACTCTACGCGGCATCATTTATAAGTTTTTATTGAGGACGGCTATAGTTAGGAGCCTCACTGGTTATAGCGACATCATGCGGATGACTTTCCAGGACACCTGCATTCGTGATGCGGGTAAATTTGGCATCGTGCAACTGCTCTATATTGGCAGCGCCACAGTATCCCATACCTGCACGAAGACCGCCTACCAACTGATAGATTACTTCATACAAAGTACCTTTATAAGGAACACGGGCTGCAATACCTTCCGGAACCAGTTTCTTCACATCAGCAGTTCCACTCTGGAAATAACGGTCTTTCGAGCCATTCTCCATCGCTTCCAAAGACCCATGCCCCGATAAGACTTGAATTTACGTCCGTTGAAGATAATTGTATCACCCGGTGACTCTTCCGTTCCGGCAACCAGCGAACCAATCATCACACTGTACCCACCGGCAGCCAAAGCCTTCACTACATCTCCCGAATAACGCAGACCACCGTCGGCAATCAAAGGTATGCCGGTGCCTTTCAGTGCTTTGGCAACATCATATACGGCAGAAAGCTGAGGAACACCCACACCGGCAACCACACGGGTAGTACAGATAGATCCCGGACCGATCCCTACTTTCACCCCGTCCGCACCGGCTTCCACCAGCATCTTGGCGGCTTCGCCCGTAGCGATATTACCTACCACAATATCAATATTCGGGAAGCGTTTCTTGGCCTCTTTCAATTTTTCAATCACATACATGGAATGTCCATGGGCAGTATCAATAACGATAGCATCCGCACCGGCATCCACCAAAGCTGCATACGATCCAATGTATCGGCAGTCACACCTACACCGGCAGCTACGCGCAAACGGCCTTTGGCATCCTTGCAAGCCATCGGTTTATCCTTTGCTTTTGTAATATCTTTATAGGTAATAAGACCTACCAGTTACCGTCCTTATCTACCACAGGCAATTTTTCAATCTTATGTTCTTGCAGAATCTGCGAAGCAGCCTCCATGTCAGTGGACTGGTTGGTAGTCACAATGTTCTCCTTCGTCATTACCTCATCAATACGTTTGTCCATATCCTTCTCAAAACGAAGGTCACGGTTCGTCACAATACCTACCAAATATCTTTCATCGTCTACTACAGGGATACCGCCGATTCTATATTCAGACATCAACGCAAGTGCATCTCTCACAGTAGATCCTCTCTTGATAGTTACGGGATCATAAATCATACCGTTTTCCGCACGTTTCACTATAGCTACCTGACGTGCCTGTTCTTCAATAGACATGTTTTTGTGAATCACACCGATCCCCCTTCACGGGCAATGGCAATGGCCATTTTCGCTTCCGTAACCGTATCCATAGCGGCAGTCACAAAGGGAACTTTCAACTCGATGTTGCGTGAGAACTTAGTCGTGAGTTCGACTGTTTTTGGTAAAACTTCAGAATAGGCAGGGATCAACAATACATCGTCGTAGGTTAATCCGTCCATTACGATTTTATCTGCAATAAATGACATAGGGCTTTATGCGTTTAGATTTTATTGCGTGCAAATATACGCATTTTATTCAATATGGGAAAACGATGGAATATTTTTTTGTTAAGAAGAAAGGAATTTTAGTAGAACATGTCTTCCTTTATATCTTCCCCTGCATTTTGCAAGGATAACTCAACAACTTACTCTATCTCATCCCTAATAACAAAAAATAAAAAGAAAGCTGTCTATATAATGAATGTGACACTGATACAAGAAAAGCCAGACTTGGAGTTATGCAAGCCCGGCTTTCTTATTATTATCAAAACAACCAAAGATAAATCAATTTGCCATTTCAGAAATAAACTTAATACGAACCAACCGGATTTCATCCTCGGTATAGTCATCACCCAGCTCATCCATCGCGTCATCTATTTTATCTGTTGTAGATTCCTTGAAGTAATCATAAATATCGTTCAAATGGTCTTCATCCATAATTTCCTCTAGGAAGTAATCAATATTCAGCTTAGTCCCCGAATAAACAATAGCCTCTACTTCATCCAATAATTCACCGAACTCCAATCCCTTTGACACAGCAATGTCGTCCAAGGCCACCTTCCGGTCAATAGCCTGAATGATGGACACCTTCAGTTTGGATTTATTGGCCACTGTACGGACACGCAAATCCTCCGGACGCTCTATTTCATTTTCCTCACAATGCTTCTTTATCAATACGCAGAACTCCTGACCATAACGTTTTGCCTTTCCAGCACCTACGCCCGGAATATTCTGCAATTCTTCCAAAGTCACCGGATAAATAGTAGCCATCGCCTCCAAAGAAGGATCCTGGAAAATAACATACGGCGGCACATCCAGTTTCTTGGACAGCTCTTACGCAAATCTTTCAACATAGAGTAAAGCACAGGGTCTACTGCACAAGAAGCACCTCCCCGAACCGGAGTTTCTTCTTCCTCCTCCTCGAAATCATTATCTTCAACAATCTTGAAGGATTTCGGTTTTTTCAAGAATTTATGTCCTTCGGGAGTAACCTTCAATAGACCGTAATTCTCTACGTCTTTACTTAAATAACCCGCTATCAAAGCCTGACGGATGACAGCATTCCACATTTTTTCTTCTTCTCCCATGCCTGAACCGAATACTTCCAGTTCTTCATGTTTATGAGCAAGTACTTCTGACGTTTCCTTACCCAAAAGAATATCAATTATATAATCTGCTTTAAAGTTTTCTTTCACTGCTATGATTGCTTCAATCACAGCACATAATGAATCCTGAGCCTCCACTTGCTTTTTAGGATTTAAACAATTATCACAATTTCCACAATTCTCCTCTGTATATTCTTCCCCAAAATAATGTAACAATGATTTACGACGGCATATAGAAGACTCTGCATATGCAGCTGTTTCCAACAGCAACTGTTTACCGATTTCCTGCTCTGCCACGGGCTTTCCCTGCATAAACTTCTCCAGCTTCTGCAAGTCCTTGTTGGAATAGAACGTAATACACTGACCTTCCCCTCCGTCACGACCGGCTCTCCCCGTTTCCTGATAATAACCTTCCAGACTTTTCGGAATATCATAATGTATCACAAAGCGCACATCGGGTTTGTCAATTCCCATCCCAAAAGCGATGGTAGCTACAATCACATCTATATCCTCTTTCAAGAACCCGTCTTGATTGGCTGTGCGTGTAGCAGAATCCATACCGGCATGATAAGCACGCGCATTGATTCCGTTAGCTTGAAGCACTTCAGCCAATTCTTCCACCTTCTTACGGCTCAAACAGTAGATAATACCTGATTTACCTGGATTAGCTTGATAAACTTGATAATATCCCTGTCAATATTATTTGTCTTCGAGCGCACTTCGTAATACAGGTTCGGACGATTGAAAGAGGACTTGAACTCCTGCGCATCCTGCATACCCAAATTTTTCTGAATATCCATACGCACTTTCGGAGTTGCAGTAGCAGTAAGGGCAATCACCGGCGCCTTTCCTATTTCATTGATAATAGGACGGATACGACGGTACTCCGGACGGAAGTCATGCCCCCATTCCGAAATACAGTGTGCTTCATCCACCGCATAAAATGAAATCTTCACTCCTTTCAAGAAATCTACATTCTCCTCCTTTGTCAAAGATTCGGGAGCAACGTAGAGCAATTTGGTTTTGCCGCTCAGGATATCCGATTTAACCTGGTCTATAGCCGATTTGTTCAATGACGAATTAATAAAGTGTGCTACTCCGTCCTCCTCACTGAAATTACGCATGGCATCCACCTGGTTTTTCATCAATGCAATTAAAGGAGATATAACGATTGCTGTTCCATCCATGATAAGGGATGGCAACTGATAGCATAACGATTTACCACCGCCCGTAGGCATCAAAACAAATGTATCATTTCCGGCAAGCAGATTACGGATGATCGCTTCCTGATTACCTTTGAAAGTATCAAATCCAAAATACTTTTTTAATGCGTCCGTTAAATTTATATTCTCCGTCATTGTATCAATAGTTTTTCACGGTTTTCCCGATTTCTTGTTTTACATCTTTTGTTGCCTAACAAAGTTATAAACAAGTTCTCAAATTACACGAATATTTCGGGTAATATTTTTCAGAAGAATTGCATTTTTTCTTTCTCTCTCCCTTTATATCTTGATACTAAGCTGTTTGCATCCGCGAGATATTCGCTTTTCCCATCTGCTGTTTTGCAAAATCAAGTGTCACTTCATACTTTTTCGCTTTCTGAGAGGGAATTTCAAACATAACGTCCATCATGATCGTTTCCACAATGGAACGTAATCCGCGTGCTCCTAACTTATACTCAATAGCTTTGTCTACAATATATTCGAATACTTCGGGCTGAAATTCCAGCTTGACTCCATCCATTTCAAATAATTTAATATACTGCTTGATAATGGAATTCTTCGGTTCCGTCAAGATATTGCGCAAAGCGGTTCTATCCAACGGATTCAGGTAAGTCAAAATGGGCAGACGGCCTATGATTTCAGGAATCAGCCCGAATGATTTCAAATCCTGAGGGGCAATATATTGCATCAAGTTGCCACGGTCTATCTTCACCACGTCCTTCGCCGCACTATAACCTACCACATGCGTATTCAAACGTTGTGCAATTTTGCGTTCAATACCATCAAACGCCCCACCACAAATAAACAGAATGTTTTTCGTATTGACCGGAATCATTTTCTGGTCGGGGTGTTTACGTCCTCCCTGAGGCGGTACATTCACTATAGATCCTTCCAACAATTTCAACAGACCTTGTTGTACACCTTCACCACTTACATCACGAGTAATGGAGGGGTTATCTCCTTTACGGGCAATCTTGTCAATCTCATCAATAAATACGATGCCTCTTTCAGCTTCCGCCACATTATAATCTGCCACTTGAAGCAAACGGGTTAAAAGACTCTCAATATCTTCACCCACATAACCGGCCTCTGTCAGCACGGTGGCATCAACAATGGTAAACGGCACATGCAATAATTTGGCAATAGTGCGTGCCAGCAACGTTTTTCCCGTCCCCGTACTACCTACCATAATGATATTGGACTTTTCAATCTCGATATCATCCTTATCCACTTTTTGGAGCAGACGCTTGTAATGATTGTACACGGCAACGGAAAGATAGCGTTTCGCGTCATCTTGACCAATAATGTATTGGTCAAGAAATTCTTTAATTTCCTTTGGTTTCGGAAGTTCCTTCAAGTTCAACTCACCCGGTGCACCTTTTTTTGATGCATGGCCTCCTGCATAATTTCATATGCCTGCTCCGAGCAACTGTCACAAATGCAACCGTTCATTCCGGTTATCAGAAATCCGACTTCATTTTCCGAACGTCCGCAGAAACTACATTTCCTTCTACTGTTTCTAGGTGTTTTATTATCTTCCAATGTTTATTCCTTTAAATATTCAAGTTTCCCTAATGCGTCTTTAAAAAAGAAGCCTACATTAAATGATAGCAGAAACTTGAGTTGTTTTTAGTACTGTTATTCTTTTCAAATGGAAATAAATACATTATAGAGTAGCCGGTTTGCGTGACAGCACCTCATCAATCATACCATATTCCTTAGCCTCCTGAGCTGTCATCCAGTAGTCACGGTCAGAGTCCGCCCATACTTTGTCAAAATCCGTATGAGAGTGATCTGCAATAATGGTATACAGTTCTTTCTTCAACTTTTGGATTTCACGGGCCGTGATCTCAATATCCGAAGCCTGTCCTTGCGCGCCTCCCATCGGCTGATGAATCATCACGCGTGAGTGAGTCAACGCAGAACGTTTACCTTCTGTTCCCGCAACCAACAGCACGGCAGCCATCGAAGCAGCCATACCTGTACAGATCGTGGCAACATCACTATTGATGAACTGCATGGTATCATAAATACCTAATCCAGCGTAAACAGATCCTCCGGGAGAATTGATATAAATAGATATATCTTTACCAGACTCTACTGAGTCCAAATATAAAAGCTGCGCCTGGAGTGTATTGGCTGTATAATCATCAATCTGTGTACCCAGAAAAATAATTCTGTCCATCATCAGTCGGGAAAACACATCCAACTGAGTCACATTCAACTGACGCTCCTCCAAAATATAAGGATTCAGATATCCTTGCGACTTGATGACATCATCCAGCACCATACTGTTCATACCCAAATGCTTGGTAGCAAATTTTCTAAAATCATCCATAATCTAATGGTTTAGTTATTAGTAACAAAAAAGGGTTTTCAACCCCTATTTTTCAAACAAACAAAAGTACAAAAAAATACGATTAACGTATCTAATACTCTTATCTATAACGAAAATTTATGGTCAAAAACCCTTTTTTTAGAAAGTTTTAGCAATCACTTACTTCGACTTACTAAGTTATTATTCAAACATTTTGTTGAATTCTTCCATAGAAACCGTTTTGTGGTTCAAAGTAGCCTTAGCTTTCAATGCGGCAGAAAGTTTGCTTTCAGCAGCACGGTTTACCAAACCTTCTACAGATTCCTGCTTCTTCAACATTTCTTTTGCATAGTTCTCTAGAACATCTTCAGGGATATTCAACATTCCGTATTGAGCAAATTGAATACGAGTTGCTTCCTTGGCCATATTCATCACATCAGCTTGTTCCACTTTAATATCATTATTCTTGAGCAATTGCTCTTTAATCAGATGCCAAGTCAGCTCTTCAATACTCTTGTCATAGTTTTCAGCGACAAAAGCTTCACCCTTCTCTTCATTATTCAGCAACATGATACGCTTCAGCAACGCGTCGGGGAATTCCAACTTACCAATCTTGTTAACCAAATATTCACGAACATCAATCAAGAATTTATAATCGCTATCTGATTCGAACTGCTTTGCAATTCCTTCTTTGATCTTAGCGCGAAATTCTTCCTCACTGCTTACAGCGCCTTCGCCAAATACATTATCGAACAATTCCTGATTCAACTCAGCGGGAACCATACGGGTAATCTCTTCAATCTGGAAACTGAAGTTACCTTTCACACCAGCAACTTCCTCTTTCTTAATCTTCAATAAAGAAGAAAGTTCAGCTTCATTATTATCAAATGCTACAGCAGGGTTAAATACCAGTACATCATTTACTTTAGCACCGTTAAATATAGCCTTTTGCTCATCATTCTTCATATAAGCCGGCATCATTACCGCACCTTCTACCTGAATACCGCCTTCTTTAGTATTTCCATTTTCATCCAATTCAGCCAACAGACCTTTAATCATGTCTTTGTCTTCATACTGCTCTACTTTATCATATTTTGCAGCACGCTGAGTGTACATTTTAACTTGCTGGTCTATCAGTCGTCTGAAACTTCGATCGTATAGTAATCAATTGTATCTGCTGATGAGATTTCTGCTGTGAATTCAGGAGCCAAAGCAATATCAAATACAAATTCGAAATCTTCCTGAGTATCGAAATCAATAGGAGCCATCTTCTCTTCGTTAGGCAACGGCATACCCAACATATTCACTTTATTATCGCGGATATATTCGTTTACCTTTTCCTGCATCATTTTGTCAACCTCTTCTACAAGAACAGACTTACCAAACTGTTTTTTAATCAAACTCATAGGCACCATACCCGGACGGAAACCCGGAATATTAGCTTTCTGACGATAAGTCTTCAATGTCTTTTCTACTCTTGCCTGATAATCAGCCTTTTCCAGCTTCAAAGTAAGCAATGCGCTCACTTTGTCAACGTTTTGCAATGAAATATTCATTCTGAACTTTATTTATTTAATTATTACTTCTTTCTGTTTTTAACCAAAGAGGTTGCAAAATTAGTGTTTAATCTTTCAATTACCAAATACACAGACTAAAAAATACTAATTGACAGCAGAAAGTATTATTTAAAATGATCGGGCAAGAAACTGATTCAAAAAAGA